>ENA-UOUE01000183-UOUE01000183.1-compost-metagenome-genome-assembly--contig:-NODE-183-length-51288-cov-8.994357_pt1 | contig 51288 bp, 35 predicted proteins | sample MGYA00238146_ERZ747223 | MGnify/ENA primary metagenome ERZ747223 (study PRJEB28781, sample SAMN06268865) | compost metagenome | isolation source: single cell | place: USA: California, Emeryville, Joint... | reverse complement strand
AATTGGTAGGAAAGAACTCATCACTGATATTCAAGGAACCCCTGAATATCTTTCTCCCGAAATGCACAAGAAAGAGTGTTACGATCCTTACCAAAGCGATTTGTTTGCTCTTGGAATCACATTGTTTGCGATGGTAGCTGGAACTTTGCCTTTTGAAACTGCTACCCAGGAAGATGGACTCTATAAGCTGTTTATCGAAGGAAACTTGGAAAACTTGGAAGAGTTTTGGGAAATTCATGAAGAAATGAGTGTTGAGAATTTTGGATTCTCTTGTCCTCAAGGATTCTGTTCCAAAGAGTTCAGAGAATTGATAAACCGGATGCTTGCATACGACTCGAAACAAAGATTTGAATCAATCTCTGAATTGAAGAAAGCAAAATGGTGTCAGAAACCGTTGCTGCAGAGCAAAGAAGTACAAGGCTTGATGGAACAAATCTCGATGAAAAAGAACATCAAAGTATGATTTAACTCAATAGAATGATTGAGACAGGTAGAAAATTCTAAGCAATCTCCTCATTCATTGTCTTCTTCAGATATAAAATTCTATACGAAATATTTTCTGTTATAAAACCAGATTAGATTTAGAGTTTTTTTCATATACCCTACAAAACGCTTTTGTTAAAATGTATCAAATTCAGTAATAAAACAAAAAGAAATTCTAACGTATTGACGAAATATAGATTCTTTCAGTCTAACTATTGAAATCTATTAACACTATAGGCTTATCAATAAATTAACTCCATATTTCTAATCTCTAACCACTATAGAAATTTCTCATAATCAAAGCAGAACCCAAACTACATCTTAATGATGAATTAATTATTTTGTTATCTTTTCTCTGCCGGTCCATAGATATTTTTTTCTTAAATTACCTAAGGAATCGTGAAATTACTTTAAATACCAACGAACATTCTAACCAATGCAGAAAAACATGGATTACTGCGCGAAAATGACACTTAACCTATCAAATCAAATATTATATTCGATATTTTCGTAACTGTTCTTGGAGGTTTTCCTCGAATTTTTGAGCGATTGAATCGATTTGGCAGAAGCAAACGACGACGCAAGGATACCCAACCTCATCTTCTTCTCTATCTTTATCGATATTCTCTCCGACTGACGTTTCAAATTCACCGTCACCAACGCAATCGTCGTCGCAACCGCATTGAAAGTCATTCCAACGATGATTCCCGTGAACATACCCACCGTGTATTTCTCATAAAGCGTTCCAAGCACAAACCCTGTCGGCAAACCGATCACATAATTTCCTATCACAAAGATGAAACAAGCAATATGCTCTTTGCCAACTCCTCTGAGAATAGACGACATGACCAATTGCGTAAAATCCGCAATAGTAGCAATAGCGTACATCTTGAGAAGCGTCCTTGTGATAGCTAGTACTTGAGTATCATCGGAGAATATCATAGCGACATCATCACAGAAAAAGTAGAGAGCCGGCGCTTCTACTATAATGAGAAGCAATGAGATGATAAGGCCTGATTCAATAAACCTCCTTAGCTTTATAAGGTCACTTTCACCAATGGCATGACCAATATACGTCGTCAGAGTAGAGTTAAGGCCCAGTGGTATAAGCGTCATCATTGAAAGGACGTTGTAATTTAAGATCTGTGCTGCGAGCTGCTCTTGAGGATAGACTCCAGAGAGCATCACCGACATCTGCTCGGCGGCGAAGTCGAGATAAAGAATGCCTCCGATAGGCAGTTCTTCTTTAAGTTGCTTAAATAATTCACGATAGGAGTCCTTTTTAGGGAAAAATAGGAGCTCAGGGCACGGTTTTCTTATGATAATGTACCCGATCAGAAGGATTACAAGTGCAAGGTGCGTGCAAGTCATCGCTGCACAGAAACCAAGGATACCCATGTCGAGCTGCACGACAAATACCCAGAGCACGCCCCAATGAACCGCAATTCCTGCGATTTGAATAAAGATAAAAGGCGTGTAAGTTCCATTCGCCATTAGAAGGCTTTTCAGTGTGTCATAAATGATGATTAAAAGCACCACGCCGAGTTGAAACCGGCAGAACAGTCCAGCTTCTTGGGCTACTGTGTCCTCCACACCAAAAAGCATGAAGATATGATACGCGAAGAATTGGAGCGGATAGAGCACGAGTGCAATGAGCAATCTCATGATCAATGCTCTATGGAACATTATTCCAGCAACACGAGTTTCACCAGCGCCGATCGCTTGAGAACATAAGGCGGTTGTACCGATGTTGAGACCGAGAATGATGTAGAAGGTTGTGGCTCCCATCCAAGTGTTGGTAAGACCAACCGCTGAGGTCAGACTAGCATCGCCTCTCAAACCCGCATAATATAAATTGAAAGTCCAGATAAGCATGTTTGAAAGATAGAAAACGAAGGTAGGGAAGCTGTCAAAAGAAAGCTCCTTGAATGCTTCCTTCAATGTGAAAGGCGTGGGTTGAATCATTGCAGGACAGTTGGGCTCGAAGCGAGTCGATATATCGGTGCACTCTTTGGTAACCGATTGAGAGGAAATTAATTTTGCATCCAAGTATTCTTTCTTCAAATCTTCCTCCATAACGTGTTCAGTGAACTTTTTCGAATTGATTCTGTTTAATAAAAATTCGTGAGCATCAAATTAACAAGTGAAGCTTTTAATTCTATATCAGCATTTCAAGCTCTGAGTTAATTGGATACTTTGTAGAGGTTGATGTTGTAGATGTGTTGTGCGGAAAACCGAAACGAGGAGTCATCTGAAAAAAAAATGGGTAGAATTCAGTTATGAGCTGAGACTCTTGAATTAGGAAAATCTATTTTCAGTATCAGAAATTAAAGTTGGGAATTAAAAACGCGCGGATTTCGACAATGGACAAAAAAATTTGAAATGCTCTTAGGTAGCTTACTAGGGACTAATTGCGATTCTCAGCATTCCATGAGCTTCTTTTTGCGACTTGAAAGGTATGAAAGACCTTTTTATGAGGGAAAATCAATCCCACAAAAGAGATAATTGATGAAGATTAATCCATGTTTGAGAGATAAACATAAATCTTTATGAATGTTGGCCGTAGCCCATGCTGTGAAATGGTGGTAATTATATTCTTGAGTATTGCTAGCGATATCAAAAACTGTTATTTTGTTTCAGAGCTTGATACAAATTAACAGTCTGAATGCATTTTCTTCATGCTAGAAGGAGTTTCCATTTCTTTGACGAGAGTAAGCAAGCTACTTTACATTCCAACTACAATTTAACAAATCAGCAAACTTAAGATGTCTGTGAAAAAATAAATGTTATCCACGTTATATTCAACTTTGAAATAAATCATCACATGATGAGCTGAAAAATCAATAAAACTTGCCAGACCATCACTTTCGCATTTTTTATGAACATAATCTCCAGACGACAGAAAATAACTTACAATTGACCATTTTACTTTGCGAACCGTTTGGCAGATCCAAACCCTCCTACTTGAGACTGATGGACCCCTTTCTTCTTCCCTGGGGGAGCCATGCTCGGATCTACTTTCACTTTAGAATTTTTTCCTCCAAAACCTCTCATTTCTTGCGTTTTTGGAGTGCTTGACTTCGCGCCTCCTCTATTGAAACCTCTGCTCTCATTAACTCGATGTGCTTCAGCAATCATCTCATAATCTCCGAAATATTGAGGTTTTTGACCCGACCCTTTCGTCGAGGAGAAGAAGCTGCTGTTAGTCAAATTAGCCTTTGGTGTATGATCAAACTCCCCTTGAAGAGCTGTTGTTGTGTTCAAAGATTCATTTCTTATTTTTGAATTGGAAGAAATCATGGAGAGATTAGATGAGGACTTCGAGCCTGATCTCGATAGTGTGTGAGAGAAGTTATCAGCGTTCTTGTCGACGGGAGAATGCATTCGTGGGTTGCGCTTAGCCGAAAGCATTTCTTTCACAAATGCGCGATTAATACGTTGGCCGTCCTTCATGAATGCCCCTGGATCCATGACATTGTAGAAATGTACTGAATCCCAAATAGAGTCAGGATGTTGATACTGTCCAAAATAGCTGTGCTGCTCGTGATCCGGGTCCAAGAGTCCAAAGCCATAGTCTGTATCTGTTCGATATGGTATTTGTGCTCTGAATGGCATGCTTCTTCCGTCATCTTCCTCGAGGTAGATATAGTTATTAGGAGTATGAAGGTTTGAACTAGCTTTCTTTCCACTGCTTGCATGAGAATGCGGGAAATTTGGTTGAATTAAACTCTCTAGATTAAATTCTATCTTTTTAGGAGAATGGTGTTGCTCTAAAGTGCTTCTTTGCCGGGCAGGCGAGTCGTTTGAAGCTTCTGAGCAAGTCTCGCTGAGTACAGTATGCTCAGGAACGGATTCTAATACTGGATAAAATTGCCAAAATCGGTTGTATGGAGCCACCTCAGGCTGATGTATAGCTTGAGCGGTCAGTTCGTAAGGGTCTTCGTAGCTGGCGTGCTGATCTTCCTCTTCTGTGTCAGGTTGATAAGCACCTTCAAGGTGTGGGGGAAGGAACGCGTGAGGACTCATAAATTCGGTTTTCTTCCGGTCGAACACTTCTTCAACTACTTGCTCGTAGTCGGCGTTTTGGTTAGTTTCCTCCTGATGTTGAGATATCTCCTTCATATTGTCCTTTTGTAAATCTCCACCTCCATAGAGTCGTAAATATTCTTGATACTGTTTCTCAATTTCATTTTGAAATTCCCTAATGAAATGTTAAAAGGATATTATGGTTTTTGATAATTACTCGTCATCTATGGTATTTTTTTCCAATGCAGTTTTTCTTGAAATATTATGAGAGACGATGGGAGCGCTTTGCTGGGATGTATGCAAGAGATTGTTAGATTGAGATTTGATTGCTTTCGATGTGTTAAGCTCCTGCGTTGACTGCAATACTTCACTTCGCCTGTTCAAATCTTTTGGAGACTGAGTCTTACAAACATTATTTCCTCCGATAGAATATGCTTCTGCTGAGATTTTGCTCTTATTCTCGCTGTTTTCGTTAGAATTTTGATAAGATTTCCCAACAACTTGAGGACCCTGTGAGTTTCCAGTGCTGTCGACACCCTTGCTCAAGAGTCCTTGGCCATTAATTGAAGCTTTATCTAATCCATTCTCTAGAAGGTTATGAGATTCTTCGACGTGTAAATCCTGCTCCTGCCTGAGTACTCCTACTTCTCGCTTCGAGAAATCTTGTGTTGAGGAATTATCAATTTTCGAGGATGTGTCATCACTCAGCAAGAAATCTAAAATACGATCCTGGATACTCGATTTTGCTGCATAAGTTCCGTTTAGTTTGGCATTTCCATTTTCTTGTAGATTCGAAGATAACCTTTCAGTTATCCCTTTCTTTGCGTCAGGCTTCGAGTGAGTTTCATCTTGAGTAGCAAAGCCTTCGGTAGTATTGGAATTACGATTGAAAGCATGAACCTCTTCAGTATATTGAGCAGGTTTGGGTTTGTCTGGGTGCGCTATTTCTTCGACAGACCATTCAGGGAAATTTTCTCTATTATTTGGAGACAGGTCTTCAGATCTAAGAAGAGTGTCACCTTCAAAATTGAATTGACCCATTGGAGCTGCCCCGTCTTCTTCTCCTGAATTTCCAGGCTCATTTAACTGTTGATTTTGACTGATAACTCCTGAGAATTTGTCCTGACTCTCACAAGTTTTCGCATATGAGTCTCCGTTCACTCTCCCTTCGTTTCCTTCCGCTCTTGAATTCTGTTTGCTGCTTTGACTGCTTTCTTCTTGTTGCTGTTGACAAACCAATCCAGATTCTGTTACATGATTGCGTCCTCCATCTCCTGCGTAAGCATTACTATCACTATTTCTCTGAGCGGTATTGGAGGGAGAAGACATCTGACGTATTTCAATCGTCTCTTTCGGTAATGATTCTTTAGCTCTCTTTGCCTGTAACCTTCGAGCTCTGATTTCGTTTATGAGATTCGATACGATTTGAACCTGAACCTGAGCATCATCCACTAACTCATCAACAACCGAACTCCTTGAGGCGTTTTTTAAATCACTCAGTTTCGAACTGTTTCCAACAAGACCTTCGTTTTCATTTGATCGTTTCTTTTTGAAAGATTTTGACGAAACTCGCGAAACATCTGCTTTCAAGCTACTTAAATCATTCTGGCTTGAGTCTGCAATCGCTTTCGTCACCACTTCTTTCATTCTGTCATTGGACTCTCGAAAATTTTGTAATTGCTTCAATATTTCCCTTTGGCGACCTCCAACCAATCTCGGCTCTACTAAAAGCAGTTAATGTATACAATTCATCAAAGCAGCCTTTTTACCTTGAGAATTTTCACCTGCCAAAGCCTCTGATAACGACAGGAAGACTTTCTTGGGGCCACTCATGATACGTTTAGCTAATAAGCTGTTAATTCAATTTAATTTGAACTATTTCAATTTTCAAAAAACAAAACCTCCAATTTCAGTACTCTTCCACTAAGAGACCCCAGCAATTACTGAACTCTATGCTCTTTAATATTACGAAATTCCACCTTCTTGTAAAACTTTAGTAATATACAGATGCAAAGCTCCTGAGATATCTCGTTACAAAGGAAGCGAATACATTTTATTTATAGATTAGAACATCAGCAATAGGAACTACAATCAGACCATATTACTCACCATAGGAGCGAGACTAACACTACTGGCATTAAATAACAATTGAGTAGGTGCATAAGTATCATTCTTCTTGTAATCAATACTCAGCTCAATCCATCGGAGCTGGTTGCCTAGTCTCCATCGCAGGCCCAAGTCGTGCAATTCAGAGTTGATCTTAGTCATAACTGGGAAGATCCGATCTTCGTAATATATCCTCAATTTTCGGTTTTTGATGATGAGAACGATCAACACTATGAAAAACGTAACCAAAGAAAACCCCAGCAGAGCGCCACCGACTTTGATTTTCTCGTTTGATAAGCTAATGATGTGGTTATCGTCGCTCAAATTGAAAAACGGAGCGAGTTTGTTTTGGAGCCCCAAATTAATGAAAACCGAACCAACAACAACACAAGCAAGCGTTACTAGAAGCATTAAGGCGAAGATTATTCGAATAACCTTCAGCCCCTTGAAATTGCGGCAGACATCATGAAAGCTCTTTAAATGTTCCTGGATTTTAGCTGCGGAGAGTCGTTCTTCAACTAATCTATAATCTTTCGGATCGCATCGGAATTGAAAAGGGCAAAGTCTGAAAGGGAATATGATGCTTGTATCCGAGGATTTCGGAATACTCATTATGCTTTGTCGGCATTCAATGAACATATGTGCGAATGGTTTCCCTTGAGAGAGGTTTTATGGCGAAGTCGCAAAATTAAATATTGAATTTTTTTATTTTCAGTTTAATTAGTTAAAACCTCAAACGAATTCCGGTAGTTCATTTGTTTTTTAATTCGCAGAAAGAAAGAAAAAAAAAATTAATAAAACAAGAAGAACCGCGCCAATTGTACTGCAGAATGTTGAAAAACCAGCATAGATTGTTCTCTGGCGTCACATTTCTTGCATTCAACGCGATATATTTGATTTCTGAGGAAATTCCAACGTAAAATAAATTTGAAAACAAGGCTTGGGCAGTGCTAGAACCATACATACTTGAGAAGCAACATATGGGAATGTCGCGAAGCGCAATAGGTGATGTTTAATCAAAAATATGAAAAACTCTAAATGGTAAAAAAGGCATTTTAAATTAGTTGATTACCGGGAATTAAAATCATGAAAATGTAAATTATTCCAGAGTAACATGACACCATTAAATATGCGGTATTTCGCTTCGAAAGCTCTAAGACTTTCATATAAGGGCGTTTTGCTCACTGTAATAACGGAATTCGTGCTTTGAATAGAGATAATGGTAGGGGAGCCGACGTTGTATTTGGACATTTCTTCTAAATATACCATAGCAGGGTCTATACATCCCCTAAAGCATTATTTTCTCTCGATTTTGCGTTAATGGCCAAAACTTATAAGTGATCTTTAAACATAAAGCAAATATATTAATCTCTCTCTATCTATTCCTTTATCTAGCAAAACCAGATCAAAATTCCTCTAGTCACTCTAGTGGATATTGACGATTTATCTATACAAGTATGAATGTATGTTATCAGACAGCACATTCCCTGAAAATCGCTCTCGGACTGTGCTTTTTCTTAGTGGCAGTCCTTACGAATCCAAATCCCCTTCACTCCAATCGTTTTTCTTGAACTTCAGCCGAAATTCCTCTGGCGTTCTAAACGTAATTTGAGGTTTCCAATACCAATCCAACCTCTGATCGTAGAGGTTAAGGCCTGGTCTTCTATTAGGAGGTTCAAGCAGTTCCCCGAGTTTAAGGGGTTTTGGCGGCGCATCTTCAACGGGTCGAAGCAAATCTTGCTCCATGTTCACCAGCCTATCGAATAGATGATTAGGACTTCGAACTCTAATAACAATACGCTGAAGCTGCTGATTTTCTCAGCGGATTTTTTTCAACCAATAATTTTTTTTGTATTTCTGGCTCATGGCTGAGAATAGGTTTCCGGGAAATAATTCCTAGAGGATCATACTCTTCATACTCTTCGTTGTTCATAATCTGATTCTTTTTCGCGGCATTTTGATTGCTTGTATGTTCTCGTGGCTGCTGATGATGTGAACTGTTGCTCTTAGACGCTTTTTGAGTTAGACTACCATCATTTGTAACGGTACTCTTTTTCTTCTCGATCTTCTCGCTGCGATTAAGAATGAATAATTCGACTCCTAAACTCTAGAATTTACTTTTTTGAAGGAATTTCACCGGGCTCCATCTGATGAGATGTTGTGACCTTTTCCTTTAGAGGTTTCACATCACGAGCGTGCTTATCACTGGCCTTCGAATTTTTGTCCTTCACTGCTTTCGAATCACCTTCTAGGCTGAAGTCGCTCGTAGCTACCCCTGCTCTATCCGATGCCTGAGTCGTTTTAGGTTTTTGAATCGGACTAATTGACTCTTGCAATTTAGAGCTCGTGGAATTTGAGGAACTACGGTTTTTCTCTTCCTGTTTTTTGAAGTTGGAGCTTTTTTCTAATCCAATGGAATCGAATCTCTGATGCTCACACTCTGCTACTGGAGAAGTCTTCTTGCTGACTTGATCTTGAGTAGCTTCGACTACTTTTCTAGCGGATACAGGGTCGTCTACAACACTTTTTCTCTCTTCAGCAGTCCCTTTCTGCTCGAGTGCTGATGTTTTTTCTTTCGTTATAGAGCTTTTTTGTTTTTCAACTGAGTTTTTGTTAGCTGGAGGATTAGTAGGAAAACGATGGAGAAAATTAAAGATTTCTTTTTTCGATATCTCGTCGAGTTGAAGCAAACTATGGAGTGGCTTATGCCTATTTCGGTGAAAAATGACAAAGGCTCAGAGCGAATTGGTTAGCTCACCGTTTAAATAGTATTTTATCTGCAGTCGGATCATAGAGACCATTCTTTTGTACAAAAGTCTGCACAGCTTCAATGAACTCTGTTTTGGTGAGCGAGCTCGATACTTTAAGGATTTTAGCGAGATCGGAATTAATATTGATTATTTGAGTCTCTAGTGGCTGAACGGCTGGAGTCGGCTGGACCAATCGGGCATTTTCTAGTTTACTTTCTTCTTCGGAAACTGGAGTAACACTTTTCACAGCTATTCTTTCCTCTTTGGGTTTTCTTGCAACTTTCTTAACAATGGCCGTGCTGTTTGGTTCAGACTCAGTTTCTTTTCTACAATAGAATAATCCCTTGTTTCTTTTATCAGATTTACGGTGAAGGCTTTTCTGGTTGTGGCTTAGCCGAGAGCTTGACGAGTCTCTGGGCTTTTTTTTCGCAGCTTTCTTTTGTTGGATAAAGATAACTCAGTTTTCCACCCATTTTCTCGTAAAATTTTCTAGCGGGCTCTGAGTAGTTGTCGAAGAACTCTATATATCATTTTATTCGCTTCCCGACGGAATGAGCTAGAAAATGTACTTGGTGCCACTTCTTTCAGATGTTTGCTGCAGAAAATATTCGAATAGCTAGAAAGAAAGGTACCATTAAAACAGAAAAAGCGAAACCATACTAATTTTCCCCACCAGCGTTGTGCTCCTTCAGAGCTTCCATCTTTTTCCACTCAAAAATCAATCCCTGAAGTAAAATCATTGGGTTGAGTTCCTTTCTCAAGGAAGCCGAGTTGTTACTTTCCGCTGAGCACAAGTGATATGAAAATAGGCACTGCACTGGATATAATCACACTAATAAGTGAACGTTTATCCTTTATCAAGTCTAAGTGATAGAACTACCTTTATACAGTCACCGTAATTAATGCCGCAGATTGAGCAGAGATAGTTTTTCCGTTCAGCATTATAATCTTTAAATTCGATTATTTCTCTATGGAAAGGTAACACAGGTCAGAGTTTCTCTCAACATCAGATAGGGGTTACTTATATCCGTCTTCCACGAAGTAGATTTCTGGTATCCAGTTTACACAAGCAACATGCGCCTAAAAAAGGTATTATGTGAGTGATGCTAAATTATGAAAAATTTAACCCAAATCCCGTTTTTATGATCGAATTTAATAATCCCTTTAAGTTCTGGACAGAAAAAGCATCTCATCTCAGTCATAGTCTTAAAGCCCAGCTGTAGTTGTTGACAACGCTGGCAATACCATTCATCAAAATCTGAGTTTACAATGACAAGAGAAGAAACACTGAAAATGTTACTTTCAGGTTTCATTTGCATTAATTCGCTGCCATAGCAAGATTGATGAGTAGGGGCATTGCAGTAGTCACAGAACATGATATCATCGTCATCGTAACCGTAGCCATCGCAGCAAATGAGACACTTCGCTTCATCCTCCCGATCGTATTCTATCTTTAGCATATTGTTTTGTTGTGTTATTGCGTTATTATTGGTCAGCAAGCCCTATAACAAGATAGAAATGAACAACGGGTCAAAGTAAAATCAAGCACTTCTGTGTTAATCTCAGGATCTTCTACGATCGTTTCTTCGGGATTCCCCTTTTTGGTTTTAGGCGTTTCGGACAATTTTTCATAAGAAATTTCCAAATTAGCTTCTTGATCGTCCTCTTCTTGTGGATTTGGCTTTTGATGGCCGTTTTTATTAGCATTCATCCAAATTTCGCTAAATTCTATTACGCTTTTTCCTTAATAATCTTCATAATCATTTTCAAAATAAACGAAATTGTACCTCGCTTGGAAGCGAAGATGGGATAATGAACTCCAGGCTCAGCACCAATATCTTTCTAATAAGAATAATAATTGACCCAGTTGCATCAGGGATTAACAATAATGAATTCCCATACCTTCTGAACACTTCTGGCGATCTTGTTTTCTTGTGTAATTGTGCTTTTAGTGATTGATGAGATCTATTAAAATTAAACAATAGGCGGGAAACACCACTTTATTCACCTCAGAGTTAATATCAGCTCGCTCCTCGACTATTTTATTATGTTTTGGAATGCTCCCTCTCGTCGTTTCAACGAGCTTCTCATAAGAAATTTCTGAGTTTGCAGTATGTTCTTGGCCTTTTTGGTTTCGCTTTGGTTCATCTCTTTCCGTTGTCTTTTTGAAGCTTTCGGAGTAAGCAAGAGTATTTAATTCTGAAGAAGTTCAAAATTTGTCATCAGAAACTGCAATGGGTTACCTCTCTTAGAGGATAGATTAATGTAATTTTTGTCAGAGTCTTTCATCTGCAATATTTCCTGACGATAAAGTTAACGAGGAATCGAGAGGAGGTTGCGCCTTACTTTTTGAAATGGAAAGGTTTATCTGTCTTTTTGAGGTTTTTAGAAGGATTAGAGAGGTCGAGCAGAGCTTCAAATACTAGCGGAATAAATTTGTTATTTAAATAAAATTCAAAGTAAGTTCTGATTTTAATTTAATGCTCCCCCTGTCTGTTCGAATATTCATTAAGGAGGAGGTATATTACCTCATCCAGCGTCTGTCCTGCAGCTCAAAGTTTAGCAAAATGATAATAGAAATAAGTTTCTTGCAGAGCTCTTTACGAATACCCAAGGGAATTGGATTATTTCTGGAGTTCATAAGCAATCTATTTTTCTTAGTAACAGTACCGTTATTAAAAAAAAACAAACAAACAAGAGAGTTCCACTCGATTGCATGAGAGATTTCAAAAAGTTTTCGATAAGTCAAATCTTGAACTGATTCAAAGAGGAGCTGTGCAATCTCAAAAAATGATATTGGCGCTCTTAGATAATACAAAATGATATGAAAATATTAAGAAGTCAAATAGCTTGACATACAATGATAAACAGAAGCGCTTTGAAACCAAACATGCTAAGTTTTTCTGAGGTAACATTCCCAACACGCTATAGATCCAATTTTTCGAGTTCAAAATTTAAAAAACTATTATAATCAATCCAAAGACACTAATATTACCTTATTTGTTTATTCAAGCCAGAATTTTAGAACAGAGGAAGGGTTTTTATTCAATCGTAAAATCAAAATGTATCCTATCTCACAAGCAATGGATATTGGATATAAAAGAAAAATCTCGTCGCCTAAAGGCAGAACCTTATGTAGCAATATCTTTAACAACGACCGGATCAGTAACCATCTCCAACTTTGCGTTTTCTTCATTATAAAATAACTTATTGATTTGTCTCAGAGTTAAGTTCTTCGTCTCAGGCATATTATACCAGCAATAGATCAATCCCATGGCACAAGTTACTCCATAAATATAAAACGCGCCTCCAACCCCGATTCGTGACTCTTTAATAAACAAGAAAGAGAACCCAGCCAGAAAACCCAAAATATTGTCCACGAAAATCACCAAATTGATTCCTGCTGTCGGTAATATCTCACTTATACAAATATAAAATAACGATCCAATGCACAAGCTGTAGACCAAGATGTAGCCTAGGAGCAGATACGGAACCAAGCTCATCAGGTGCAGATTTATCATGATACCAATTGAAAACAGAATCGTTCCCATTATAATGAGTCCATTTATAAACAATGTCCTTCTGCCCAATTTATCCGATAAAATTATTAAAAACACCGTGCCTAAGACATTGAATCCTCCATATAGCACACTGAACAGCTTAGATGCCGCTGGCGACAGCCCTACCACGTCGAAAATCTGAATTGCATAGTAATTAATTGCTGAAATTCCAGATAACTGCTGACAAGTGGCCAAAACCAGTCCCAGGATTAACGGCTTCAAGAACGGTTTTTTGATAACTGATGAGTAAGATATATCTCCTTGGGTTTCATGTCCCTCTTCAAGAAGAGCCATCGTGCTTTTCGCGTACTCGTCTGAGAAAAAATGCACTGCTGAGGCAACGGCTGCCGCTCGATCTGATTTGATTGAGTATAGCCATTGCGGTGAATCATGTCTGATTATTGTAAACAAAGCAATCAGCTGCAAAAACGTGGTGATCAAAGGAAAACTCGCTTGGAATTTCCAGTGTAAGCTGCTCGTTGCGGTGGAATCACCTAAGGAAAAACCAGTCAGGACACCGAAGGTAATTAGCAGACCAACGCAAGCTCCTGTTGCTCCCGCGTAATTATTAGGGGTTATCTCTCGGATATAGAGAGGAACTGCATTATATTGAATTCCAAGAGCTATTCCTATCGTTAGTCTTCCGATTAGGATCGCTGGCCAGGACTCAACCGCGACTAGGATAAATCCGATAGCTGCTAGGAGGTTTGTGGCGACCATACAACGAAATCTACCGAGTCCATCGACCATGGGCTTCCCGATGAAGACGACAATGACCAAGCCGACTTGAAGAATAGATCCTGTTATTGAAATTGCTGCTGTGTCTCTTTCTGAATCCCATCCAAAGAGACTCTTATAATGGTTCTGGAGATTGCTGTAGATACTATAAGCATACCCATTAGCAAAGAGAGAAAATGACAGCGCCAAGGCGCTCGCCCACATGGTCAGCGCAGAGCGATATGTTTTGTTACGTTGAACTTCCATTACAAGGTATTAAGATTCGAAATAAAAATTAATGAAGTTTTGACTGTGCAATGATTTTTTTATTTTATCCTGTTTCATTCATATTACCGCATTTTCCCTCTAGGGTATCTTCAAAGATTACCCCTGTCAACCTACAGAATGTTGCCTTTAACAGATATAGGAACGATATTTTAACATAGTGCTCTGTATATGAATAGAGAATATCATTTTATTCTATGCGTTATCAATATAAATTTCTTCAAATATCAACCGAAAAACCATGAAACTATAAAAATTACGATTTGGACATACTAAGAATAGTAATATTTCCGTTGATGCTATCTGACACAATGACCACTAACTGCTTTCCTAATGGCGCTATCGTCAGTCCATTAATAATTTCATCGGAAATATTTATTTTATTTTGCACTTCACCAGTCTCAACATTCCAAAGCCACACCGACTTGAATACCGTCGTCGCAATCACGCATTTAATCGGAGAAATTAACATAACATTCGAAAAATCAGCTTCATTTTTAGTATAAGGGCTCAAAATGTTTTCATTTTCGAATCCTTTGCTTGTTATCTGATACATAGTGACATTTTCGTCTGTATTCAGAGCAAGCATTGAGCTGACAGGGTCAAAAGAGAGCATATAATGCGAGGCGTAAGAATAAGATATATAGGCGCAATCCACGCGTTTATGATCGTTCAAACGCCAGAGCGTCAGCGTATAAGTATATGTGCATAGCATAACCAAGTAATTCAATTTGGGGATAACTCTGAGAGATTTTATCGATGAAGACGGATTTTTCCATTTATGTCTTCCAACCAGTTTCAAATTCAACGCGCTATATATTAGAATCGTCGTGAAATCTCCTCCAATGTAAAGCAGATATCTGGTAGGATCAAAGTCTATGGTGTAAGGGACAAAGCGGCATCGGAGCTTTTGTTTCACGATGAGATCTCGATTCAAAAATAGGATCTCAGTGCTATCTCTCAATAAACAAACGATGGTCTTCAGTTTGGCGATGTAGATGAGGTTGGCTACAGGCATGCGGGTTATCAAAACTCTAGAGATAATCTTAGAGCGTCGTTCGATATCGAATTTGGAGATAAGGACTTTCTTTGCTTTGACTCCAGCGATTGCAACTTCTTTATTTCCGATATAAACGACTTCGGAAGTCTGCTCAAGTTTGGAGGGGATAGTCCAGGTAGGTTCTAATTTGGAAGCATTGAATTTAAGTGTAGACATTGGAGTTCTGAGCTGGTGTAGAGATTATTACTTAGATTCTTTGGGAGAAGATATTCATGTGATAAAAGCTCTAAGGAATTCTGATATAAAGTTATGAAATAGCGAATAATATCATAGTTTTATTCTCTATGACTGATGTTAGGAAAAATTTTAAGATTGTTGGAGGTATCAGAAATAATCTTTTGAACGGTTTTCTGGCTGATAAGAATTGAGAAGTATATATTAACCAATCACCATGAGATAGGCATTGAACTCTCTAAGGCTTGCACTTTTGATCCGAATCGATACATTTTTCGCAAATATTGAAGCGATCTACCTCGTTGTTTTATAACTTCAAAATTTGTGGGCGTTTTTGATTCTTTAGGCTGTTTAAGCATAAATTCGTGATGTACCGATCAAGTATCATTATTATGTAAGCAAAACATGATCTCATAATGTACCAATCACTTCCTTTTTTAATCATAGAGAATGTACTCAGCTATTAGCGCTTCAGAAATCAGAGGCTCGTTTAGCTCCTAATTAATATGAAATCGCAATTTTGTGATGATATTTCTCTTGAAAATCAAGAATCTTTTCTATATTGAATAATAAAATATCTGGTTGAATCTTCAGTACGAGGTTACCTGAGCTAATTTTTAAGCAAAATTTTAATCTACAGTTATTCTCAAATTCTTTTGATAATTTTCTTGAGTCTATTTCATGAACGGTGGCCTTCATCAACTCTCTGCTAATATCGATCCACACCAGGCTTATCTCATAAATATTGCGAACGCAATATCTTCGTCTTTGTCTATTCTAGGCTCGCTTTTCAATCTAGTGACAACAATCATACTGCGAAAAGAATGGACAACTATTGGGAAAATGATCGTCGCGCTCTCTCTAGCGGACATCTTAGGAGCTGCAATGACAATATTCTTGTTCATCCAGAACCCAAGCAACCTTACTTGTCAAACGATCTCCTTCTTCTCCACATTCGGAAACATAAGTTCTTTTCTCTGGACCTGTTTCTTTGCTCATGCTATGTACGTCTCGATGAATCACATTGAAGTGCGCTCATTGTCTAAGTATTGGTGGAGATATGTGGCAATTTCCTTCATCCTTTCCGCTGGACTTGGCATCACGGCCGTTTACACGAGTTTTTATACTGTTGGGGTCGACCCGGCTCCTGAGTACTGCTACCATAGATCGTTAGACGAGCGCTTTGACTGGGGTAATCTGATTATTATAATACTGCCTATGGGTCTATCGGCCCTCTATTGCAGTTTCTGTTATATCTCCGTCGTGGGGCAAATCAGGAAAACCGGGTCTAATTTATTCTCGGAGGTCGTGTTTTTCCCTCTGATTCTCATCATATGCAACCTCCCAATCTGTATTGTGGGCTTCCTCACTGAAATGAAAGGAAGTTGGGCGATATCGTTCTCATTTGTGATGGTAGCGAATATTCTTTGGAATATTCAGGGGTTATTCAACGCTTTTGCTTATGGGCTCTCCCAAAAAATTATTTACGGCTATAAAGAGTTATGTTGCATGCGGAAAAGAGAGCACACAATTAGCCTTTTAAAGTCTGCTAATCACGTCGGCGGAGAGCCATCATCGACTTCTTATGCGGCTATGACCTCCCTTTCAGAGGAAACTGAAAAATCTGTTGTTTAATGAAATTGTTAATGTGTATCTCTGGGCTTCTAGAGTATTATTTTTATCATGCTTAGTGCCAATCTATTTCCTTTGTTGACTTTCCTGTCACTTAACATGTTGGTGTCTGATTGCTGCGCATTCCAACATAATTAAGAAAAGGATGCATTAAACTTTATTTTTGAAAGACTAATCTTAAATGAACATAGCTAATTCTTTTTGTATGATGAATTTCAAATTTCGATGCATCTGAAAATAAAAATCTAAATAGTTTTACGGAGAAGACAATTGAACTCCTATGCTAGCAGATAGCCACAAACTACCAAGCAAACGCCTTTGGTATAGATTAAATATAATTTTTTAATCCCAATCAACAAATTAGAGTGCATACTCGGATATATCAGCCGGTACTGCCGTGATAGTTCTTCTCGCCCATGACGACTGACGTCTCGATCTATCAGCTGTCGTTTCTTTACGAAAATACTCTGTGTCGAATCTATCATTTGCCATTGTGTATCCACGATCATTCTCTCTCTCTCGGCCTGAAAGCCCTGAAATTAGAGCATTCAGCAACCCTTGCGAATAAAACAATACGTTTTCACCTAACGTCAGTAACCATGGAATTTCACTTGCTGATGACAGCTGGGCGTACAGCTCGATTACTGCCACTGGGAAATTGCAGATTATCAAAACTAGAGGATAGAGAAGCAGCTCAGAGTAATTCGCGCCTTCAAATTGTATTAATTTTCGGATAGTTGAGATGTGATAGTAAAGACAGACAGCGACGCCCAGCAGCGAAGGGAGCAAGTACGTCAACATCTCTCCAAGTTCGAGGCTTCCAAGTGTATTGCAATGAGCGCAGATGGGATAGACCTGTTTTATTTTATAAACTCCAATTGAGAAATAACCCAATAAGGTGGCGATGGGAAAGGAAAAGAAAATATATCTCTTCATAAAGGTCCCAATAGCTTGAACATCATTGCGTCCAACGCAAACATTGAGAGAATGAGCAAAGCAGCAATACCAAAAAATGGCTCCTCCTCGGCCGAATCCGATCATAAATCCCTGGACCTGACAGTTGCTTTCTTTGATGTTAGGTAAAAAATTCAACATGCTTGAAAAACTGCATAAGATTTCCATAAGAGAAGCCAAGATGACCATCTTGCCGAGAGCATGTTTAGATTTGTTCGAACGTACTGTGGTTATCATAGTAAATAAGCAACCCAGAGTTGAAATAGTTCCAAAAACAGAGCTCACGATACCGATGGTGCGGATATTTTGCGGCCCTATCTCCCCATTAAGCACAACAAGCTCTGTTGCTAGGTTCTCAACCATAATAAGAATGTAATTATTTTTGGCTTAGATTATTTTGGATCAAGAGCTCTCAATAAAAATTTACAAATTGGAATCCAAGTTTTTTTCCCTTTTTACAGCTCGTTGAATCGTTGAAGAAAGGACAAATGTAATTGAATTAGTAGTTGTTAATCTAGTCACACAATAATGATAAGGTGAATGTACAAAATGACATTGTATCTAATCAGATTTCATGAATTTTTAGATGCAATTTTTCTTTATTACCATGAAGTACACGAAACTAAATTGATAATTAATTCTGTAAAATGAATTGTTTTGGTATTTTCATTATCTTATGCTTGATGGCTTTTGGATATTGATAGATAAGCTTTCGAGGTGTTTAAAGCAATGTTAATTTCTGAACGTTCTTCAAATGGGAAGGCTATTTTCATTTTCTGTCTCTTTTTTTTTTCTCTCTCAAAGAGAAACAAATTGGGGTTAAAATTACCAACCTAATGCTCTAAATGATGAAAATAGATGAAAATAAGGTATTTGAGCTTTTGTTTATCTTTCATTTGCACCATCCGCGAGATAACATCAAAAGCGAAAGTTTGCTATGAATCTTTCACTCTGTCGGGAATAGGTCTTTTCTAAGCGTATTAAATATAGCACTGATTAATTAATTTAAATTTGCTTGAATCAATTCGAAGATGAGTTTCATAACCGGCTTTAGTAAAAGCCTCTTCCTTATAACTCTTCTGGCGTTAGGTTCCTCTGTCCTCGGAACTCCCTTCTGTGACATAAAGACTTACGACACCAGCCGAACCTATAGTTGCGGAACCCAAGAGAGAGATTTTATCTTCAATCACCAACTTCCTTCAAGTTTCAATGGTGCAACGAAGGCTGTCTTTGGGCTCTGGTTCCAAAACACTTTTAAGACGACCTGCGTCAGTGATGCCAGCGATTGGGGTCTGATTTTTAAAGTTTCTTACGACAACTCTCAAAATATGGCCAGACTCCCAGCCATCTACCAGCGAATCCAATTAGGAGTGCCACAGCTTTATTTTGGAGCCTACTACAGCATCAACAGTGGTAATTTTTCCCATATCAACGCGCCATTAGTCACAAATGCCTGGTATTATATTGTTGCAGTCACCGATTTCAAAAACAATGCATTTTATCTGTACCTTTACGACCCCTCGGCTGTCACTAGCACTATCAGTCAAGGAATCACTCTCAATACGTCGGTTACTTACAATGGGCCTGTTGTCAGGACGGCCTACCAATCTTCGGATTTTGTAGTATTAGGAAGCGACCCCCCAGGTCACAAGCTCGCGAGTACTACCCTTTCGTATCCGACCATTATTGTTGGTAAAACGATCAGCACAGCATCTGAAGTCGCTCTCTTAGCATATTCAGTCCATACATACCCAGTATTCACCACCGACTTTTTTGGAATCGAAATTATGAGGTCCATGTACGACTACGATTCCACTAGCAACATTCTTGACATTACTTCCTCTGTTCCTTACAGCTACGATTTCGGAAATGCAGATGGCACTGCAAAAACCCAACTCTTGAATCTATGGAACGTAGACACCTTCTACGAGACCGTCCAGTTCTCTGGATACGCTCAGACCTTACTTCTCAGCCCAAATAGAGACTACAGCTTCATTGACAGCTTTGGTTTCCTTTCCTTCGGAATGCGTATAGTCTTTAAGATGACATCTATGAATTTCAACTCAACATGCAACTACCACTGGATAGTGAGGCGAATTGAAGCCCTCACAGGGAACCTGAAATTCGGATTTGGAGTCATGGCGGATGGTAAAATCGGAGTGTTTGTTGGAGTTGTTCTTGCTAACGGAAACACCATTGGCTTTATTCCAGCTAACACATGGGTAACACTGAAACTTGGATGCTTTAACCGAGGTTTCACGAACAAAATCCTATGCATTTTCCTCACTTCTGATGGGCTAACCCAAGCTCGAGAGGAAATATGGCTGAGTTATGCAACGTCGCCATACACTTCGGACAGCCATTCCGATCTTTTGCTCTTTGGTGGCTCGAAGTGCGGAGCTAGCTCAATTTACACTCTAATGATCAATAAAGGGTATATCCCCGAGCGAATCGACACCTGTAGATGGGGATGCTCGATTACTCTCCCAACCACTTCTTACTGCTATCACATGGCTTACTTCTCAAATACGTGTCCGGCGGGAAACCAGATCAAATACCGAACCGAATGCATAAAGTGTCCTATAGGCTGCGCCACATGCGCCATGACAGATTTTAACCACATGAAAATTAACTGTCTAACGTGTGCTTCAGGATTGACGCTAAACTCGGCAGGCATTTGTGCATGTCCCTACGGCAAATATTACGACACGATCTCAGGCGCCTGCTTGGATCGTACGGTCCTCAACGCCTATCTCTACCGCATTCCGAATACAACTTATCAATTCAGGCTGTCTTTCTCAAGCGCCGTCTCTGACGCGAATTTACTTGTAACTTTTCTCAAGCCAGTCATTCAAATCGGCGACTACAGCGGAAGCGCTGCGACAATGACAGCGCTGAGTAACAGAGTCTTTCAAATCACGCTTGATGCAACTAACCCACCTGATGTGGGCACTGTATTAGCGATTTATGGTATCTATGACTACAACGAGTTCGTTTACAACCCCTACATGATCGTTCCAGAGTCGCTATCATATGTGTTTGGTCTTGATACTCTTTCCAAAGCCTCGACATTAAATCCAGCCTCACCACCAGCAGAAACCCCAACGGTCTACGGTCCTCGAAACCCGACGTATTTGACGTCTTCCTTGAACATAGTCTACGGTGTGATGGGCTCCCCTGGGCTCGTTCTGATTAAAATCCTCTCCGATATCACGCTCTTCAAATTCATTAACGTAGGCTACCCTGAAAACTATTTGAATTTCAAAGTTTCAACAGTGGGCCACGGATTTTTCATCCCTAACGTCTTCGGATTAGTAGAGGGCAACTCATCAAACATCCCCACTTCCACCGTCGGCCAGTTCCAACCATGGGAGATCAGCACGATCTTCCTACAAAACGCAGGAGGCATGCTCATCAAGGAAATTATTATCGCGATAATCCTTTTCTTATGCTGGGTCACCTACCTCGCCTCTCTCGAGTTACCAGATTTCAAGGCTCATGTCGTTAGAATTATCAAAAAATTTCAATGGAACATCGCGCTCAGATACTTTTACAGCGACTTCCCCGAGCTGCTGCTTTACGCGTTGATTCATATCCAGCAAGGCGGGACGGACACGCTGTATAAGCGCATCTCGATCGGCGGTATCGCAGTGATAGGAGCGATGTATCTAGCGTTTTGGATCTATACGTATTATCTGCTTAATATTAAGACATCTTACAAGAGAATCAATGACCCGGAAGGTTCGCAGCCCAGCGCGCTAGCGCCCAGAGATCCTTCAGCAAGCCAAGTGCCCCAGAACATTAGAATAATCTGTGAAGATATCTATCAAGACACTTTTGCCTCCAGAAATTTCGTTTTATTGATGTTATTACAAAGCGTGGCTGTCGATCTAATCCTCGTCTTTGTGCAGGTGTCTGGAATCGCGCAAGCGTTTTTCTATGTCTTATTCACCTCGTTGTTCTTGGCTTACACCGTAATTATCCGCCCGCTCAGTAGCAAACTGCTTTTCGCTATCGTTTTCGTGAATGAGATTGGCCAGTTAGTTATGGGATGTTTTGCGGTGGTGCTTGGGATGAATGATTTGTATTCGAATGTCTCTGAGGATACGTTGAATGTCATTGGGATATTCATGATGATTATTGAGGTCGTTCTTTTATTTGGTGGGATGTTTTTGGTGACGGGGCTTATAGCAATAGCGACGTATCAGTTCATAAGAAGAGAATTTATACTCTATCAGGAGAAGAAGAAAGAAGAGAATGCGGATGGGTCCAAAAAAAAGAAGAGAAGCCGACCTTTTGGATTGAAGCCTTTGTAATTGGTCGTGTTATTGTGTTAGTGGGAAAAACGCTTAATGACTTTATTTGCTAGGGAGTTAAAAATTTGTTCTCTTTGAGCTATGAATGTTTACTAATACCAAGGAACTTATCCTCTTTGGATCTATATTGCTTTACCCTTTATATTTTAGAGGAATCATGAGATTCTTTCATAAAATATTGATCTTTATGGAAATAAATCCTAAAAAATATCAAAATCAAAGAAGATAAAGGAGTTTATGAAAGCAAACAAAGGAGGGCAGGTTCATTGATTTTAGCAAATTTGTCAGGCTCATTAGAATTCGTGGCTGGGCTAACTGATTAACTAAGTTGTGTTGTTAAATCTTGAGTGAATCTCAATCCTGTTGTTGATGAAAACTTGTGAGAGTGATATCGATTTTGATAATTTTATGTCGAAATGATAGTGAATGATAGTGTTTTCTCTAATCAATATAATGAAACTGCACTCGAACCTAAAGCGATAGTATGCTAGTAGCAAATAGAGATGTTATACATCTCCTAATCTCCTGGTGGAATACAGCAAAAAACAAAAAAACAATGAGCGAGCTTTTGGCGTTATCAAAATGCTTCCCTCTACTTCATCTCAACGACCAAACGCTTTTTGGCCGTTAGGAAGTCTATTCCTTTTTTTTTATCCTCTGTAGTCGTATCTTTCTTCCAATCTAAATCTCTCTGGCAAGTTTATTATCGGAACTCATACTCAATCTAAACACTCATTACTTGAATGAAAAATATTGTTGAAAAATGCTCTTTGCTGCCTTTCTGGCTCAGACGAGACGTTTCTAAAGCTACCTCTAATATGTGAGCTAAAATTTTCACTAGCTGTTAGCCGCAGTACCGCTAATAGGTGAGATTAACGCATTTATTGAAATTCGTTTTGATCATTAAAACGTTAAACAGGCTTAACCAGTTTAAGCGCAAACGTTTTAAACAAGTGACTTATTCAGCCAGAGTTTATCATTTTCTCTTCCCTCTATCCAAATGAAACTAAAGATCTATATCCTACTCCTTGTTGCGCTTCTTCTCAGTAACCATCTCTTCTATTAATTTGCACTCTAAATCGATATCTTAAAGTATGTTCGAGCGCATTGAATATGAAAAAAGCAAAATTCAGAAAAAGTTCAAGTGAATCAAAGACTCACGCTAACACAACAAACACAACAACTTTTTCATACTTCGCATGCAGCAGTCCTGCAGAGAGCTCAGATTGGAGCTACACACCAGCATACAACACAATTAAATGCAAAGAATATAACTGGGTCGGGCCTTATGGAGCCGGAGAGCAAATAAGCACGTCACTAACCATCGGTCAAGCTCATAACGGTATCGCTATTAGCGTCGATGTCGCATTTATTGACTCATGGGACGGAGAATTCTTCCTTGTGTTTGCTGACGGCGATCTCGTTTACTCGATGAGACATGTGGGAGCTCAATCCGCCTTCAATGACTGCCAAAATAGCTGGACGGACGCCTACTCCGCGCTTACCTTTGGTTTTAACCACAGCGCAAACACACTGAATTTGGTATTTACTTCAAATCTCGATGAAGACTCCACCAACGAAGGGTGGGGAATCTGTAACCTCACGATCACACCAAACCCTGGATATGTCGACGTGAATGGAAACTCTCTGGGTCTGGGTACTGGTGGGACTTATAAATCCATCACGTTCGAGTGTCTCGACCCGCAGTTAGACACTGATTGGTGGTATGACCCGTACTACAACACTGCTTCTTGCGCGAGTAACAACTATCTCTTGTATGGCTCCGGAGGCTCTATTGGCACAACGCTATCGATTAACGAGACTCATAAAGGAATCATAATGAGCTTTTATCTCGCTTTGATTGACTCTTGGGACGGCGAGTATTTTATCCTCACAGCTGATGGGATTGAAGTGTACAAGCTGCAATATACTGCGAGTTCCTCGACTTCAAGTACCGCAAAGAATGGTTGGTACGACGCCTATAAAGTCATTACAGTTGGCTTCAATCACACTGGAGAGCTTCTGTCCCTTAAATTCACATCGACTCTCAACGAGCCGCTCAACAATGAAGCGTGGGGTGTGTGCAGTGTCTCGATCACTCTGAGCCAGAGCCCTGTTTCTGCTGATGGCACCGTCCTCAGTGTTAGCACGAAATCCGATAATAAGATCTCCGATGAGCTGATATTCAGCTGCTCCGCCCCAGAAAACGATACCGCCTGGAGCTACTCACCTGCCTATCAAACCGTCAATTGCAGCGGCAACACTTATGTCGGTGGCTATGGAAAGAACGGTGAAATTCGCTCAGTTTTCTCGATTCCTGACCAGCACAATGGAATCGTTCTCAGTTTCAAATTAGCACTTATTGATTCCTGGGACAGCGAATCGTTTGTTGTCTACGCAGATGATGCAATCGTGTACTCATTATCTGCTGAGTATCATGCTTTTACCTCAGACACGTGCCAGAATTCTTGGGGTGACGCCTATTACAACGTAACAGTGGGATTCAATCACACTGCGTCTGAGCTTGACCTCGTGTTTACTTCCACTCTGGATCAGATCTCTACTGATGAAGCGTGGGGTATCTGCGATCTTAACATCACGATCTATACTCATTATGTGGATGTTAACGGGAATAAGGTCGGCAGCGGGACAGGAGGAACGATCGACGGTGTAAAATTCAGCTGCGACTCCCCAGCGGTTGATACCGACTGGAGCTATGACCCTTACTACCAAGTGATTAACTGTTCTGGTAACTATTATCTCGGAGGATACGGCCGTGGAGGGTCAGTCAGCGCCGTGCTCAGTGTCCCTGAGACCCACGAGGGTATAGTGATCAGCTTCAACCTTGCTGTGATTGATTCGTGGGACTCCGAGTCGTTCTATGTGACTGTTGACGGCAAGACGCTATACTTCTCGTGGTTTGCCTATGAAAAGGCCACAACAAACAGCTGCCAGAATGGTTGGAATGATGGATATCAGAACGTGACATTGGGACTAAATCATACTGGAAACTATATAACAATCAAATTTAGCTCGAATCTCGATCAAGACGAAAGCGATGAAGCTTGGGGCATTTGCGACTTGAAGATCACAGCATCGAGCACTCCAGTGGATTCTGAAGGTAATGCTCTATAGAATTTGAGGTCTTATGAGTAAAAGTTACATACATTTTCATTTAGAATGCGATGAATAGGAATGTTTAAGTCTTTGATATTATTTTTGTTGTTGCATATGACTATTCGTTCCAAATAAAACAAAGTTTGTAATCAAAAACTCTTTCAAAAAGCTATCCTCTTGCTGTAGGTTAAGATGGAATGAAGGGACGCATAGTAGTTTGAAGAGGAATAATTAACTCAAGGCAATTAGTTTGATGAGTTAACTTTTCAAGATAAACACCTTGAAAAGTATGATGATTACGTTATTAACGCATATCTGTTTTTGAGCCTGATAAATGTAGTACTATCAGTGTAAAGAGCCGAAGAGCAAGATCTAATGTCGAGCCATGACGAAATAAGCCTTGACATACTTGCTAGGCTTAGTCATTGAACCCTTTTGTGTAGAATTCTTGTTTCAATTATAAGAATTCTATTAGATGACGAGAAATTGCTATTCATCATTATCGATTGAGAAAACACCTCATTGAGTGTTCATATTTCACGTTTCACGTGAACTCTGGATCTTCTCTCTCAGCGAGTGAGAAAAAAAAGCTTGTTGCCAACTGTTGAAACTAACTCATTAAACAACTGAAAATAAAATTGACTCTAATAACGGATATCAATTTCCCAAATAGCAGATTTTAACGCTTTTCCACTAACGTAGCAGCCAAAACGATTTATTGGAGCAGCTAATAACTCAAGTTGATATATTTTCAAAACTATCCTCTCACAATAAACATAATCAATCATCGGAAATGAAAAAGCTCGCAAGCTTGTCATTATCTCTTCTTCTCCTTGCTGTTCTCGGTAAAACTCTCTACTTAGACGCTTCAAACTAAACAAAATTTTGTTTTACAGTAGGCACATTCGGTGTCAGTGCGAGAAAAAGCCGCAACCAAAATAGCCTCTCAAGCACTCAATCCACCGAGTTGCTTAACGCCACGTATTTTAGTTGCCTTGGCGTGGACGAAGACGCTGATTGGACATATACTCCAAGTTACAACGTCATGTACTGCAAAGGCCGTCAATGGGTTGGTCCTTTCGCCGCTGGAGGCTCTCTCACCGCTGAACTCGATACTAGCGCAAGTCACAACGGTATCGTGGTAATGTTCTTCGTGGCTCTCATTGACGCTTGGGAAAGCGAATCATTTACTGTCACAGCTGATGGTATCATCGTATACTCAGTTAGAAGCACAGGCACACGTGCTCCTTACAATAGCTGTGGAAACGAATACAACGACGCTTATTCTAACATCACATTCGGATTCAATCACAGTTCACCAACATTGAACATGGCCTTCACTTCAACCTTGGAAAAGGACTATGAAACCGCCTCTTGGGGTATCTGCAATCTCACTATTTACGCCACGACCTCATATGTCGATGTTAACGGCAATAAACTCGGAGTCGGATCTGGAGGAACAGTCAAGGCGCTCACTTTTGATTGCTCAGCACCTGCAATGGACTCTGATTGGTATTACACGCCTTACTATATATCTCAGAGTTGCGCAGGTATGACCTTGATCTACTTCGGTGGAGGTGGCTCTATGGGCACACAACTCTCTATCACACAAGAACATAAAGGAATCATTATCTCCTTCTCTCTCGCTTTCATCGACTCTTGGGACGGTGAAACCTTCTACGTTACCGCTGACGGCACAACCGTCTATTCTATCAGTCACTCATTCGGTGCATCCACTTCCAACACCTGCCAAAACGGATGGTACGATGCTTACGCGTATCCTACTTTCGGATTCAACCACACAGGAAATCTCCTTAACCTTGTATTTGCTTCCACTCTTGCACAACCTTCTGACGATGAGGCTTTCGGAATCTGTGGTTTGTACATCACTGTCTCGGAATACTACGTCGATGCCTCTGGAAACGTGCTTGACGTCGACACGAGCTCAGACACTCAGATTCCAAGCCTCAGTTTCAGCTGCTCGTCGCCAGCAGAAGATGACAGCTGGACCTACACCTCAGGCTATAAAACCATCGAATGTAACGGAAACAACTATGTCGGACCTTATGGAAAAGGCGACTCAATGAGCGCTACTTTCGCTACTTCTGACTCCCATAACGGTATCATCGTCAGTTTCCAACTCGCCTTGTTGGATTCCTGGGACGGTGAGGCCTTCACTGTCACTGCGGATGGCTCTATTGTTTACTCGCTTACTAACACCGTCTCTGGTACGGAGTCGAATACCTGCCAGAACAAGTGGACTGACGTGTACAAGAACGTCACTTTCGGATTCAACCACAGTTCCGCTTCTTTGACCCTTGTCTTTAGCTCAACCCTGGATCAAGTTGCAACTGATGAAGCTTGGGGTATTTGTGACCTCACCATCACCATTAGCTCTTATTATGTCGAATCCAACGGCTACGAAGTCGCCACAGGTATCGGAGGAGCCCTCTCAGCCCTTACTTTTGCCTGCGATTCCCCTGCTGTTAGTTTGGATTGGGCCTACTATCCTTTCTACGAAACCGTCGAATGCGGGTCGAATACCTACGTTGGAGCATACGGAATGGGAGCGTCCCTGAGCACTGTGCTTTCCGTCACAGACGCGCATCAAGGAGTCGTTATCAGCTTCAAGCTCGCGCTCCTTGACTCGTGGGACGGAGAAGCTTTTGCTGTCGTGGCTGAAGGAAGACCAGTTTATTCGATTACTCATTCGGTTGCTGATTCCACTTCCAACCTGTGCCAAGGCGATGCCGATGATTACTTCATAGATGTTACATTCGGATTCAATCATACAGGAGACTTGTTGACACTCAAGTTTGTGTCTTTCTTGGGAGAGGATGCTAGTGAACAATCATGGGGTATTTGCGATCTTTCAATTACTACTAGCACCAATACCGTCGATGCTGACGGAAATGAGTTAGCTTAAGCAGTCTGAATTAGATATGTGATATTTTTTTGAATAAAAAAGCTCGCATATTCATCTATATTGTTACAAATGTGAGTGTGCTTCAGACTCATATGTATGTTTCGTTTGGCTCTTCTTTAGATTGATATCTCCGTTGAAAAATATATCAGAAAACAAAAACTCTCCTGTGTAGATGTGTATATGGCTTTTTTTGAGGTTCAGTAAAGTATATTAGGTTGCAATGTCATGATTTTGCATCATGCTATCTCAAGGTATTGAATATTTTCTTTTAATATTACGAGGCCGAAATTTTATATCTTAAATAAACGGAAAACGGATTGGACGCTGGCAGTAGTATGAATAGTGAATTATATAGACAGTGTTTCTGTCAGGAATTACTAAGAAAGCATAGTCCTCAGCAGGTGGTGAAAAGAAAATATTTTGTTGTAATTTCGACCCTTTGAATCGGAACAATCTGTTATGCAAATACTACTGGAGCCGCCTGTATAGACACCTGTGCAATACAACGTCTGGTTGTTTGAGAAGATCCTTAATGTGTTCTCAATGTAAATAATATAGACTGAAACGCATTCTCATACACCTAAAGATCTCCAAATTATTCTCTGGGTAATGAGACTTTTCTAATTCGTTAGTCACACTGCTCATAATGAAGCTAATTCGCTTCTTGAAAGTTGACCATAAACGGATTATCTGCTTTCTGTCTCTTAAAATATTTCATTTCAACAAAATTTTCTCTTCTGGAAAGAAACTTCCTTCTCCAATTTATCCTGAGGGATGAAAATGAGATTATAAGCAGAAAAATAAAATTTGTGCAAATATTGAATGGGAGTGATACTCACCAAATACCGAAGGGAATTCATGTACCTATTGCGTTATGCAGATTCTTCCGAGCTAGTTACCTTGGCCGCGGGTTTACCTCTGCTATTTTTCCAATTCCTTCATCCAATCATAAATTGGAAAAATCTCTTTCGAAGAGTGCCATTTTTATTCGATTTACGAGGTCGACCTTACACAATCGCCGGTAAATGGAGCCTTTTCATACTACCCTTGATCTCGCTGGTGATTGTTCATGATTATCTCTTCGCTCCTGGCGTCACCAAGTTATTCACTATGGGCGGAAGGCATGATCGAATGGCCATCTTTTTATCCCTTATGCTCTTAATTTCCTACTACGCGACCACGCAAGTGAGAGTCGCACAAGCAAAGCAAGCAAAACTAAGTGGCAGCCTCGCCCTCTATTTGCTATCTGCTGCCGCGTCATCATTGTTTTATGCTATTTGGCGCGATATGCAAAACTACCGGTATTAACATAAATCACTGCATTTCTACGAGTTAAATTGTCATCAATTCGCTATACATTTGTTCATTCTATGATCTCTCAGATACATATATGCGTATGTATGTAATTCATAAGACGTTTTCATTTGTGAATATCGAAAAACTAAAGGATTCAATCAAATTTTCATTAGAATCATTCAGATACGACATATATATTATTAAATCAGTCTGATCAACTGTGCCATTCAATTCTTACTTATACCTTTAAGGCCCATCAAATTATTATTAATAATTCATCCGAACATGAACCAACGAAGGAAACATTCAATATGAACAACACAAGAAGTAATGAAATACAAATAAACTCCATAAGATGCTGCTGCTACTACAAATGGATAGCAAGGAAGAGAGGTTCTTTATTTCTTAGCTTTATATTTTGGGTCATTCAGCTTTGAGGGGTCGCATTTTACATCCCACAATCTCTTCGCTCTTTCCTGTGGAGAACCTCCGCATTTCAACCCTCTCTTCGCAAGGTCCGCTTTCAAATGCTCAGGGTCATACTTTAACAGCTCATCCAGAGACTTAATACTCTCAAGCTTAATTTCCGGAAATTCTTTCGTTTCCTTCGTCTCTTTCTGCACTTTAGGCTGCTCCTCCTGCACAACAGCAGTTTTCGTTAGAGGCTCTTCTTTCTTGTTGTTCTCAGCCGGACTCTCCGTTTCATCGGATTTCAATTCTTCCAACAAGACATTTAACGTCTTTGTTAAGTCTAAGTCGATTTTCTTTTTCTCAGCGGGTTTCTTTGGTTCTTCTGTGGTTTCTTTGGCCGGATCGCTCTCTCCGTTTCCTTGTTTCTGCTTTTTCTTCTTTAAGCCTTGCATGATTGATTTGCTCATTTCCGAATCCCATTTTTCAAGCTTTGATTTGAATTCTTGGGTGAGTTTGACATCGCGTTCGGCGGCTTTTTGCATTCTTTGCTGCTTTTTGAACTCTTTCAGCTCTTCAGAGATTTTCTCGTCCTCTTCTTTCTTCTTTCTCAGCCACTCAAGCATTTTTTTGTAGTAGTTCACGTTTCGGATTCTGCGGCCTTGCAGATCTCTGCTTGAGTCAAAATTCGTGATTTTCTTTCGAGTTGAAGCTTGGGAACGCATCAAGGCACCGAAACCACCTTTACCTCCCCTGAGTCCGATATGAAGCTCGAGTTTATGGATGTTTGGGAGCTCTTCTAAGGGATGCTTAGCTTTCAGAACTAAGGATTTGTACATTAGCTGGAAATTTGAACTCAGTATTCCGATTTGCTGCTCGATCTCGAACTTGAGGTCTTCAATGGTGACTCCTTGGACGGTTTCAAACGCGAAGGTTTTAAGACCTAGGTTAGGAACGTCAACGTAATATTGTCTCATTTTTCTATCAGGTTCAAAAAATTTGGAATTAAGAAATTAAAATAATCTTTCCGAAAGGCTTTGTAAATTGGATTTGATTCTAATCTACAAAATATAGAAGGAGACCAGGCGGATTGGTTTGTTGATTTTTCGCGGACTTCATGGGTGTCAATGAGGGATGGCAATGATGGATAGACTGTGAGAATTGCTGCAAATGAATAATTTCTGATAGAATGTAAGGAGCAGAGCTTTCATCACAGGAGTAGCTAATAATTTCTTGAATCGTATATGGAGCCAATCTAATGATACGAAAAGTTGATTCGTTTTTCTTAAAAGTCAAAATAGTAAGCAAAAAATCAACGTAGTTGCTGCTTTGATAAATTGCTTCACGATTCTTTTTGTGAACTGTCATTGATGAAAGGACTATCATTATTAAGATTGTTTCGCTGTGATTTCAGGCTGATGATATCTTTTATGAGGAAACTGCGTGATCTAAATCACTGAGTACGATGTGCCTCATTGATAGGAACGGCAAATCACTCCATCATCGCTACTTTCGATTCGCCTTATATTTTCAGGCAAATATAAATATTATCAGTTCCACATGCATGCTTCTCTATCGTAATCCACGATTATTGAGTAAAAACAAGCCAGATTTCGGCTTTAAATATTTTATCAAATAAATTTATTCTGCTTCGCACATTCAAAGCGATCCTTTAAGCAAAGTATCACACGTGTGATCCATTTTTTTCCTACAGAAAGCGTCATCTTCAATTGACATTCACTTATTTCCACCAATGTAAATGACTTTTCATTCCATTGAGAGATATCAGGAAATAATGATGGTGGGCCTGAGCGAAAAAAACCGACCAGATCCTGAACCGTGCTGGCTGCGGCATCTCACTGTTTTCCAAGCATTTGGTTCTTTAGATTTTGCACGAAAAAAATAACTCGTGCTCTTTTTGAGATCACAAAAAAGTTCTTGATATAAAATATTTACAGGATAAAAGAGAGTACCCTTTGACTCCCAATTAAATTATATTGCAAAATTTTTGATTTGATTTAATGGATCAAGGTCCTTTCACGAATCGATTATTTGAGGGAGATAAGCCGGAATTCCGTTCTTTCCAAATAGAAATCGTCAACGCACGTCCAGATGACAGTCTGGTTAAATCTGAAGCTGAGAGTTTAGATTGCCCTCCCGTTAACAGATTAATCAAATGTAATATTTCCCACTGGATTCTCATTGAAAATGACATTATTACTTAGCATCACAAGACTTCAGAGGAGGCGATCGAAACTTTATCCCCACTCGCATGGATACCGACGAGCCTTTAGTCACTCGATCAGCAAATAAGGAACGCCTGAGAAGCCTTAAAAAAATGGTAACCTGCGTGAAGGAAGGCAAACCATTAGCTCCTACTGAACCTGGTGTAACATTGAAACTCTCATAATTTCCTCTGACATAAATGCTTTAATCAAGGAGAACAAAGAACTTCAAAAACTTAGAACTATCATACTAAAGATGGACCGACCCCAGCGCATTCGAAAAGCAGCGCGTCATTTCAAAGACGCTATTCATCTTCGTTCCTTGAGAAATGACATTGACTGTATTTACATTTCATGTGATTACATTTATCTTATTTAAATATAGTGAAACCTCCAAAGGTAATCAGACTGGCATACTTTATCCAGTCATCTGTGGAATGGCAAAAGTTCATGTGCTTAATAACCTGGGGATATATGATTTTGAGCGCCATAGATCCCGCGTATAAGAATGACCCTGATTATTACAACTGGAAAGCCGACTATTACCCTGTTTTGTTGGCATTAGAGAGTGTTTTCTTGTTTCTTTATATCATGGATATCGTGATGGCGGTGATACACCGCGTGAATGACAATACTCGGACGAATAAAGAAAAATTCTGGTGGAATAAGAGGTTCATGGGGAAGGTCATCGTCCTCATCCTCCTACTCATCGATTTTTCTGTCTTCCACGCGAGAAAGCACATGGGCAACGAATTAGTTGTCAGGTGGGCCACAGCTTTCCGTCCTTGTAAGTTTCATTGCATACTTCATGGTTTAATGTTTCTCTTTTTGTTAAAGTGATGCTATTCTTTCACTCTCGGAACTTTAGCCACAATATGGAGGGCATTTTGAGGACTTTCAGCAAAATGATGGATCTCTGTGTGATTTTCATCCTCTTTGCGCTGTGTTTCACTATTGTGGCTGTGAGAATCTTCACGGTTGATGAAGACACTGATTACAATGAGTTTTTCACAATGACTCCTGATTTTGGCAGAACGCTCAACATTCTTTGGGTGTATCTCTTCGCCGAAGGCTATCCTGATGTGATGTTCCCCCATATTTTCACAAACAAGCTGTATCTCCTGTTCTTCTTGCCGTATCTGGCGGCGGGCATCCTGATATGGAACCCGATACCCGTAGCGATCTTTTTCAACGGATTCAAATTCTCTCGAAGCAAAAAAGCCATCACTGACAGACTTAAAGAAAGAGAGGCTCTATTCGCATGCTTCTTTTGCATCCACTCTTCAGAGTAACTCCTAGTCATTCAATTTGGTGTAATTAAATGGCCACATCGACAGGAAAGGGAGAGCCGTTGTACGGATAGAAGAGTTTACTGATTTGATGAATAAGCTTATCGATGACGTTGAATTATCGAAAATCTGTATCCAGCTATTCAACATGCTTGACCAAGACGGAAATGGCTATCTCGTAACGTTTGTTCTACACCGCTCTCTGAATAACTCTCATAATTAGGAATTGGAAGAGTTTTTCATATTACCTGAATTAATGCTCAACGACCTTGACATTCTCTCAACGATGGGCAGCCGAATTAAATTCTGGGAGCAGTCAGTCATTTAAACCTCGCGTTATTCTCACTATTCTGTAGATTCGAGCGAGGGGTTCGAAGGGTATTCAGACTTCACGAGTTAATAACCAGCAAATTTTACGCTTGGTTCATTGTATTTATTTCAATTTGGAACATTGGTAAGCTATTTTCGAAAATGTTAACTCACAGTCAAAATAGTGAATGTCGCCATTAGCTACTTTAGTCGCCAGTTGGATGATGGGCAGTATATCAAAGTTAGTTTTTGGATCCTGACTGGAATTTACGGTTTCGACATCATTGCCAGAGCCTTTGGCCATGGGATAAGGAGATTCTGGATCAGAGATCTGAACAAGTATTTATTAGTCGATCTCTCATCGAATCACTAATGTCACGCGCATACTAGACTCGATATCGCGATGTTTATTATCGGCATGATCGTAGGGACCTTCCATACACCTTTTGGACGTCTCTATGTTTCTTTGAACATCATTTTTGAAACAAAGGTAAGCAAAGCAGCTGAGAAAACCGGCCTTGACTATTTTTTTCTCCTTTCAAAATTAGGGTAAACCAAAAAGCAAGCTGAGGGTCCCGCTTCTCCTTCAGCCTCTTTACGATGGAATAATCCGACTGAAAAAGCTCATTGAAAATGTTTACGCATGCCTTCCTATGGGTACGCTTCTCTCATTCTAGTCATAACTTCTAATCATTCATTGAAATAGTTATCGAATTGATTGCATTTATCGTGATAATGACTTATTTGTATGGGTTTATTGGGGCCAATTTATTCAATAAAACCCTCCAGAGAACGCCGCCTCCCTCAGTTTACATGCCGGCCAATTACCATAGCTTCGACGATATTCCTTGGGCAATGTTCAGTCTATGCCAGCTTATGGCCCAGCAAGTGTAATTTACCTCAAACAATTCTCGGAGTTTGATTGGCCCTTTTTGCTTTTCCTTAGATGGTCGAACCTTCAGCACGATATAGCCACTCGCTTCGACTACAGCTATTACGGACTCCTCGTCTATTTTGACTCTTTCCACTTCCTTGTCAACATTGTACTCATCAATATTATCAAAGGTATATCCCATGCTCTACCATTAGGTATTAGAGTGTTTCTTCTTATTTAGGTTTGATTTGGGAGTTCTTTACGGTTGTTGAGGAAAATAAAGCCGAACAGGAAAAGATAATGCAGAAGGATGTCACCCCAATGAGTATAGAAAAGCTAAAGCACAGACAATCCTCGATATTCTTCAGCTCAAAGGAAGTACTCGAACAGGAAAAGCACATCATCCAGCTGCTTGACGCTGAGAACAAAAGAGTCGAAATCGCAGAGGACCTTGAGCATGAAATGATGTACTCAGAGCATTATACCCCATCGGAAGTCAGTCCAACAAAAGTGAAAGGAATCACTAAACCAAAAGTCTTCGATGTGGCATTGGGTTCGGAATCGAAAAGATTCCCTGCTTCGACCTTAGCATCGAGCGCGATTGAATCAGTGTTTAATACTAAAGCCTCAGAGAGTAGCTTTTCGTTTCAGGCATAAGTTTATTATATTTGAACCTAGATAACACGTTCAAGGCGCCGATAGACCCAAATCATCCTGAAGCGAAATTTTATAGGTCGAAGTTCCAGTTGCTTCAAAAAGCTCCAATCACCGCAGACCAAGAGGAGTTAGTCGGGTCGATTGACTCGGCTCATCTCAAGCCGAAGGAAGGCGAGGATTCTGACAACGAGGATATAGATAACTTCCTCGAAAAAAATTATCATCTCAACTTTGAAGAGTTCAGCGAGCAGCCTAATGACGATCTGGCGCAAAAGAGAGAGAAATTGCTTGCAAGTATCGAAGGCTTCAAATTGCTTTTATAAAATGAAATAATTAGGTAACTTGAACCAAAATCTCATTATGAGGAAAGCACTTATGAAAGAAATCAATCAAGAAGTTATGGACGTAAGAATTATTGCATTTTTCACAATTTTTCCTGATCTTTTTTTTTGATAGAAATACGAGGATAAATACTTTATGGAGCTCTATGGAGAAGAGTTTAATCATTACAAGAAGCGACCAAAAGTTTACCTCCAATCCCTGATTTCCATATCTTCTAGAATAACATTGGAGCTCCAAAGGTACGATAATGAATTGTAGAGGCTCAGGCTAACATTATATGTCGGAAAATAGGGCAGCAAGAAATTCGCTCATGAAAGCTTCGGAATTCGGTTTTATTATCTATCTCATCGAAGAAGCGCTTAACTTCAAGCTGCTTCCTCACGGAAGCGTCGCGAAACTTATTTTCCAGGTATTTAGTCTAAAGAAGCAAAGAAAATTAATATTTCAAACGTATCAGACGGCTGATGGTCGATGCTTTGTCTTGAGAAAGCGCGATAAGAAAGCAACCTATCTCAGCATGAAGGACGGCCCTTGGAAATTTAAGGACCAGCAGATTTTCGTAAAGTCAGGGGAGATTTATCACGCAAAGAACATATTCGATGATAATGATGACGCAAACAATACCGAAATCGTTGATAAGCTATTCCATTCGCTTTTCATGATTTCCTGTTGCACGAGCTCGAGCTTCGATCGCTATGAAAGAACAGAGGGAATTTGGGACATGATTATCACTCCCATTGGCCTCGGATATACTAAGGACCTGCAAAGGGAGTTAAAGAAGGAATTCCAGAAAGATCAGCAGAAGTTGTCGACCAAAATTGACATAGAAAGCTGCGCAGTGACGAAGATTTATTTCTCGGTTTGTGTGAAGACAGCAAAGAGGCTTCTCACTGACAATCTAGCCATCGATAAGTAATATAATGACATGTTCTTTGATAGAGAACTAACAACTCTTTTTTTGTTATAGGAGGCCCATGATGCAGTCGAATAAAAAGTTGGCCGTGAAGATGACTGAGGATATTATGCTGGCGGATACGGATCACCAGAACACAGATAAATTGCCGATGTCTGAGATATTCGATTTAGTGAAGGACTGGAAATCGATTGTGGAGGGTTACAAGGAGAATATCTGTCGAAAAGCATCGCATCTCTATTTGAAGAGGAAATTTGAAACTCAGATCCGACGTCAGGTCGAAGAGAAGACTAACGAGTAAAAAGACTAAGCGCGAGATTTTATTGCGATAAATGGTGATAGCAATTACTTATTATATCAAAAAACTTTTTTTCTTTTAACAATATTCTAATCTAATAAAGAAATAAATCCTCGTAAAAGTTGAGGGGAACTGATTTGATTCGAATTATAACAATTATTTTTTACTACTCGACATCATTAGCAGCGAGATCTATGCCGGTATTTCTTGGTTTCAAAACAAGGATATCATCATATATTCGCACATCATGAACTTTATTTCTTCGTAGAAAATGGTTCCTCCAACCTTCCTTGTTAGTTTAACACCACCACTAATCACACTATATTCGTATTAATAATACTTACTTCACCTAAAAGAGAGTTGCCTTCAGTTGGCCAAATAGCACAAATTTTATCTCTCTTTATCGGCTTCCCCTAAGTATTGTAGATAAATTGGGCAGAAGCCTGCTGAGTATCTTCCTTCAAAGCCTCTCTGCCATAGGATAATTTAATGGTTATAACTAACTGCTTGACATTTGTTAGATTAGCAACTATCTCTCAAGTATTTTATATCATTGAAGATCAGATCTATATGTATTGATATTCACCATTTTTTAGGATAAAGGCCACGATTAGAAGCATAATTTCAATAAAGCCAGAAAATAAATTTATTTGCACAGCGTTTATAGCTTCAACTTGCCGCGTCTATGCTCTGCGATGGCCTCGATGATCTAAAAATATAATAATCAACACATGCGTCATAAGCTCAATATTGGTACGCTATTATCCAAAAGAGCCGGCTCAAAGCACAGCAAGCTTGCCGTTTCAAGTATTTCATTATAGAATCCATGGATAAGTCCCTCATCCTCAGGAGACACCATTTCGAAAGCGATCTGTGCGATCATATACAAATCAATCTGCAGCTGCTGGAACCCAAATTTCGTGTATTTCTGTCTTCTCGCGTTTTCCATAAACGCTCTGAACAGACTCTTCACCACCATCCCGATCACATTGTTCTTCGTTATCTCTATCTTCTCAAACAAATGGGTCTTTCTTGACAGCAGTCTCTCCATCTCCAGGTTAAACGGCTTTGATTTCAGGAAAGACTCCTTCTTTAAATCTATTCAAAGTGTTCATTTAGGACACAAATCACACAGTTATCTTTACTTCCTCTCTTCGTATCAGGGAACAATAGAAGCAACTCAAGCTGAATTTGTCTTAGGCGTAGACATACCTTTTCGATGTCCTACATTGAAAATTATAGTTGAAAGTGGCGAGAATATTGAATTACGGCTGATAGATCTCTAGGGTCTTTTTCTGTGAGCCAATTAGTCGATCTGAAATAACCCTTGAAGACCTTGCTGACTTGCTCGTAGTAAAACTCTGCGTAATTGCCATACGTTCTCCACACTTCCGTCTTCATCATACCATTCAATCTGCCCAATTCCTCGTTTTCGAGTTTAACTCTGAGCGATTGCTAGTTGTAAAACAAAATCAATTGGTAAATGCTAATGATATTGCTCCTACGTATTCTGCTTTTGTTGCTGAGTCGAGGTTGGAATACTCCTTGTGGAAGACCTCGAAGAGTGCTTCGAAGGCACGGTCGATGTACTTTTTCTCAATGATTTTAGCCAAATGCACCACGAAAATATAGAAAGTTGAAGAGTCTTGCGATTCCATAATCTTTGTGATGAGCGTCGATAAGTCCTTCGACATAAGATTTTCTGCGCGGCCTGATGGAGTTGGGTTTACAAAGCCCACGAATTCTTGAGAGTATCTGGTGTCTCGAATCTGACAGGAAAAAAGTTAGATTGATAGAAAAAGCTGACTTCAGTACGTAAAGAGCTTTGATAATGGTCGAAATGAAATCAACGAACTGACCGTGTAAAGCTGAGATGAACATGATGTTGCTAGAGAGGTAGCTATCCTGTGCATTGACAAAGGCCTTGAGAAAGAGTTTATGATTAAGCAAAGTTTTGCGGCTGTGGAAGCAAATACCTTCAGTTCGATCAGATTATTGCATATTGAAGCATAAAATTTATTTTTAAACACGTTAAGCTGACCGAATATTTCTTTCTTGTGATATTCCGCGTCTCCTTCGTCAGTCAGTTCCTCGAATTTCAATACAAAGAGCTTTGAGTCAAGCAGATACTCTATTGTGTGCGTGTAAAAGCTTCAAATTATACTATGGGAATGAAATTTACGCAGGAAGCGGTTTTTCAGGCTAGCGAAAGAGTTCATCAATTGGGCACGGATGATTGATTCAACGAGCTCGCTGAATTTGTCGTAGACTTCAGTTCGGAAAGCTTTGCTCTTCTTTTCGACGAGTATCGTATCAAACTCTTTCTGCAGGATTTTGAGACACTCGCTGGTAACGTAGTTCGAAACTTTCCTCTGTAAATTTTAATAAAGACACCAGCTGAGGAATCTGGTTTACCATGCCGATTTTCTCACTAACTTTCGATAGGATCGTATAGAGCATCTCTTTCTGCACAGCATCGATCTTTTCGAGATAGGTGGCAGCATTGGGTGATTTGCTGAGGTGCTCTCCTAAATCTTGACTCAGAAATTTGAATTCGGTTTTGACGTCAGCGATGACAGTTTCACAGAGCTTTTGCACCATCCAAATCACGGATCCCTCGCTTAATATGGCATTAAGTGCCTAAATAAGTAAGATGCGCGGTCTACTTACGTGTTTTTGTCTCTCTCGCAAACTTCCTTCTCAAGATTCAATTTGAATGCCTCGAAATCATGTAGTATGATATCATAATTTTTGCTCTCGAGATATTTATTCGTTTCCTTTAGAAGCAGTCATATTGAATCAACATAATACTTTGCATAAGAAAGCAAACCTCTTCTTCGAGTTTATTAAGTTCGTCTGAAGCGAATTTTGGGTTATCAAGGAGCTCTTTCAGGTTTCTCTTCAGTCTCTCTTTAATACTGAATACAAATAAGAGTAAGGATTGGGTATTGCAGTATATTTCTTTACATATTCAAATAATTTTTCAGAACGAGGCTATCATCCGTGTAAATAATCGCCAGTTTCTTAGTAATGATCCTGATTTGGTCATCTTCAAGCTACAATTGTCCCAATTAGCACGAGTCAATCTAAATGTCCCAATTACTGTTGCTAAGTTTTGAAGTTTGAAAAGAGTCGATCGAATTTCTTCGAGCGTTCCCAGCGACTCCAAATAAATCGGCTTGATCAAAGGCTACAAAGGATAAGATAAGTCTTTCAAAGCTGATGAAATATTGCATTAGACCTCATTATGATATTTTTCGAGAATATGCCCGCAGTTTTCGTAGTTAGCGATCGTTTGTGAGAAAATTTTATCAAGATTTGGGGGCACATTGCTCGTAGCATTAGCCATTTGCCGCTTGTACGCCGCTAGCTCGTTTCTGGCAACCTGAGGGATCTCGCAAAGTTGTCTCAGCTGGGGTAGTAAAGGATAAATCTTTGAAAACATGGTAAAATGCTACTTTTTGAAGGTCTTTGTTGATGATATCAAGCTTCTGGATCTCTGACCTCTTCAGTTTGAGAGTATCGTCGATTTTTAAGGCTGATGAATTGATTTTCTCCATCGAGGAGGCCAGTTTTTTCATTTTCCCATCAATTTGTTGTATTTCAGTCCTCATCTTGAAATAAAGCAGTTGCCAGTAGCAAAGAAGAGGCGCGTTACCTTCTTAACGGTGTCGATAGAAGCGATGAACTTATTGTAGTTCTCGAAGACAAGCGTTTGGATATCCTGATCGAAACTTTTGATATCTGACCAATGTGAATTTAGATCAAAACCGCCGAGGTAGAGCCTGTATTACCATTCTGAAGATCGATGTTCTTCTGCACAAGCGAAGAGACGGTATTGTTCTTCAGATAAACGAGGAATGCCTTTTCAGCCTCAAAGTTGGGTGAATCAATGTTCTGGGAGTCGCCTGCTCTCATTAATAAGGGATATCGTAAATTTTTATTCACTTAATGAAAAATTGAAATTCTAAATCAACTCAAAATCCACCAAACTCAAACGAAAACCGGGTTCATATCGTTTTCATTTACTCATTCTTTCATTAAGATATAGGTGCTTTAACATATAGACGAATGATACTTTACATGTTCATGTTACTCGACTAAATTTTAAATTAATTCGATAGTTGTTTATTAAATGTCGCTAATTTTTTTGATTTTGTTGCAGTTTTTCTTCGATCGAAATGACTAGGAAAAACACGCGCTGAATTATTACCAACAAATTGAGATCGTTTCGTTAAATATCAAGCTTTGGCTATCCTTATCATAATAAAATCTGAAAAAATGGAAAACAATAGTCAAAGAAGAGAGAACACATCAAGATTAGGCTACTTGGCTGCAGCTGTCTTAGGAGTTACAGCTGGGCTGTTAGCAAAATCTATTTACGATGATATACAAGAGACCGTGAAATATGAAGACGAATGGTAAAAATTGACGCAAATGGTTAGTATATAATATACATATTGTTCAGTAGTGAAGCAGTTATCAATGAAGAATCAAATTCACCTGCTTATATGACGAGACCGCATAATCTACCTGGACGTACTGAACCTGAAGATTTTATCGCAACGAATGATGAATTGTGTTGTCCAATAACTCGAGGTAAGATATTGTTTGATTATTGATTGCAGTGCTAATCTATTAATCTTTTAGAGCTGATGAGAGAGCCTGTTTTTAGTAAAAATTGTGGACACACCTTTGATCGAAAGTCAATCGAGGGTTGGCTGATACAATCAAAACACTGCCCGTTGTGTAAAAAACCAATGACGAAAAATGATCTCATTCCTAACTATAATTTAAAGAATTTAATTCAAAAACTTGCCTAATAGCTAGCGCGATTTGTTGCGATGTTTTGTTTGTGTTTAAAGTTCACAGTCATATCCTTCTTTGATTTAATTCTAATATTTTTAAAATTGAGGGATATTCGTTAATTACATAAAACCAAAAAAAAAGAGGAAAAAAATGAGTGTTGTTCGTTTAGCAAATTCAAAAAACAGCAACGTAATCTCTTGCTTTGTTCAGCTGGGTATAGTCTTCTGAATTAGATTTGATCAGAGTAGAGACATTTCTGCAAGATATCTTTACATTGCTGTTATGATTTATTGAATCTTAGATCATCAAAGGCAAAGGAATTTTTAGGAATATAAATAGCTGATACATGCATTATTATTTAAATGTTCAACACATTTTAGGCATCTTTCCATGAAGCAGAAATACATGTATCCGTTAGTGAAATTATCTAAGTACATTCACATAATCTTAGAAACTAATGACTCTTCCGACTTCAATTCACGAAAACTTGGAAGAGTAAACTTCGGTGTCTTTGTACATATCGCTCCAGCATACATGGGATCGACCGGAGGGAGTCCTTCTTCATTGTTTGATAGATTTGTTGATTCGCTTCGAGCGCTGTCATACTCGCTGCAATTGTCCGGATTATCAAGAAAACTCAGCTTGGCGTCAATTGCTATGAAAAAGCTTGGCTTTTGTTTTTTTACTGGCGCTTGTTGCTGTGATTCGTGCACTTGCTGCTCTGAGTATTGTTCTTGCTCTTGTTGCTCTTGCCTTTCTTGCAATTCCTGTTGTTCTGGTTGTCTTACCTCTTCTCTTTGTCCCTGCTCTGGGTATTGCTCCTGTGCTTGTTGCTCTAGGGGCTGTTTCTGTTGTGGAAGTTGATGAGACTCTTGGTATTTCTTCTGAGACTGGGAAGGTTGTTCAAGCTGCTGCTGATTCTCTTTATTTCTAGGGGATTTTTTGTTAAATATTGATCTTGGCTGTCGAACTCCGGTCTTCGGAGGCATGAACGCAGGATTTTTAAGAAATGAGAGGTCGTTATCGATCTTTTTGTTTTTTGGGATGAGCGCGAAGTTTGAAACATCAGAGAGCACTATGTTTGAAACATCAGAGAGCACTGAGGCTAAGCCACCGAAGAATGACTTTCGTTCCTTCGGAACTTGAATTTCTTGCAAGAGCTTGTGTAATTTTTCGCTTTTTTCCAAGAGGGCTTTACGCTCTTCTAAAAGCTCTTCGCTTGATCTCTCTAGATCAGAAACGTATTGCTGGAGGTTTTGTAAAGACGATTCTGCGCGCTCCTTCTTCTTTTGTAACTCTGTGACGGAGCAACTAAGAAGTGATTTAGTTCCAATCATCTCCAAAATTCAAAATCTTTTAATTCAACGGACTGATTATTTCGTTAAATACAATGCAAAAACTCAATAAACAAAGCCTCTTTTGAGTAAATTCTATTTGAGAATGTTAGCAGAAACTTCTTTTTCCCAAATGGTGAGGCACATACTGATGATGATTATTAATCCTGTCCAGAAACAAATTCATCAAGATGCTAGAGGAAATTCTTCTCCTATATACTTCACTTTCTTGCTTCATAATAAAAATTATTGATTTTCTTTCAGAAGACTTTTTAATCTATTCATTTCGATGAAATTCATCATGAGGAGTCTATCTTGTGTGTTTTTCAGAGAAGGCACAGCAAAAAAGAGGGTTACATAAACAAATTAAGTTCTGAATTTTCCCAGTGCTAAGCACAACTCAGCACATTACTGCATTGGTTCAGCGAAATTAATTTTTATTTATTTCATTACTCACATATAAATGGACTACAGGTATAACACGCTTCCAGCATACCCCAGCGTCAGCTACGAATACGAGGTATTCTCACTCAAAATCACTTCTAACAGCTCTTCCAGGTTCCTTTTGTCAACCTCAACAATCCCAACTACGTGTATGGCAGAGACAACTACATTATGAAGGAAGGAATGTTCAATCCAAATTCGAATGTACTCTCAATAGCTCAGCGTCTTCTCACACTGTTAATTGCGAATAGGGATATAACCAAAACAGTGGCGCCTATGGCTATGGGTACCAAACACCCACTCCTTATGGGAAGTATGACGTAATCAGATACAATTTCTGAAACCTCCAATGAGTCATTATAAGAGAGCAACATTAGGAAGAAATAATAGCGCTTATTTTCCAGACGTCAACAACAATTACGGAGGCTATTCTAATATTAATGAGTACTCCCATCCTTTCAATCTGAGGAATTAAATCATATATAAAGAGAAAATAGAGCTGCTTTGTACCCGAGAGTGGACACCGACTCTTCAGCTCTTCCAGGCAGTCCAATGAAAGGGCAGAATCAGTATTATTCATATAGCCAGCCGACAATGTACCCACCCATGATGCCAAGCTCATTCATGCTGCCTCCGATTAATGCTGGCTCGACTACTCAACCTTCAGTTTCTCCACAAAAAAAGAGGAAAGAGTTCGGCTTGGTGAGCGATAAAATGATCGAGTCTTTAGAAAGACAGCAAGAAATACTTCAGCAAATTGCGATTAACATGCAAGGAGATCGCATGGGCAATGTGGATAAGACTCGTAGAGCGATGATGGAAAAAATAAAGAGGCTTGAATATGAAAACATGCTCAGAGATCAAGAGTTATTAGTCGGAAAGCTCTTTTTTGGCTCTCAATGTAAATTGCTTCAAGGAAACCAGTTCTCAAGAATTTCGATTCATAGCTCGTAGAAGTCAGCTGGAGGAGTTCTTAAAGGAGACGAAGCTTAGAAGAGTGAAAGATAAACTGACAATAGCTCAGCGGAGACAGAAAGAGCAAGAAGCTGAAGAAGCTCAACAAAAGATGCTTCAGAACGAACAAACTCGCAACTTCCAAAAACTTGCGCAGGATCAGACCAGACGTGAGACCGGTAAGACTAAATTTTGCAGAAATAAATGGTTACAATTTTTGTGTTTTTTGTTAGAGGAGGCTGAAAGAAAGAAGAAAGAAGAAGTTAAACGAAAGAAGCAAGAGGAAGAGAGGAAAAAGAAAGAAATAGCTGACAAAGAGAGACAAGAAAAGGAGAAAATTGAGCAAGAAGAGGAAGAAAAGCTAATGAAAAACGCGTCGAAGTATATAAAGAATTCAGTTGACAAGTCTAAAAATTATGATTTAGACTCAAAGCAAAGAGGAGATTGAAAGCTTATATGCTTACTTTCGCTTATCCTACGCTGCTAAAGCATTACATTAACCAAACCCTTGATACCCGACGAAAGATGGTCCAGCAAGCTCTGGCGAACAGTTATACCCAAATTGAACAAGTATATGTTCTTGAGAGCTCACCAAGGTTAATTTTCGAGAATAGAGCATTCAAAAGTTTTTCCTTGACAATGTGAAAGGAGCTCTTGAGCTGGTAAATTTTCAGAGGGTTAATTTCCTTGATAACACATATTGTAGATCTACAAAGAGAAGAAACCTTGCCATATTGTTGACAATGAAGATAAGGCGCTTTTTGGGAAAAAAGTTTATTCATTTATCGAGGCTGAGAAGAGGATTCAAGAAATTATATTCGTAAAAATTCACTTATCTGCTACGTGCTTTGATAAATTACATAGCCGAAATTGAAAGCTTTATTGGACACGCTTATTTCGTGCTCGACACCGGACAAACTCCCCAAACCTGCAATAGACTTCCTGGGTATGACCTACCTGCTTATCATTTGTTAGCAATCTTACTCACTATATTCTCCAGCGGCATCGTGTTTCGATCATGCTATGCCTCCTCAGGAATTCCTATTCGATTTCGAGGTCAAGCGACTGACTTTTAGTCAAGTCGGAACACTTAAGTTCAACCTTTCACCTTTATTTGCAAAATAACGTGTTTCTATAGAGGAATAAAGGAGCCTACAACGAGAATGATGATTGGGGTTGTATTCATGGTGCGAGTGCTGATCTATCAATTCTTTTTGAAACCTTGGACTGAGGTGAGTGCTCTCAAAACAATCATGGGCAACGATAAAGAATTGAAGAGGTAATCAAGTTGAAATTGTAATGGTCTTCATTAACTCTCTTTAGGAGCCTGAAGACACTCGGGTCGGTCCTGTATCAGTTAGCGATGGACTATTTCCGATCGATAGCGAGCATTGCGCTTAACAATCAGAGGCATCTGTCGCAAGAAATGAAGATTAAGCCTCGAAAGGAACCTTTGAAAACCGGTAAACCGAGCAAATGGGCTCTTTATCATAATATATAAATAGAGGATGCTGACCCACAAGCAACGAAAAAAGACAAAGATGATATTATTGAAGGCGTTTATACGAAAGAGCAGCTCACGCATCTCTTCGTCGAGCAAAAAAAAATGTAATGATATACTCCTGAGAACAACTGCTTATCGTCTATAAATTTCAGGGCTGATCAACTAAAATCTTTTATTGCAGCTTGGATGGATAAGCTCCTCAAAGCCGTTAAAGATGCTCATGATGCGCAGCATCCTGGAAGACAGTAGATTGATTTTCCTCGTTTCGAAAAGGTTTCGAAGTTACTTTCAGAGCTGATTTGCGTCAGTATATAGTATATGTAATTAGAGTTAATATCTGATTGAATGTTCAAGGAATCCCTATCAATATTGCAAATGTTTCTACTTTATTTTTAACTATATCAGTAAAAGACTAGCGAGCTCACTGGCTCAGTAATGTTGGAAGGCGAAGCAATGATAGAATAACTCTCTATTCCTTTTCTTATAATACTCCTCTTTTTTAAAAAAAAAATACTGTATTGTTGATTTTGGGTTCTCTTGAATTGTGTTTCAATAGAGAGATTTACCGATATGTAAATATTTGTAAGATAAATAGATGGACTTTTATAACATCAGACAAACAAGTAGCATCACCAACCAACCTCGGTCAATTTCACCGATTGATCAATCCGAGAGCTCCTCCAACTCACGTAAGTACTATCAGTTGATATTAATAACATGAAATAATTAAAAATTATATTAGAGTGTTCAAACTAGCTCACCTACTTCCAATACATCGCGGCAATGCCAAGTGAAAAGGCCTGAACCGCACTAAACGGGTATTTATACTCCAGGATGTATGTATCCTTCGTTTTCATCATGAATGAAGCCAACACATCCTCCTCCTCATCTCCTAATCTCAACAGCTCGAATTCTCTTTTCCTTGCTGCCGCATCCACATCATCTCCATCATTCATACTCTTACTATCCTCGTCATCATCCTCTTCGTCCCAGTCCAGGGCACGTGACTCCATATAAATCGCTTCTTTATCTTTGAAAAACTCTTCAGCCTCTATCATTCTGTTGTTTACGTACTTGAAACTAAAATAATCTGAATTGAAATTCAACGTGTCAGGATAGTTTCGCGAGCACCAGGACCATCGCGTTTTGTTCTTGTCTAGCGTCGGAATGGCCAACTGCAATGTATTCACTGGCTCCTCATCATCCCATTCGATGAGACAGCTGTGGATGTACATTAATTGCTCACGGTAGCCTGAATCGTACGATGAGCATTTATAGTTGAAATTCGTATCGCAGTTGTGGCAGTCTCGGTTCCACAGCACAAAATCATCATTTTTGTTCTGTTGGAGGTAGGCAAAAGGGGTTATTTCCTCTCCAATCTCCGATTCATCGTAGTTGTTATATTGGCAATAGTTCCATCGCTTTGCTTTTGAGTCGAGGTAGGCTCTTATTAGAAATTTCCCTGTGGTCTGATCAGTGAGGGAGCATGCGTCGAATTTTTCGTTGACTGAGAAAACACAAGTTTTGAATTTTCCGTTTTGAGGAGCAGCGGATAGAAGGTCTGTTGGGTACTCTTTTAGCAGTCCTTGCTCAAGAGCGTCGAAGAGATCGATGGTGTCGTCCTCAAACAAAGCCTCCATTTCTCACTGTGTTATATTAAGGAAATTGCAATTTTTAAAAAGTTTCCTATTTTTATTTTAGAATTATTTTAGAGTCTTGAATCGATTAATCGAAATGCGGCTTGGGATCATGTGTCTTTGCACCCAAGATTAATTCGATTTAAAACAAGATAAAGCAAGAACAGTTACTGATGGTTATGCAATCTGTAGCTCTGGAGCGACGGACGAATTTTCATAACTTCCTAACGAGAGAAAATAAGAGGACATCTGGCACTTAGGCTATTTGCAGGCCTTCCAGAAATTGCTCATAGTTATTTTGACTGAGAAAACCCTGGAAAGAGATTGGACAAAGAGAGGCTCCGAAGGAATGAGAGCGTAGTGTAGTGAGGAAATGATTTAATCGATAACCGCTTAGCGTCGAATTGTGAAGCATCCATTTGTTAGATCTTCTCTAGAGGCACTAAATAGTGCAACAAATGGCAACGCTTTCTGAAGAAGAATCGAGAAATCGTCTGTATCATTTCGTTCTGAAAACTGGAGATAATCGATGTATATTGGAGGGTTTACAGACATTAATTAATAAGAAAATACGTATTTAATCAATACATCTTTTTCTTTTTTAGTTGTTTTATAATCTAGTTGCTTTTAAAAGCAATTTTGAGCTTTTTCACGAACTATAGAGGTTTGAAGCTTGTTCTATTGAAGTGGCTATAAAGTTCAACTTTGTAAGTCTCCCTTCTCTCTTTTTTGGGACTTCACTTTCTCGCCATGATGGAAAAGTTGATGACATAATTGAGTTTATTTATTTTTCTCTGAGTATGAATTCTACTTGCAATCCATTGCATTTGCAAGTGAGCACAACGACATGAATAGAACAGCAGCATGTGTTTATTTTATTTCAAAAATCGTTATTAAAACGAATATAAAATTGTTATTCGAAATGTATTCCACGTATTCATCATCGTTGCCGTCGTAAAATACAAATGCGAGAAAATTTCTCAGAGGAAATATTTCATTTCAAACCAGGTTTATTGAAAAAAACTTTATCTACCTGCTGTATAGGAAGGTACTCATAAAAATAAATTTCCAGGTTTTCTTTGTGATAATGATCAGAAAGAATCAATGGTTTCTTGCTATCCTTGACTACATTCGTTAATACTATGTAATTTCAAAAAGGCCAATCTATTTCTGCGTCAGAATTTCATTGAAAAAAAGTATTCTGCTACAATTGAACAAAGTCACTCAATCCATCTTTCTACTCATTGATGCTTGAATTTTCGCTTGATACCTCCTCAGCATTAGTTTGTCGAAGTAAACCCTCGAGCGAAGCAACGGGTATGCTCCTCTGAGGTTATTGTGAGCCATCATATTCGCATTCATTCGCATAATCACATGGATAAGTGAGAAACTAAGAAAAGGAGCTTTGAACCTCAAGAGTTCTCTTATAGAGGAATCTTATGTCCGGCTGAGAAGCTCCAAAATAAGTCTATTTTGTAAATGGATCTCAAATTCTTTTTGTACAATGGAATCAAAAAGATAATTTCAATACCATACATAAGTACACGATTGTTTGTACTATGCGTTTTCTATTTGTGTCAACTCTTAAATTTCCTTCTAGAGATCAGGTGGATATACAACAAAGTTTCAATGTATTACTTGTGTTTGTGTTGTTATCTCAATCTTATTTGAAAAGAGATATCTGTAAATTGATTAAAACCTGTGTTCTATAGAACAGATAAGTTCAAATGAGCCTAATTTGAAATCACTTTTATAATCAACAATGGGTTGAGCATTAATTTTTTCAACAAACTCCTCTCAAAAGCTTCTTTCTCAAAATGTATTTAAGACGCTCTGTTTATTTGTGTTCCTCCCTCTTTCTCGCTCTATCAAAACTATATCCATACATTCAATGTTATTAGAGATATCAAACTCAAAAAGATAGCCGATTCATTTGTGAATCGACATCACTTTGCAGTTTATGCGAGCAATCTGTTGATCATAACACCAATTCTGCTCCATTACTCTAATTTTTCAAAAAACCGCGTAAATCCACCAGAGATTTCCGCTAGAGCAAGCATTTTACTAGTAAAAGCTTCTTTTCACTACATCACCCACCCGGTCTCTAACATCATCGAAACCAACCTAAAAACTCTCCTTCAACAAGATTTGAAAAATGAAATTTCTACTTAATATCTCTCGAAACTTCACCCACAACGTGAACCATCAACCACTCTCATACTAGCAGAGTTCTTCTCTACCTATCAGAATGACATTTGGACAATATTTCTCTAAGTATCGAGGTTATTTCAAAAAAAAAACTTCGAATTAAAAAGAATGAGCATCATTTCAATTTTAGCATTCAGATTATTAAATTTGGAAGATTAAACTTGAACTTCCTTATTCTTTTTACAATCCTGAAAATTTTTATCTTTTTAAAAATCAGCTCAAGTTTCCATGCTAAAAAAAATCTCTCCTTGCTGTACGGTCTTCTGCGGCCTAACGGCGCTAGGACTATTCATATTCTCCTTCTTCGCGACCGGTGTAGTCAATAACGCCCTTTTCGACCAAGCCGCTAAGAATGTAGTCTTAAAACCCGAGACTTACGAGAAATGGGGCGCTGTTCCAGGCTCTACTGGAACCGTTGTCTACAAAAACTACAGCTTCTTCAACTTCACCAATCCTGAGGACTTCACATACTTCAACAAGACCGCAAAGCTCATTGAGACGCCTTCCTTTAACTATCAAGAAATCCAAAACCTGCTCGACCCTAACTACACTAACAACAGCCAAGGCGTCCCAGTTGAGGTGTCATTCTACCATCAGCGATACAATATCAAATTTAACACGACAGACGACTCTCTGAACAGAACTGTCATCAGTCCTGGCCCTATGGGTTTCTGGCAGACAGCGAAGACGCTTCCGATCGAAGTCCTCGGTATGAGCGCGTTTGCAGTGCTCCAAGGTGGTTTTGTGAAGAACTTATACCCAAATATCCTCGCGAAGGGTATTCTCAACCTGAACATGAAAGACCAACAGAGCTGCAACTCTCAAATCCTCAATAAACTCATTCCTGAACTTACAAATGATCAGAAGAACGCGATTTGGTCTGACCCGCTCTATGGTATGTCAACCAGCGACTCTTTCGCTCTTTGGTGTCAGGCAACATTAGACGGCGTGCTTTCAGGTTCAGCGAGCATCTTAAAAGATTACTTCCAGCTTACCACGCCTCAGATCGCTGCTATCCTCTCAAAGCCTCTGAGCGATTGGATCACCAACCTCAACAACATCCTTGCCAACTGGTACAATTGCACTACCATCCCATGCGATTTTAAGTACATCGGAGCCTTACAATGGACTCAACAAGGAGTGACCATGAACCCTCCAAAGACGTCTAACTCAAGTGGTCCGGATCCTTTCCCTTCGATCGCCACTGTGAACAGGACAGTGGCTGGCGGGTACCCCGAACTCTCTTATTATATGAACGAGGTCCTGTTTAAAAACAACTTCACTGGTAATCCTTCCGACTACGCCAACATCACATTCAGCATCGATTTTGGCCTGCGAGTGCTGAATTCAACCATTACGCCACCTTATAGCTTCCCAGCGTCAGACCAGACATTGTTGAATATTAAAAACTTCAAGTTTGTTTTGGACGTTGGCCAAAACTTTGAAAATAACGGAGGAAATCCCAACAATCTGACCGATCTTCAGCCAATTAAAGACAAATGGAACCTCGAGACTCTCCAACACGCGTTTGTCTTCTACAGCTACATGAAGTACTTCGCTCATGAGTTCGCGCTGAAAGAGTCGATCAATGGAACCCGCGGTTACCTCGCGCTTGGAAAGGTGGGTTCTCAGGCTATCTATGACAGATTTAATCAATTGAAGAGCTTCTTATTCCTTGATA
>ENA-UOUE01000182-UOUE01000182.1-compost-metagenome-genome-assembly--contig:-NODE-182-length-51484-cov-8.059078_pt1 | contig 51484 bp, 17 predicted proteins | sample MGYA00238146_ERZ747223 | MGnify/ENA primary metagenome ERZ747223 (study PRJEB28781, sample SAMN06268865) | compost metagenome | isolation source: single cell | place: USA: California, Emeryville, Joint... | reverse complement strand
TTCCAACTCCGAAAGTGCCGTTCTTCATTTTCATAATAAATTGTTTTTTCCTGCATGCGACTTATTGAGCAAAATTTTATTCCTCTATACCTTAAATTTCCATCTTGCTGTGTTGAATGAGATCATTTTGATTGCGTTGGTTTCAAAGATTTTCGCTGGTTGCGCTTGAATTTTAGAATAGATCGCTTGATTAAGACGGCCTAAGTAATAACTGTGAGTTTCCTCAAGAAGTGGCTCAAGAATTACTGTAAATTAACTCAATAATACATTCAGGAATTACTTTATAATACAATCAGATATCACTCGAAAATGAGACGAAGTCTGGCAGTCTGTATCTTTGTTGTGGCATCCGCAGCATAAGTAGCTGGAAAAACTTGCTAAGAAAAGGTGACCAATTGGGAAAGGAAGGTTCTTCAGCAAAGTCACTATCAAACAATCGGCGAGAGAACTAACAATGAAGGATACGATGGCAGAAATCAACAGGATAACAGTCAAAGCTAAGAAAGATATGCCCAAAAGCCCAACTGAAAACCAAGAATCCGAAATTTCTGCTCTCGCTTTCCCTACTGAAGGCCGCTAACTTACCTGCATGACTACCTTAATAAATGATAAAATTACATTATGAATCTATTCTATCATGTCAGCACTATAGTAATTTGAATTGAAAGGCGTACAATTATATTGGCTTACTTGTTTTCGTCTTCATCATCTGAAAAAAAGATCACTGAAACGGTTTTATTAGAAATTTGTGACTACTTGTGTGTTTAATTATTATAAGCAGAACAGCTACAGGAGAAACAATTTTATTTCATACGGGACCTTTGTTAAGCAGACCTTGCTATATTAAACGCAGAATATATTGCTTAATCGATGAAGACTAATAGAGTAAATTTTGTGAACTCCTTCAAAGTAAATCAAGATCAATTTTGAATAACTCCATATAAATTCATAAATCACTCAACGATGAGAAAATTTTTGACAGTCTGCCTTTTTGTTGTGGCATTCGCAACATTAGTAGCTGGAGAAAGTCTAGACGAGTGCCGATACAGAGTGGGTAATCAGACTCAGAAGGAACTTCGGGATTTGATGGCCAGACAAATGAAAGGAGCGGTCAGCAATTACAATGCTGAAATCAGTAGAATAACAGAAAAGTACAGGCAAGGAATGCTTAAATGTGCGTTCGGAGCAGATCGAGAGATATCTGACCTCGCCTTGAAAGAGTTTGCCGCTGACTTACCTGCTGCAACTGAATCAGAGGACAAAGAGATGGACTACACCAAATGCACCATGGTAGCAAATCAGAAGTATAACACAGCAAGCCAAAAAATCGGACAAATGTTCTCCACTAAAAAGATATCGAACCTCGATTTTGGTCTGGGCATGAATGATGCATTGAAAGTCTATACAGCGGAGATGCAAAGATGCAAAAATTTGAAGTGATAGGCTCAAAAGGCAGTATCATTCATAGTGAGTGTGATGTCTATGTAAATAATTGATGAAATCGGCAGTATCGAACATCCTCCATATTTCGGCCTTATATAAATATAAAAAGGAATCTATAATTGAGTGGTAAACAGCTTCATAATCAGATCCCAACCAAAACTTATCTTATCAGAATTGTATTGTCGTCCCATCTTGTATTAATTGAGCAGACGAGCGAAAACAATCCGTAATGTTTAGAAGCGAAAAATCTAATCTTCAATTAAACTCTATCTCGTCGTGAGCATCGTCGAATGTAGGAAGTGAGAGTCGAAAACGCCCTGAATCGCTAAAAGAATAAATTTCAGAGTTTATTTATGGTATGCAAAAATATCCACATATTACATAGGATTGAATTCAACATGTAAGATTAATTAATTGATTAATGAATTAGTATCAAAATGAATTAACAAAATCGAATTAATTACCTGAATCCTGCTGTACAATATAGACATTCAGGTCCTATTAACAAAAAACAAAGATATCAACTCAGCAAGTCTTTAGACATTATTTATAATTTCTTTATCTCGTAAAGTCTTCGTTTGACTTTCAAAAACGGGAAATTTGGAGCAACAACATCTCCAAATCGACCTCTATCCACAAGTTTAACAGAATTTATTGACACTCGAATTTAGTATCTACAGCAATTCTTTCACCTGTCTCGTAATCTCTGTCCTCTGTAGTACAGGTCCATTATACCAAGTGCTTTTTTTCACCTCTTGCAGCGTAGGTCGCTTGCTAGGGTTCGGATCGAGCATTTTAGTGAGTAAATTCTTGAAATCTTTATTTAGGCCCTTTCGCATTCCCTTCGTTTTGGCGATCTCTTCGTGCTTCGACCAAAAAGCTTGAATTTTTCCTCTGAACAAGAGACTGTAGATATTATCATCAGGCACAGCCTTTATAAACGGCATGTGTCCGACCACCATAGCAAACAACACAATTGTTGTGGCAAAGATATCTGCTGCAGGTCCTTCATAAGGAATCCCAAGATGCTCCTCAGGAGGGAAATATTTCGATGTCCCAATGGGCGTGTTGAAGCATCTCGAAGGAGAAAACTTAGCAGCACATCCGAAATCCGCTAGCTTAATGCAGTAGTTGTCATCAAGCATGATATTCTCAGGCTTGATGTCTCGATGGGCAATCGAATTCTTATGCATGTATTCCAATGCGTCTATTAACTGATGGAAATAGGTACGAGCAAGGCGCTCAGGAAACACTTTGATCGTTTGAATTAACCAAAGTATATCCCCGCCCCTAGCATAATCGACCACAAACGACGCTGTAACCATGCCTTTGCTTTGCTCGCTAAAGTCGTCATAGTATTCCTGGAGTCGGAGGATGTACTCGTGTTTAAGACTCGATTGAATCTGCATCTCGTTCTTGACAGCGGAGATGTTGCGAGGCTCAATTTTCTTAAAGAGTTTTATCGCAGCGTATTTTCGAGTCTCGGGATCGTAACCAAGGTAGACTGTTGAGGTCGCGCCTGTGCCGAGGACTTCAAGCAGAGACCACTTTCCGATGCGAACCTGCTTGGAATTCGGAACGACGAGAGTGAAACTCATGAGATGGAAATAAATTATTTAATAGGAGCTGAATTTCGAATTTATTTTAAATCTTCTTAAGTACTGATATTCAGTGCTAATGCGAGTCTACGACGCATGATCAAGTCATGTTGCCTGCGAAAATTTGTTTACTGGAGTAAAGAGAGGCAATTCGGTAAGTTACTGCAAAATATTTCGAGAAATCATGAATTCTAACGCTTAAAGTCTTTTTCGCCAGTAGGCTGAATTTATTTGGAAAACTTTACAGAATATGGCTTGTTGGTTAATGTAGGAGGCTCTTTTGGGTTTGCTCTCTGAGAGCAAAGCTTAAGAACTATTACATAATATCCCGGCTTGTAAAATAAGTGGCCTAAATTGCCATATTTTGGTCAAATTGGTAATTAAAGAAAAGTTTTGTCATGAATGGAAAGTAATATCTTGTTCTATTGATGAAGGGCTGTCGGTTCTAGAAAAGTGTGTAGAGAAATTGGAGCTAAAACATTCATGTTTATTTCGAAGAATTAGAATAAAAACTATGTCCAGTAGATAATCGCGAAAAATTTCACCGAAAGCAAATTTGTTGGGATTGCTAAGTGATAGGTTCGAGAAAACAGCTTAACTAATATTGGCGCTTTGAATTAATATTCTATTAATAATGTTAGGATGCTCCATGGTATGTGTGGAGCGATTAGGAAGAAAGATCATTGTTAGCGCTCTCCCTTACTTTCAGATGTAATAACCAGGTAGGATTCGCTTGAAATTAGAAGATATTAAACTTTGACTTAATTTGAGAAAAGTCTTTATCTTCAACGCTTAAAGCAATCTTAAATGTATTATAGAGTGCAGACATAGTACTTCGAGCATCTATTTGAGGCGTAAAACTAGGCATTTCGAAAAAACTAAAGTAGGAATTTCCTTACTTTCTCATTTCGGGAGCGTTACTTCTCTCATATTCAATCGATTAGTAAACTTCATATTCAGTAATTCTTTGTTGATCGATATAAAAAAAAGAAAGAAAATACACATAAAATGAGTATTTTTCTAGCCAAACTCGTCAATCATTATTTTCTCAAAGCTTTTTCAATAAGCTTTGTTCTCCTAACTTATGCACCTCAATCTGCCTTAATTATTATTACCTTTATATAAATATCTCCTTATACTTCCTGCGCAATGGCGGTGGATGTCATATCAGTATTCTGTGTTTCCGCTGAAGATGAAACTTCAGTAATTTGTTCTTTGGCTACCAATGACAGATCATTCAATTTGCTCATTTTCTCAGCTTCTGCCTTGGCCAAATATTCTCGATACTTTTGTTCAACATCACGAACATCTTCCTCAGTTGCCAAGTCCTTTAGAAAAGGAATCAAGTCCTTCAACACTCGATCGTTTTTCTGGCCGACGTACGGTTCAATCAGGTAAAAATTCTCAGGCTGGTAAATCGAATTGTTTTTATTGTCCTATGATTCCAGGTTAATCATCATCATTTCCACTTATTTTACATCGATCAGCAGCACGTTTTTCAATGAAACATTCAATATCGAAAGATCTTTAGTCATTATTCCTCGTAAAGTATCAACGCAGTCTTCTCGATGGAGTACTCGCTCGATGAAAGACACAATGCCAAGAGCTTCAAGGATTTTCTTGACGTACTAGTGCAAATATATGATTATCGTGATGACTGTGATTCAATCTACTTGCTTGGAACTGGCTGAATAGATCACGATGGAGTAGTGCTTGGACATTTCTAGAAGGAAAGTGCGCAGATAAGGCCTTGGGAGGATGGTAAGCGTGGCATCTTCATAATCTTTGTCCTATTACGCTCGGATTAGATTCTTCGGAATACAACTACGGTTCTACCTTTGAGGCCTTATCAGCTTGAGACACTTTTGTATGAACCAGTGTTTCATCAAGGTCCAGAACAAGATGCTTAGTCTTGATTTTGAAATTAGGCAAATGATGAATAGTTGATAGTACTTCTTTTCTTGGTGCCTGAGAACGAGCCTCTATTGTCGTGTATATTGAGTCAGACTTTCTTGAGTCTCTGCAAAGCAAGGCTCCGAACAGCGAAGCAAAGGTTTCCATTAAAATTTGGTTAAAAGTTGATTATAGCTCTGAAAAGAAATTCTGAGCCTAAGGATCAAATTCAGTACAGAAATTTAAAGTGCACCCTGAAGCGAAAATTAGTTTTATTAAATAACGGGTTAGAAGAGAGAGGTGGAAAAAAAAAAAAATCTGACCGCAAGATAAAGAAGGGTCCAACGAACCGCTAAGAATGAAAAATTGAGCCTGAGTCTGGCGTTGGATTCAAAGAAGATGTGAAAAATAGGCATTTCTGGATGCTGACTTAAAACTTACATAAAATTTATTTTTTCAGAGTTTTAGGTGTCTCATCCAGTGTTTTTAAGTGCGTTAAGGAAAATTTCTCTTCAATGACAATCGAAAGCAAGGGGCGCTTCCGAGAGTGGACCACGCTCATTAGCTAGAATTATGGACATTGGACGCATCGGACAACGAGTGGACAAGCTAGTCTATCAAAAAAATTTATAATCCTGGATTTCTAAAACCTACACAGGGAAAAAAAAAAATGAGCCGTTTTTTCTGACGTTTACTTCATTGAAAGAAGAAAAAAGGATTTTATTTGCTAAATCGATTAAAGAGTAGGAACTCTTTCGATTGGAGTGAAAAAGAATAACTATGACCTTCTCCCTTTTTGAGAACTTTCATGCCCGTTAATAACACTACCGTTAAACAAAGATTGTCTACAGCCTCTCAAGCACGATCGTCAATAAATACCTTCGTAAGACCTCTACGGAGAGTTATCCAACTGAGAGTGAAGTTGGATCAGGAACCATTTGATTAGTTGAACACATCTTCGCAGAAGTCAATCATATTATCCATTAGGTGATTCTAGCTGTAAGAACTTTTGTGTAAACGATATGAGATTTTACGTGTGAGAAATATCCCTGTATTTGAATTCAATATTCAAAATACGCTTAACGTAAAAAACTCCCCTGTCACAAGAGCGTACAGAAATGCCTGTCAGTATCATTAATTTGTGAAGCATTTGGAAAATTTCCTTCTGTCAGCTGTTTGTGAAGATAAAATAACTTTTTCTGTTCTGATATCATAGATTTTGTCTGCAGTAATTGCCTTCCGAAGCCGGTACCAGCTCTTTCCATCAGTACTCTCCTGTTTGACCTTGAATAGAGAATATTCTAATTTGAGTACGGCAAATAAAGAGCGAGCCGATAAGGACAGTCTTAAATTCTTTGATTGCTTTTTGGCTCTCTCATATCGTAAAGGGACTAAATCGCATCACAATCCAAGCAACTTCGCATTCTTTAGTTAGATATCGATACGGGTGATTCCTGACAGAAATTTAAAGTCAGTATTCACTCGGTCAAAACATGTTGATCGTCTTTCTAATCTGGAGATTATGTGCTCAGTAAAAGAAAAGAAATTTTTTTAAAAGTCTATTCAAAGTATCACCGCCCTCATTGAAGCGATACGTAATTTTTTGATTGTTGAGAGAATATTCAAAGTTGTATCCTTTTGAAGTAATGTAAATTCCTGTTTAGTTTGAAGAGGAACTTTTTCACCAATTACAAATTACTCGTGACATCCTCTCAGACTTTGGTGCATCCTACTTTTATTTATTCGATAGGAAAATCTAAAGATTAAAAATTTGCAGATCTCTGCCGACAGAGTAAGCTGAACCTTTAGATCCGGGTAGAGAATTTCTTTGCTATTTATTCATTTTGCAGCTTCTCTATTTGGTTGAATGGGAATGTTTTTGAGCAAGGCCTATAGAGCGTAAATCCTGAGAAAACTGCATATCATTCGTGGGAGTTCAGGATAGGAGCTCTCTGCTACTTCGTAAATGTTCAGGATACCAAAACTAATTGAAAGTCAACATTTGAATATAACTAAATGAAGGTATCATGCCCAACTTCAACTTGAGACCTTCGATGTGAATAAATCGTTCCTTACCCTTGTTTGTTACCTCAAAAACGCTTACTGAATCTCTTCGGGCTAATCCATAAACTCGAATTTCAGACTTAAACTTTATTTTCAGAGAGCAAGGAAAATTTTTTTTTTTTCAAAAAAAAGAGAGAAGATTTGAAAATAGCAGAAGAAAGTTACTAATTTCAATAAGATCCCCAAGATTCCTAGGACATTTCCCATGCACATTTCCATTCAAATTTATTGAAGAATATTATTCATTGTAAATGGACAGACTGCTAGATTTGCTGACCAGTCCGCCTTTATCAACTCTATTGGATATTCAAATAATTCATAAAGGCTGTATAAATGGCTAAGAGTGCGAATCTCCAACTTTGCGATACTCTCCTTAATTATCGTTGTCCTGAGAATGCTGCTCGTTGATTGATCTCTTAAGTGGATTAGTAACGTTTAAAAAACAGTGACATTATTTTCTATGTGCAGATGTTGTTTTCGTCTTCAAATAAAAATATTTACTTCCCGCAAGTCTTTCTATGCCATAAACAACCTTTTCAGTGCTCATATCAGTCACTTTGACCAGCGTATTTGAGGAACTAATCAAAGTTTTCCCGGTAGGATCCCATTTGACTGTGTAAATTTCCTCCCCTTGAACCATTTTATTGGTTGGGAACGAAATCTCTTTACCGTTATGGATCGTGTGAAGATATTTCTCACATCTCCCTGTCCTGACATCAAAAATCATAATTGCTGAGTTGATGTCACAAGATGTGATTAGATTGCCTTCAGGATGCCAATCAATCCAAAAAGCTCTACATGTATCTTTCGTTCTTGAAGCCGGCGTGTAACACGATGTATTTACCTTGCTGCAATCGAAATGAATTGTTGAAAATAAGCGCATTCTTCTCTGGGTCATAGACATCCAGTTTATTTTGATCGTATTTCACAGCGAGAAGCTGCTTATCGGTCAAAGGGTTCCATTGGCATCGATTAACATAGCCTATGCATAATCAATGAAGAGTGAGTGCGGTTCTGCTGTGTCTTATACTTTCGCCATCAAGCTTGATGTCATTGAGTCGTAAATCAGTCCTTAAGTCTGAAATTAGACATGTTCCATGCCAATCCATCGTGGCAATAACTTTATCTTGAGGATCAATAGAAAGCGTCGTTATGAGTGCTAATGTTTTCATTGATATTAAACCACAAGGCTCAAAGAATCTTACAATTTTGAAGTCGATTCCACTTTGATCTTCTGAGAATTGAAAGCGAAAACCCATCAAAAAGGTAGTATTGAGCGAGCGGATTAACTGAAGCAACACCAGCAATGCCTGTTTTATGGCTGACAGCAATACCTCCATCTCCAGCTCCTGATTAAATGAAATAGGTTTTCGTATTCATTTCAATATCAGCAATGCTATTACGTCCTTTCAATACAGGCGATCGATAGACAAGTTTATTGTTGGATAAGTCAAACACGGTAAAAGATGCTGATGATTCGTAGACATGTGAAGAGCAAATCAACAAATTTGTATTCGGAATCTTTGCAATTTGCTTGTAGGAGTCTAAAATTATGCGTTAAGCTCATTAAATTATGATTTGCTGCCTTTCTCTTCCATATGTCCCAAAAAACTTGTGCTTTTTTCTGTTCCAACTTCATAAATGGAAATATCTTGAGAGATGTCGCTCACTCGAGCAATTCTAAAGTTATTTGCATCAGCTTTCGGAGTTTAGTTTGAATTTGTAAAGACAGAGGTGATTACTTATCGTCCCACAATATGCCGAATTTTGCATGATCAGATAAATTTCACCTCAGCAATTTATTTAATACAGCAGTCAGAATATCTATAGAAAGCTCCTTTAATAAGTTGTCTGATAAAATGTCATTCATATGAACCTAATCCCACTGAGACACGTTCCCATGACGAAACTACGAATCAAATCAGTAAATACCTGATTTGGTTCATCGGAACCAATATTACTCGCTAGTGACACCACTTGAGATATTTCCTGATCATTTCCTAAATATTTCCATAATTTTGGACTTATTTGAAGAAGTTACTTCTTTTTGAGATAAAAAAGTACCAAAGACCTGAATTCTGCTGCTTTTTCAACAGGATCGTGGGAGGATGAGTTATGAGTTACGGCCTTATTCACCAAAATGGCTGAAAATCTTCAAAACGAAGCAGTTTTTCTTGTTTAATGGAAGAGTAAGGATTTAGACTCATTCTTCATAAACGAAGTTTGTTCGTGAAGAAGAGTTTGGATAAATTCTTAAAATTCTGGAATTTGTGTTCTATTTTCGATTAATAAAGGAGAATATCTTTATCTTTTACTGAAAGTTTACACCAACTATTCTGAATAAAAGCTGAATTTCTGGAACACCAAATTTCGGTAAATTCGTACCACGAAAATATTCTCCTCGAGCCTTTAGAAAAAAGTCCTATCCTGCTTTAGTTCTATTTTAAAATATCACCTCAATGATAAAAATGCAAAGTTAGAGAGGCCCTCAGTATACAATATGTAAGTTACTAACCCTCCTGAAGAACACAGCTGTTTTTTTTGAGTCAAATCTAAAAATCAATACAGGTTACGAGGAAGATAGCAAACCTTCTCTCTTTTTCTGGTTAGATATTGAATTAGTCACGGCTATGAGACAAAAATTTCCTATATAACTAAAAACTCACTCACTCCCTTCAGCTTACATATTACTCAGTTTCTTCCTCCTCCTCTTCGATGGGATCAAGCGCATCTAGGTCCCTCGTTGAAATAATGGCCATGGCCTTTATGGCTGCTATTCCTAAATCGTCTTTTAGCAGCTCCACTGAATGAAGTTTGGGCCAGAACGGATTCAAAACCAACTCTAAACACACTCTTCCACTCACCATAATATCAGCGAACTCAATTATTCCAATATTGCTCCAGCTCTTATTCTTTCCGAGCTCAGACACTCCTTCATCTCCGAACTTATTTCCGGTTAACACAAGCGTTTCGAGCTTTCTCCAAGTCTCATTCAAGGATAACTTGGCCAAGCCAGCGTCTCCTATGCTATTATGAGATAGATCCAGCTCTTCGAGGCTCGTCCAAATCGTATTACTCCCTAAACTGGCTGCTCCGGAGTCACCAATCATGTTTCCACCTAGATATAGGATCTTCAACTCGGTCCAGGTTTTATTCTCCGAAAGCGCTGCGACTCCCGCATCGGCAATCGAATTATGCTGCAGATTAAGCAGCCTCAGCTTTCCCCAGGAAGTATTCGCTGCCAGCCCAACCGCACCCTTGTCTCCGAGATTAGTGTTTGAGAGATTGAGCGTCTCCAAATTCTGCCAGGACTTGTTTGCTGAGAGTCCAAAAGCGCCCTCTCCTCCAAGATCGTTCTGTGCCAGATCCAGCTCTTTGAGATTAACCCAAGAAGCATTCAAGGCGAGTTTCGTCGCACCTGCTGGGCCGATTTTGTTTGCCATTAGCTCGAGGGTCTGGAGATTGGTCCAAGAGGTATTGGTAGCGAGATTCGCAGCGCCCTCGTCACCAATATTGTTAAGAGATAGTGAAAGCATTCGAAGATTGACCCAGGAGGAATTTGAACTGAGTCTGGACGCGCCTTTGGGGCCGATTCGGTTATTCATTAGGAAGAGCATTTCAAGAGAGATCCAAGTAATATTTTCTCCGAGCTTCTTCGCTCCCTCTTCGCCAATTTTATTAGAGGTAAGATGCAATTGTAGGAGGTTCTTCCATGTCGTATTCGCAGCCAGCGCCGTGGCTCCCTCACAGCCGATAGCGTTCTCAGCTAAACCTAAAATTTCTAACTTCTCCCAGGTTGTATTCTGAGCCAAGCTATTAATTCCTGAATCTCTCAGCTTATTCCCTTTCAAAATGAGCTGTTTTAATTTGCACCAAGTCTGGTTGTTGGAGAGCTTGGTGGCGCCGTTACCGCCAATCTCCATGTCGCTTAGATCAAGACTTGTGAGATTTGGCAGTGTATACCCTGCGAGGATCTCTGCGCCTTCCTCTCCCCCGATTTTCTCGAAGAAAGAAAGAACCTGAATGTTTTCGGGCTCGGGATCCTCTGCCTGAATAAGTCGTTTAATTCTTTCCTTAAGTGATAAGGACTGCTCAACGGAATTGCCTTTCATCAAATTTCAGGTTAAATATGACTATAATTTCCATGCTTATTTCAAAATAAGTTCTTGATGATTATTGATTTTTCAGGACGTAATCCAGAATTTTCTCTCTACTAATTTCTCTCGATATTTTCTCAACGAATTTTTCTCGATTAATTAACATGGAAAAAGGTTTTTTATAAAAAATTGTATTCCAAAATAAGAATTAATCTTGGTAAAATCTAACAGCACTTTACGGATGAAAAGTTGTTCCCGATTACTGTTTCCGGAAACACGAAAGAAAATATCGTTTCCTCAAAGGACACGACTTGTTTCTTCTAATTTGACTAGAAGGGGACGAAAATCTGCCATTTGTTTATCTTGAGGCGGTTGAGATTAACTATAGTATCTGCGGATTACTTTACTCGATGTTAGCAAACTCGTAAACATTGTTATAGCATTTTATGCTCCGCAGGACTTAATTAATGAAGCTTTCTGAGTCGAGCCAATTAGCAGCGCCTGCGTCGTGTGTAGTAACGAAAAAAAGCTTTCTCGAAGTAGGAATAACATTTGATCAATTGCATTTAAATGACCGGAAGTGAAGAAGCTACTTTGCTCATTACAAAAATAGAAGGATTTTTGAGCGAGATCATTTCTGCGAATTTCTAATCAATGCAAGAAAAGAAAACGAGTTCAGAATTACGTTTGTTCAGTACGAAGTAGGGACAACTTGGTTTTTGCGATTAATGCTTGAAATTATTCGAAATAGTAGAATTCGATTCATTTTTTTTGGTTCTCCTTAGTGTTTTTTGCCATTTAAATGAGTTGGTTTGGGACTTGGGTCACTCATTGTTCGATAAGACCAGCTTTCAGCCTTTTGAATTCAGAGATCAGAACTCAAAAGAGCTGAAAGTTTCTATGCTTTCTTGATATTTTGTCTCTTATGATTAGAAAGAGAGAGTTAACTAATGATCCCAAAGTCGATATTGAGACCAGATCACTGTACATAGAGAGCACCTTATAAAAATGTTAGATTGTTCAGGAAGAGCATGAGTAATTACCTCTAAATTTTCTTTTAGTTGTAAATGGACGCTAGCTGCGTATATCCCTGATTTTGCCATTGTTCAAGCAGGTTGCGCTCCTCTGAAAAGCAATAAGGTCAAATCCTCTCTCTCAAAAAAGCCAAGTAAGAAGTTTCAATTGTATTGACTGCACCTCTAGAATAGACGACTTTATCGGTGTTAACGTCGATTACTTTATTACCTTATCGACAGATAATTTTGAGAGCCATCTCTTCCCAGTACGTATTCACATAAGACTTTGCTAATTGTCCATTTCTCTTGGCAAAAATCATCGGATTTTCACTTATGCCACAATTCACCAGCAAATTCCCATAATTTTTGTATCTAGAATTTATCTATTATTGATTGTGTCTTAGGGCTAGTAAACTTGTAAACTTTTCAGGATTGAAAACTTGGAACGAGTTTTATGCTATGCGGAGCTGTTATAACAGTACTTCCAATTTTTGGCTACTTGAGCATTTTCTCTGCTAATTCCTGTCACCTGTGACTCAGGTGAATCTACTTTACTGTGGTAGAATTCTGTTGTTAGGAAGCTCCAAGCGTTGAGAGGCTCGAGTTCATCCTCCAGTTTTGCTCAGACGTTCTGCTTTATGATAACTCAACTTTGATTTACCTTTAGCACAAGAAATGAACTCAACAACAATGGTTTGCAAGCATAAAGTTGTTTTCAGCCTGGATTCGAAGGTGACACTATGTTGGAGAGTTTATTATCATATAGAGTTTTCAAAGATTTCTGACAGTACATCATGAATATTCTGAACAGAAGCTAAGGTTCTACAGAATGAAAAAGTCATAACGTGGTCTACATAAGTCCTGTAAGACTTGGAGGTACAATGCCTAATGGTATGGTTTTGATTCCTAACTTCACAAAGGATTCTTTTTCGAAGCTACGATAGTTTTGTTTTTTCAAAAAGCATATGCTAGTAGTGAAAATGGTCCAAGAAGCTTTCTTCCTTTCGTTTTGCTTATTCCGAGTATTAGTCCTATTCTTTTCGGAGATTATACAAAACTTTTTTTGAATAATTATTCTTATTACATCCCTTCAATCAAAATCAAAGGATCTATTGGCATCTAGGATCCCCTTCTACATTAAATAGCTTGGGAATTATCTTAGAATATTTGCGTTGTTATTACAACATTTCAACACTCACATAGTGAGGTGTGCAGTTTTAAATAGAATGATACGTTGAAACCACCAATATTTTTTACAATTTTACAAACGCTCAGACGAAAAATCAATTATCAATTAAATTATTGGCTTTGAGATATGCCCTGCAAAGAGGACACCTCGCATCTTGAGCGGTCCAATCCTTCAGGCAGTTTCTATGAAAAGTATGTTTGCAGTCCTTCACAGCGACAATCGCTTTATTTTTATCAAATCCAGCAAAACATATACAGCACAAATCATCTTTTTCACAGTGACTGAGCCTGACGAGAACGATGCTTTTTCGCTCAGATTCTGGTACGAGATCCTCGGGCATTACAGGATCGTCCTCAGGATAATCAGAAATCAATAATGGACTCTCTACATGATCCGAAACGTCCAAGTGAGTGTCGATGTACCACCTTCGTAGCTTTTTCCGTAGTTGAAATATTCCAAACCCCAACCAAATGAGAATCGTCCATGCCAATAGAATCAATTCTAAAAAGATATATTGCGCGTAGTCAATTGCTTTAAAAGTCGAAGAATTTCGCGAGATCAATACGACTCCTCTGAGTAACCAATATATCGCTGATGGTGTATAGAGCATTCCATAGAATGAAAAATCCGAGCCACGAGCAGAGAGAGCTATGCGGAAGAGAAATACCGCTGAGGCAAATAGGAGAAACAAGGAATTCATGCCAAATGCTATCCATATCCAAAGAGTGAGCTCACTGCTCGTCCCAAGAAGGCCTCCAGTAAACAACGCATTAGTGAAATATACCAACAATCCTTCAAGAAGAAATATTTGCAACGCAATGAGCCATATTGCTTTTTTACTAAAGAGAAACATGTACAGAGCTACAAGCAGGGCGTAGACCATGAGTAACCCGTGTTCAAAGCAAACGAGTGAAAAGAAAATCAATGAGTATGTATAGATCCAATGAGAATCGTGGTTGTTGAAATAATATTCCTTCATTGTAGTTGCTAGAGAATACGCAAGCGCAGTGAAGACAAGGAGAGGCATTTGAAGAAGCAGTACTCGAGGCCTAAGGGCTTTGACTTTGAAAATGATCAACCATTGCCAAGTTAATGCTATGCTCGCCAGTATATTCGTAAGCACGGTCCATATTTTCAAGGCGCTTGAGGTTGAGTCTGCATGGCTCAGTGTGTTTGAAGTGATTACAACGGATGGAAAGTAAACCAGTGAGATTCCGAAGGTGTATGTCAAGCAGGTGACCATTGTTTTCGGAAAAGACATATCAACAAATTAAATTTATTTCAAGTGTCTCATGCTAACTCGAGATAGGCTCGTGAGGTTCATAATGAACCTCAGGAATTCGCAGAATTTGCTAAAATAAGACATTAATGTGTCTTTGTAAAGGATCTGTACCCATGAGCATCTTCGATTGGCATGGCTATTTGAGAGCTGAAAGTATAGGTTGGCATCACATTTGGAAAATAAAATTAAGATCGAGTTGGTAGAGAGTATTTGGCATGTGGACGGGTAGCTTTGTGCAGTTAATTAGTCGTTCTGTGATAATTGGTTATTAGAGTGAAGTAATGATAAACTATCTACGTGGTACTCCTCTCAAAGCCTCGAGTCACCTGCTTTTTTTTGAGGATGATAATGGTATAGAGCAATTCATTAATATATGCAAATCATAGGCTGAGTAATATAATTTCACATTCTGAAAAATTTTTTCTGAAATCAGAGAAAACATTCTTAACGAAGGTAGGTACTTCCTCACAGTATGAATTACTTATTCTCTAACTAATTTCCTTAAGTGTCGAGAAGAAAATCTAATATCATCACATTGGATTTAATATAGTTTTATTAAAAAAATGAAAAATGATCTTGACGACTTTAAAATTAACAAAAGAGATTATAGGGTTTTTGATAGTTAGTTAAAATGTTCAAGTTCCGAAAATTTCCTAAATCTTCTATTGCTCGATCTTAAAGCAAGAGAACAACATGATAACTAAATTTGCGTTTTCGTTTATTCACATCACATTTGGAATGACTCTTTTCTTGAGAAGTCTATCCCCGCATCCTGCCGCCAGGTACCTTTGAGAACTCATCCATTCGCATCAGCATCTCTCTTGCAGTAAGGTTTAGCAAAATAGTGTCATAGAATTTAGAAAATAGAACACTTAGTATTCCACGCTGATGAAAAATTGTCCGAATTGATTTCGTTCCAATTATTATTTTCTGTGGAATTTATGCAAAGATTACTTAGAATAATTACGAAGCGGTTGTTTCATTTTTTGTGATGAGGAATTTCCGTCCACATCCTTTCATTGGCATTTTTTGCGCATCATAAAACAGTCAGAGACTTGTGATTTTGTTCTTATTTTTCTCGTTGAAAGCATGTCTATGAACGATGCCATTGATATGGTTTCTGCTTTTTACAACTCTATATATATCTATAAGAACCTTCCTTGCAAATCCGAAAATAAATTTCTCAGAAACTTATGGGTTTATTTAAAATTCGAACTTTGTGCGTGGAAAAATTCAGAAATTGTTTATTGGAAATTATTGACTTATCATTGACCCTGACCCATATTTTCCCTCGATTCTCATTTAGATAACCATCTCGCCGAAGATACCGAAGTATCAATGAAAGACACCGAATGAGTTTTTTCTTAATGAAATCTCCCCCTGAAAGTAATCATTCTTTTTCAGGGTTTATGGGCTTTATATTTTTAATACAATAGTTATGAGTTTTCATCAGTATCATACCAGTAGCCTACTTAATTTTTGTGACTATTAAATTAAATACAATACTCAGAAAGCTTCATAAATGTTCGAAATCTTACATAACAACCCCTTGGGTTTATAAAGGAGAAACAGCGTTGCAAATCATATAATAATTGGCAAAAACCTGCAATATCACTTTTTTACTAATGCTCGGCAGTACTGAACATTATCCAGCTCTTGAAACCAAGCAGCTCGGTGGAACTAACTCAAAGGTATTTCTCGCTCATATCCTCTCTTTAACATATTTTAGAAAACTTTGGTGCTCGATCTTGATGAAACTCTTGTCCATTGCAGGATGCTTCCTTTTGACAATGTCTGCGCTGCAGCTACAGTAAGCACTCTTCTTTGTTAACAATTTTTTCAACGCTAAATCGCTAGTTTTTCGCCGGTACTCAAATGCATTGCATCTATATCAGCAAAAGAAATGGACTTGAAGACTTCCTTGCGAGTGTGTCTAAGTACTACACACTTGTGCTCTATACTGCCTCTGTCAAAGAGGTAATACTCACATTTTTGTTCGTTAACTTAACTCGTTCTGTTTTGTTTAGTACGCAGATGCTGTGCTTAAGACATTGAAAATCGATAGATTTTTTCACAGAATATACCACCGGGACCATTGCAAGCTCAATCAGGAGAATAAATTCATCAAGAACCTCTCCGTGGTCGGGGTGCCTTTTTCTAATGTTATTCTTCTTGACGTAACTTATAGATTTTCAGGCGTTTTTTTAATCATGAAATTAAATCTTAGGACTCGCCAGCGCACATACAAAACCAGCCTGATAATATCTTAATGATCAAGCCATTCCAGGGAAGCAACAAAGAGGATGATGATGAAGAGCTACCCATGATGGCTGAGTTTCTCATCAAGACTGCCGAGAAGGTAGATGTCCGACCAGTGATGGATGCTTTTGTTAGCTTTGCTGTTGATAATGAAACAACTTCTTACAAAAAGGAGAGCGTGAGACCTCTAGAAAGAGGCTTCAGGCCAAAGTTCATGCAGAAGCTCAAGCACGTTTCGAAAAAACAGACAGCATGCCAAAGCATCGATGGAGATGAAGAATGGCGATTAGATGATCTCTATGAGAAGGAATCTGCTCAGCAAGTGCCTGCGACGCGCTCGAGAAAAGACTCTTTCGCTATGCGGAAAGGAAAGGATGCAACTGCCATTAACAATTAGAGGCCGAGGGATAACAAAAGATTTATTCAATATATATGAGAATTAAAACCTAACTATGTTAGTTATTTTTTATTTAGATACTGTTAGACTCTGTAGTAAGAAACATTTTTTTTTTTTAATTGGTTTCTAATGTAACACTTTTTTTATATTTTATAGTGTTACTTTACTATAACATCCAGTTTTCCTTTAAAACAAATTGTCGTCTGCGACGGATAGTTGCCTATTGAAATTGAATATGAATTACTTATTTGTTACTACAAAAGTGAAAAAAGGTTCGTTAATGAATTCATGCAAATTGAATAGTTATTCCTGATTGTAAGAACCTACTAATCGTACAAGCAGTCAGGCAATAACTGTCTTCGGAAGGAGTAGCGGCAAATCATCCTCATTAAATAGCTAGGGATCTTTTTCCAGCGATCGCATTCAATCAGCTACCTTGGAAAGTGATCTCGATGATGTTTTTTTCTGGAGTCGCTTTAGAAAAACTCGAACCAGGGTATACTCTGATCTGCGTTATTAGGGTCGTAGCTGAGGTATCTTAATCAAGAGGAATTTTTCTTTCGGTTTTATTGTAGAGGAAGAGACCATATTAGATTAGATTGCAGCAACGGGAGTTTTGATCAGAATTGTATTAGTTAACTTTATGGGCTAATCTTATGAGTTATTGAAGAAATGAGATTAAACTCTAAAGCATTAAAGGTGCATGCAGATATTAATAACACACAAAATCACACTATCAGGTTTATATTCAATTCATATAATATTGCTAGGAATTCGCTAAACGTGACATCAATATATACAATTTTTAAAATTATGCTAAATTTTGCTTATTGTCTAGGTAATTTTTAGTATCCATCAATCAAGTCTTAATTATCTTCAGGCGGAGGATACAAGGGAAGGCTAATATAACGCAAAGACCTCGTATCTTCTGGAACGTACGCCCAGATAGACATTGAGTTACTTTCACGTTTTGGCTGCTTCGATGAATCGTTAACAACACCGCAACACCTTTTCTTTTCTTCTTCGATTCCTAGTCCCCAGAGAATCTGTAGTAAAGGTTGGGTTTGTCTTTGTTCATTCTTATCAACTTCCAAATCACTTTTCATTTCTGAGGTAGCCTTCATTTCGCTCCATGCTAAATCTAGGAAACTGTTATTTTCGTTCAGATTAGCCTGTTTGATCTGTTTTTCACAATCCTTCATTGGGTCTCTTCTATCCAGCTCATTGTGATAATACGGACACACTCGACCACCCAAGCACTTCTTCAACATACAACACCTTGTTTTATACATCATCGGATGATATTCAAGTTCCTTCCACCCATGGCACTCTCTACAGCCGTACATTGAAGAACATTTGCCATCTTCGTAAATCTTCACAAACTGCGAGACTTTCCAGTTCTGGCAGGCTTTCGCTTCATAATCGAAATCTCTGTGACTTCTCCTGAAATCCTGCCAATTATGCGCATAAACGCAGCTAGTTTTGTCATGGTTGACAAGATTGTAAGGACACCATACAGTCTTGTAATAGCGCATATAAAATTCGTTGTTCTCTTGGTCGAGTTTGTGTATCAGCTGGATTTTTATTTCATCTTCACTGTGTGCGAATGAGCAAAAAACCCCAAATTCACAGCGGTCTACGTGATTTGGATAATGAGCGCAAAACTTGGTCTTGTAGTTATCAGGGGTGTAGAGCTGTTCTACCATGCTGTGGTCTTTCGGACAAGCATCTCCTCGCGGGCAAGAGCCTGGATTCTTAAAGTACTCGCAAGTTTGATTAGAGGAGATAGGTCCAAGTCTTTTGCGATCTCGAGGGTAATGGTAGAAAATGCATTGCTTGTGATTATGGTACGATTTCTGAGCGCAAGGGAACACTTTGAAAGTATTGATATCGATAGGGTCAAGTGTAGCTTGCAGTGATCCGTTACTAAGGTCAGTTCTGGGGCTGATCTCAGTTGAATCTTCTCTTGTTGAAGTTGAGATGGTTTCTAAACTTTGAGGAGATAGTTTAGGTTCTTTTTTGAAGAATTGCTTGTGATCAATGTTATCAGCTTCAGTTTTCTCATGGTATTTTAGTTGTTGCTGCAGAGGATCTTTGAAGTGATTATCTTTGTAAAATCCGCGGTTTTCGTTGCAGACCGCATTTGGTTGAATTTGATCTTTCATATCGCTCGTGATCATATAATTTTTGTCTTTGTTATTTGATTATTTTAAATATCTAAGCGGCAAGTTGCTTATAAAGCTGGACACTGAATTATAACTCTAGGGTGAATGTACTATAAACCTACCACGACTATTTGTTACGATAAACCTACCACTCATATTTTAATTTAATGTTGAAGGTCTCTAGGATATCTATAGCAGTTTATCCAAGCGAATCAAGCTGTAGCTCAATTGATTATTATGCAATAAATATTCGAGTAGTAGAAAAAGTAGAATATATATATAGTTCATAATTTGAGAGCATTTGCCATCATTCATTCCATTACTATAATTAATGAATGTGTTCGCGAAGAACTATTTTGCTTTATTTTGTCTGTTTTATTTTTCCTAGTATATGCGAGCCCTTCAGAATTGATAAGATTCGGTTGGCAGATAATTTTATTTTCTAATGCTATTATATTGAAACCAAAGATCTAGTAGTTATGTTTAAATTCATATCCCAGTGGACAATATTAGAATAAAACCTGTGAATAGCTAGGCATTCTATCCTAGCCAACCCACACAAGAGTAGAAATGACACAACATTTAACAGCCAAGCAAGTCTATTCTTTCATTTCAGATATCTCATCCTAAAGTCTAAGTAATGAGATTAACGAATAGCCTTAATGTCAATTGCAAAATATTAAGAAGGTCCAAAATTTGGGATCATTTGAAAAGCATGTTAGCATCAATAATAACATCAAGGTTTTAAACGTTAAGTCAGAAGTCTCGATGGCAGGAGCAATTCATCATAAACTTTCATGTTACCTATGGAATCAGGCAAGTGATTTCCCACTAAAAAACTTTTCAATTTTTAATAAGACCTCGTCACTCGTGTATCTGTTGGGAAATTCCTGCTGGATAGGACTCTGACACTCACTAAAGCAGCATTGGTTGTGTTTTAGAATAAAATTCTATGGAAAGGTCTGATAAACACAAAAGAATTAAAGTATGAATTTAATCTTAGTTATTAGAATTTTGCTCCTTTAATTTCTTCATTTAAAGCAGGATTCATATACATAAGATGCAACCCGTTTCACGTGAATACTTCTTTTAGCGCCAAAAGGAAATCCTCAAGCCTCCTATTACATTTTCGAATGCGCGAGCTTGTCTGTCATTCAGTAATTGGAGTTAGCAAGGTGACAACTTGTCAGATCTAGACCAGTTTTCATGAAAAGATATCAACTTTTGTGAGCTACAATTAAACTCAGTGTGTTGTTAACTCTTCTAATATCTCACATTGATGAACAACCAGTAAATTCCAGAAAAAGCAAATTGCTTGCAATCTGATCATTTTACTGATTTATTAACGACAAATATTCTAACTTCATGTCATTAAAGTGTCTTCTTAATATTATATAATAATATTCAGAAAAATACAATCTTTTCAAGGCATTCAACGAATCTAAACTAAAAATATGGTGCAAATCAAAGCAAGGACCGCTTTATTTGTGGGTCTCTTAGGCATTCTGCTTCTCTCTTCAACAGCATTTGGGTTTAAATCATTGTTTCGCCAGGGCCCAAACAATCAAAGAGATAGCATGATTCCTTCTTTCGGTGATCCTGATGACGACTCTGGAATTCCTTTCCGTCCAAGAAATTTTTTTGGAGCTCCATTCGACGATGATTTTTTCTCAGACTATGAAGATCCTTTTAACGATGGTTTTCCTGGTGATGAGAATAATAGCACTCAAGATGATTATCGCGACTACCATGTTGAAGGGGGTTCCGCATCTTCATCCTACTGGGTAAATTCGTCAGGAAAGGGTGTTGCTACTCTCAAAACAAGGTCCTATCGCTACGGGTCTTCGGAGCCTCCAACTTTCACAGAAAATTCTGAGACTTGGGCTATTGGAGGTTCTTCCGAAGAAAATACTGAAGAAAACACTGAAGAAGCAGGCGAAAGTAGCAAAGATAATGAAGAGGGTAACCAAGCTGCTTCGATTTCGAACCAGACAGCTGAGAACACAAACGATACATTAGCTGTGACTTCTTGCAACTATCCTGATGCGTATCAGTGTAGAGACTCTGACCGGCATGAGAATGCGACAGAAAAATGCTCGAGTGTGGGGTACCACAGCTGCGTTTGCTACAATAACGGCACTTGCCTTAACCAAATTGCAAATAAATGCTCTGGATGCGCTGACCCGAAGGCAGTATCGATTCATGTTGGAGATTATTGCCCTACAAACTGCACAAACGAGGGAAAGTAAGCGTCATCATTTTACATTAATTAAAGAAATTACATCAGCCAGAAAGGGTTATTTTTTGTTAGATAATTTATTTAGAGAAGCATATTGTAATATTTCCTCGTGATTATATTGTTCATTTATCAGCGCGGAAATCATTTGAGTAAATGCTTGACTAAGTTCAAAGAAAATAGCAGCAAGTCCATAATCTCTGAAAAGAAATTTAATTACATCAATGAAAAAAAATAAACTCAACGAGTTAGTCGAAAATCAGCAATTTATCCTGCAGGATGACCTTTTGATGGAACCAATTGAGATTGCTGTCAGGAATTACCTCATATCCTTCCTCCTGTAAAACATTGTATTCATTTTGCATTGGAAATGATGCTATTAATCAAAGTAAATTTCTTAATTTTGAAATTATCAGCACGAATTATCATATACAGGTCCAGGTGGTAGTAATAATAAATTTTCCCTTATTCTACAATCTGCAGGAACATTCATTCCTTACATTCGTCCTCATAGAAGTCCTTAAACAGTGAAACGGTGAAAGTGTGAGCTTAGATTCCTGTATTAAGAAGAAGATAAAGATAAAGAAAATTATCTATAGTGCTCTTCTATTCAGAACTTATACACGACTCTGGCTGAGAAAACACATGCAATACTCAGTTACAAAAAGACTTCACATCTGCATCATTTTCACAAGAGAGATCACCACTATTTCGTATTTCTAATCTTATCATTCCTTGAAATTCTGATGGAACTTTTTTTATCCGACAAGAATTTTTAAACGCACATCAAATAAATTCTTTTTTTAATAGAAGTAGCATTCTGATGATGCTTTTTTCATAATGCGCCAAGGAACAATATTCAAAAGACGACCAGACTAACCCTACTTTAGCACTTAAACAGCTGCTCATGCTGATATTTATCTTACAGCGACATGGAATCCGTTTATTACTTGAATTCAATGAACAATAAATTGATTAAATAGTCATCAATCCCCTCTGAAGAAAGAATATAGTTCTCAGACCTTCGAGACGAGCTTATTCACGTGGAGAGAACCGCACTTTTTTCTTGGGATCAGTCTTTGTTTTTCTCAGAACGTCTGCTTGATTAACAGAACGATTCGAAACACTCTCACCGGCTAATGATAGTGGTTTAACGAATATTAGAAGAATTTATCAATCACGCCACAAAACCTCCACGTCGCTGAAAACTTTCTGGAAAATAGATCTTTAGAGTATAAAAGCTCCGTGCTAGCTCCCTACAGTAAAATATATTCAATTTAGCAAAATTTGTATCAAACTCCTCTAACAAAAAAACTTCGATGAAAAACTGCTTTATTATCTGTTTCTTCGGCGTCTTAATCGCCTCTGCAGCCGCTCTCGGATCCAGAATGCGAGTGGGTGAGCCATACTACCATTCGACAGGATATTCGTACTCCTCTTCATTCAATTCAGCCAATCCAGGCGGTGCGATAGGAACCGTCCACTCGAGCGCATATGACTCTGACAGACCAGGACACGGTGTTGCTGCGAGCACAGGTGCTGTCTATGGAACTCCTAATATGTTTGCACCTTGGACTGGAAACAAGTATGCCAGATTCTACCACTACTAATTCCAATTTAGAACTTGAGACCGCTATTGATTAAGCTTTATTGTTTCATGCTGTGTGGATTTCATTTATTCAGACACTTAATAATTTGAATGTAGAGAGTGAAGAAAAATTACACTCTACGTATATAGCTCGTAAGAAGAATGCATACTTGTATGGGTAGATAGAAAGAAAAGTTATGCAAAACCTGAATTAAATGAAAATACCTTAACAATCACAATTCCAGCCTTTCAAAGAGTAGCTGAAGTCTCAATTTAACATAGAAACTATTGTGAATGCTGAATATCCCAACTTTATTTTTATCACTGCATGATGAGTGGAGTTAAGCGACTCTAGATGGCCCTTGAGGTTTCTACTTCCGAGTGAATATAACCTTTTAGCTTGCGATTTATCGTTCTTTGTACAAATAAACTATTCCTCTTAGAATTAATCAACGGCTAAGAACGGAATGACAGATTAAATGAAATTTATGATGAATCTTGAAACTCGTTAAACAGGCAAGTTGTTGCCAAGCCTTCAGAATAGTCTATTTTCGTTTAAGGTGAGAATTTTGCTCATATACTTCTATTTGCTGGTACTGTTACTGGAATAACAGTTACTAATGAATGTTTGAAAATTATTTCTTGTGTTGTTCTCTTAATTCCAAAAATAAGAGATCAATGATTTTTCCCAGCCTATGATATCAACACTGACAGAGCAGTAGAAGGCCAGAAGCATCGGCTTCTTTGGGATGAACGGTTCTGTCAGCCAGTGCCAAAATATCTAATTCTGAAATTATTTCAGACCACCGTTTACCAGTAAATTAATTAATCATCTATTATTGTTAGCCAGACTTTTCTTCGTTTAGATGATTCCATCATTTTCGATGAGCGATATCGAAAAGCCATGATTAATACTACTGTGCGAGGACAGTAAAATCAAAAGCATATCATGATATCAGATTATTAGGTCTAAAAAATCTGGGAATCGCCAAAGATATTTCGAGAATAATTACTCCTGACCTTTTAAGCAGAGTCGGCTCCTTGTATAATACATTATTAAAATCCATAGTGACTTTTAACAAACTATAGCAAATCACAGTTAATAACAAACTACCATGAGACACCAACCAAGCCAACGCCTTCTGATAGGTATGATCGGCGTCTTACTCGCCGCGTCAGCCGCTTATGGAAATAATTTACGTGCTTCTTTGCAACAAGTCGGATTATCCAATGGATTTCCATTCGCCGACGGCTTCCCATTCAGCAATGGCATTACGCTTCCAGCAATGAATTTGAATTTTCCAGAAGGTTCTGATAGCACTAGCAACTTTGTCAACGCGGGAACCTCTACATCGACTACTTATGTTTCCACAAGACCAGGCTACGGAATTACTTCGACTACCGCTTCGGGTTATAGCAATGGTCCTGACGGCCCTAAATCGTTTTCTTACAGCACTTCCGATGGAGCTGATGATACCTCTGGAGAAACCATTGGAGAGAGGACACCAGACACTAATGCTCCGTTGACTTCTTCGACGTCGCCATTCGAGAGCTCTGAAAATACCGAAAATACTGAAAGTAGCACTGCAACCGAAACTAGCAACGCTGGAAGTAGCATCGTGCCTTATGATAATCAAGGATTTTTGGCTGAAGAAGCCTCTGAAAGCACAGCACCTTTGACCATGAGTACTGCTCCTGAAGAAAGCAGCGAAAATACTGAGGCAACCGAAAGCAGCGAAACATCTGAAAACGATTTCAAATGTAACCTTCCTGGAGCATACATTTGCCAAGATTCAGACAGGAATATAGACGTGGCGACTCAATGCTCCAATGCCGGCTACCAGAGCTGCGTGTGCTATAACAACGGCACTTGCGTCAATCAGCTTGCAAATAAGTGCGTTACTTGCGCTGATCCGACCGTCGTATCTGTGTTTGAGGGTGGCGAGTGCCCGACTGACTGCACTAAGGATGCCGTTGCTGAGCAAGGAGAAATTACTGCTTCAGAAGAGACTACAAATCAAGAGCAGACTGTGACCGCTGAACAAGAACAGACCGTTACTGATGAGCAAGGTCGAAGCCTTGAACAAGACCAAACTGCTGTCACCCAGGCTGTTGGTCAAGAACAAGCTGGAAATGAACAGAGCGTGAGCGCGATCGGAGACAACAATGCAACTGCGAGTCAAAACCAAACTGCTGTTCCAGAACAGGCTGAGACCACTGAACAAGACCAGGCAGAGATCTCTGAACAAGAACAATCTGTGACCGCTGAACAAGAGCAGACTGAACAAAACCGAAGCCTTGATCAAGATAATATTGCTACCGAACAAACTGTGAATCAAGAACAAGATCACGTCAACCCAACTGAGACTTCAACCGCAGAACAAACTGTCAACACAGAAGGGACTGAGATGACTAATTCTCCATAAAAGAGGGAAATATAAAAAATTAATACCTTCCACTTACTCTCGATAAATTTCTGAATGAAAAATAATAATGTAGAATACATGAAAAGAAACAGTAAAAATTGGAAAGTTACCGGATATGATAATTAAGATATGTGCTTCTGTTATGTTGGGATTACTGTATATATTGATAACAAGAAACATAAGAATTCAAAGATAATAAATGCAAATGATGCTTTTTGAAAAATGAAATATTAAGCTGACGGAATTTTTTACAATTTCTCTTCGAATACGTACAGCGTTTGCTCAATTGGCGCAGGTATGCCTGAAATATATGTAAACTGGGACGCAAAATCTAATTTTGTAGAAAGCAATATTTTGTTATAGTTTAGAATTCGATTCAGGCCAGAATTAACGAATAAGCAGGATTATCAGTTAGGAAATTGCTCATTATCTTCGTTGATTATCAGACTTGTATGACAAAAAGAATAGCAAAGTCTATTTTTCAATGCAAAGCGGTATCTAATCGCAGTTATTCAGTCTTCATCAGGGTCGGTGACAACTCTAGGTTTCCGGAGTTATGAAGCCAGAGGGGATAATTTCTAACTAAAATATGGTCAGAGAAAGCCTACCGGTTTGCAAAGCGAAAACTCAGGCATTTTGCGGCCTGCAATATTCTCAGAAATAGGATGTTATCCTATCTAACAACATTTTCAAAACCAGCATTGTTTCCTATGTCAAAGAAAAACAAAGATGTTATGTAAAGACAACTCAGCAATATTGAAAAATGTTCATGGTCCCCATTGATGTGAGTGTTTTTTTAATTTACTAACTTCATTTAGTGATTCAAGCCAATTTAATAATGACACAATACGAAAAATATCTTTTCTTCAATGAGAAAATTTACGCAAAAATGCCTTTATACGAATACAAAACAAATTAGTTAATTTAATTCACGAGTAGTTTGCTTCCAATATCATCGTTCCAAAATTCATAGTTGACACTGATGGCCTCTCGCCGAAGCTGTCCAAAAATAAATTGTGAGCGGAGCATCTGATGCGTCAACACAGGAGTTACAAAGACCAAGCCAAAAAACACTAAGCAGCAAATAATTACAAACGGAGCATTCCAAAACTCAAAAAAGTAAGCTACAGTCGAAATAATCACTTCGCTAATGAGTCCAAAGCTGATCGTTATATAAATCTTTGTAATTATGCTCACATCGCCAATATTCTTGGGGGTAGGGACATAATTCTGCGAGGTAACCAATCCAATCTCCTCCTCCTCCAATTTACTCAAGTAAATCGGTACCAGTTTCATTGCTTTTTCTCTGAATTCTTTGATATCTTTCGCTTCAGTCACCTTTATCATCAAGCAAGAATTATAATTCATCAAAAATGTAGATAATGTCGCTATTCTTTGATGAGATTTAGCGCACTCCAGCTGGTGAGCTTGAAATTTTGGATTATGCACTAAATATATTCTAATGCGATTCAGTTGATGTAGGAGCATTATTCCGAACAAATTGAAATAGATTACGAATATCCCGGGGCCCAATGAAGAGTAGCGTCCTTTCTGCGCGATGATATTTGGTAGTGAGGGTGTAAAAATCACCAAGAACCCCACGATGAAATAAAATAAGGTCTTCTTCGCGCTAGATCTGACCACTGCGATTCTTTCCTCCGTGGTAAAGTCAATGCGCTCTGATACATTCGGCCGTGAGTAAAGGAACTGTTGCTTGGTGATGACCACGATGAAAAACAAATGCAGGAAAACGAATAGGGAATAAAAAAATATACCAATTAGCGGAGACCCGTATGTGGTTATTAATTCGATGTGCTCGGTGGCTAGACTGAGAAAGAGCTGTCTGAATGTGATTTGCCTTAAAGGGAAAGCAAAAATTGAACATATTCGGGTCGTGAACCAAAGGAAAGTCTGAACCGAGGTTTTATCAGAATAATGAATTTTTCACTCGGGAAGCCAGGGCATGTTCGAGGTATTCTCTGAATGAAAACAATTGTTTGTCGGTTTTGTACGCTGTGTAAAGCTTCCAACCGGCGATACAAAGAGATATGAGAAGAACTATGAGAAAGACAAAACCCCAAATGACGAAAAAGTAGCAGACGCAGGTCCGACTGTATTGAGAGAATTCACCGTGATTTTTCCAAGAGCCTCGCTCTCTATCGTGATGAGAGCTTCGCTAAAATTATCTTCCATTGGATCTTTATTTCAAAAGTTTTATTTATTCAGGTCTCGATAATTAAAATCTAAAGATTCTGAAGATTCTATTATATTGTTGTTTTCCTTAATGAATAAGGATAAAATTTGAAGAAGCAAAGAGATCCTGATAGATTTTACATTAAAGACATATTCTCTTTATTTTGAAAACAGTTTTTCTTTACTCACATTGATCAAATGTCCTTGTTCCTCGGTTCTCGCACTAAATGTTTGATTATAAATAACGCATCAAGGACCAAATTTCCTAATTGCTAAATTATCGTATTGGCCTTTCATCTTGATAGTCTCAACATATTTATCGTTGACAACAATAGGATTTGTCTTATTTCATATCTGTTGACAAGCCCTCATCTCTTAATCAAGATTAAGAGTCCAAAAACGAGACAGACCATATCCAGCCTTTGAAACCAATGAGAATTACATAAAACTCCACAATGGCTTACCAGATCCTGTGTCTTTCGATTGATAGATAATATTCTTAGAGGCGTAATCAAATATGTTCAACACGTTGCTGTCATCTCCAGCTGCGAGGAGAGTTCCTGCTGCGTTCCATTTTACACTTCTAACAGTAGCTTGATTACTTGTAAGATATTTATTCTATAGTAATCGTACCATTGATTTTCCCATCAAACTTTTCAACGATTCGATTTGTTCTTACGTCGTAAATCAGTAAATTTCTTTGGTGAATCCCACAGGCAATCAAGTTTCCAGCTGGATGCCAATCCATCGATTGCAATACTTTCAAATATAGGCTTGTGTAAATAATGTAATTTGCAAAATCGCAATCTCACCTTCGATTGGAAAATTAAGCGTCTGTTTGGGATTGGCATTCGGTTTTTCAGCATCAAATAGAGCCAATTTGTATTCGCTGGAGCACACAGCAATAACATTATTCTCGGGGATTGGATTCCAGCAACACTTATTATATACATCTAAATCATAAATAAATACCTCACTGACTTCAGCAATAATGTACTAAGAAAGTCAAATTCTATCTCTTTATGAAATAGAAGTTGCCCTGAATCCACATCGGAAATCATTAAATTGGCTGCGCAGTCAATAGAAGCAATCAAATTGCCTTGATGATTGAAATTAAAGTTCGCAATTTCAACTATTGTTCACAAAGTAAACTCCAATTGGTGCATTGAATCCTGAAAGACTACATTTATGGATAGACTGCCATTTCGCTCTTTTAGCAAGTTCAAAGCGGCTGCAATCGACTAAATGGTATTCGTATTTTCCCTCAAGTGACAAGACTGCGGCGAGATTTCGCTTAGAATTATATGCGAGATCACCTTCTCCAATACCTTTCAACGGGCAATGATCATCAGTTGGGAAGAGAGTAGATTGAACCTCCTTTCATTACCTCAAAAGTATAAATTTTGCTGCCTTTCTTCGCGAGATTGCAGAATTCGAAAATCCCACGATTCGTTAAACTATCATAGTGAGCTAAGATGACATTGTCGGTTTCGCCAATTCTTTTGGGCATAAGAAGATCTTCCACCTAAAATTAATGCCATTGTAGAATGAGTTTCAAATATAATGTATGCCTTTAGAGAGAGCGCTCCCTTTAAAGCAAGGTAACAGTTTGTTCTCAGCTAAATCATAAACATACACTTCGTTTGTTGTCCCACCGCACCACATCACTCGGTTTTGAGAAGGAATGCCTAAGCAGCAAAAGTTTAGATGTTATTGTTTGGTTCGATAAGATTGAAAGTTTACTCATTAGATTTTCTTCTTGATCATCTCTGTCCGAATGAATCTGTTTGCCTTGTTCAGTGCTGAAAATGGTTTGTGTGACCTTCTCGACCATTCTGGTAAGTTTCTGAGGGATTTATTTGTTTATGTAAACCGATGCTTAAATATTCGTATAATGTTCAGCATTGCCTCGGAGCATTTTAATTGTAATGGAAGAAGGAAGAGCATCAAGTGTTTTCAAAACAGAAACACCGGTCTCCAAGATAATTCGGCCAAAATTCTTGAATTCAAGCCAACGAAAGGTATTAATCCGATTAAGCACCTCATATTCTGTGGAAACGTGCTCTCTATATGAGAGTGAGTGCAGAAGACCTGCTAACTACTGATAGAACTGTATAAACTACAAAATGAGGTTGGAATAACACATATCAAACAAAATGATCTTTGAAAAACTCAAATTTAATCTGAAATTCTCGTGATTTAGTGGAGAATCGCTTCGCTTGTTTAGTAGATTGACGTAACAGATGCCTTAGAATCCAATTTCAAACAATAATAAAAATTTCCTCTCTTTCCGGTTTCGCTCGCTGAAGCATTTATTGTTTCGATCTTCTACCTGTTAATTCAGTGTAACACAATAGTACTTCCCAACCGATGTACTTTCTGACTCGTAGGAGCGATTTTGTAATTGAACTGTTAAGGTTTTGGATCGAATTTATCATATATTCTCATAAGTAATGGTGCATTACTCTTATTCTTTCATAAAAATGTTTAGTTCTTCTCTTAATTTAACACCTAACTGTTGGAACCTCAGAATATGGAATCATAAAACTTTGAAAGAAGAAGTTATGTGTCCAAAAACGAGACTGACCAAATCCAGCCTTTGAAAGAAAGTTAAATAATGCACAACTTTCAAAAAAGATTACTTCCACACCGTTCAGACTTAAAGAGAACTTGCTGAGAACTAATTTCTCTCACAGATACCGTTTGGTCGTCTGTTCCTGTAGCGAGGAGTGTGCCTGCTGCATTCCATTTCACACTTCTAGCAGCGTCTTGGTTAAATTTATTAGTACTACTTCGTTGAAAGGACAAATACTTCTCTCAGGGATTGTTTCTATAACTTGGTTGATTCGTGCATCAAAAATTTTCACTTTTTGCTCAAACAGCCCGCAAGCAATCAAGTTCCCGTCTTTATGCAAATCGATTGCTCTTAGACCTTGATAACAAACAGAGGATTAACCCAATGTTTTTCTTAATTAATTATCACTCTCGTCCTGAAAAGTGAATGACTGTTTAGCTTCTGAATTTGGTTTTTCAGCGTCAATTAAAGCTAATTTTTTATCATCAAAGAGCACGGCAATAGAGTTATTCTCTGCAATTGGATTCCAGCAACACTTGCTGTATCTCTCTGAGCAAAAATTAACTGTAGTGATTAAGTAATAATTTACGATCCCTTGGTTGTCCAATCTCTGTATGGAACATAAGCTCCCCAGAGTCTACATTAGAGATCATAAGGCGTCCATCGTAATCAATAGTTGCAAGAAATTTGCCTTCGGGATTGAAAGTGAAGCACACGTTTTCAGCTGGTGTTGACAGGATGAAATCAGAGTTTATTGCTATTTTGTGAATGTACCCTTATGTACAGATGATCGCCATGCCGCTTTTTTAGCAAGTCCAAAATTGTTGCAATCAACTAAATGGTACTCGAAATTTGTTGCAGAAGAACAAAGAGCCGCCAAGTTCCTCTTGGAGTTATATGCTAGTTCACCCTCTCCGAACTCTTTCAAGTAAATATGATTATTAATGGAAAAAAGCATCTTTTTGAACTTCCTGTTATCTCTTCAAAGGCAGACGCCAGCGCACCTTTCTTAGAGAGGTCATATATCCCAAAGATCGCACGATTCCGATGAAGATCATGATGAACAGATATCACATTATCCGTCTCATCAATGCGGTGAACGTAGGAAGATCTCCCACCTAATTTTAACACAGTCACGATGGATTTATGCTGAGTTGCAGACCTTGAGATAGCTTAGCTCCTTGAAAACGAGACAGCTTATTTGAGATTAAATCGAAAATGCAAATTTCATTTGTAATTCCACTGCACCAAATCACCCGATTTTGCGAAGAAGGACCTAATAATAACAATGGATTTTAGTCGTTCTATTAATCCGAACCTTCGTCGAATGACCATTCCATAAGTTTGAGCTCTTTTTATACGCCTTGGTGTGTTTTAATGAATTTATTTAATTATCGCACTTTGATAAAAGTAATCGAATCTTTATAATTGTAAAGAACCTCCTTCATTTTTTGTGAATCCTGTCAATTAGGGTTGTGAATTTGCTGTAACAGTATTGTTTAGGAGAGCTTCCATGAAATTTTTCATTAGCAATAAACTTTTTACTTGAGAAAAAGATCTGGAATTGTGTTCCTTCTCTTAATTCGCTTCCTGGTGCCTGGATATAGGAAATCGAGAGAGCGATGACGATGAAGCAGCTCAGATTCCGAACTCCCTAAAGTTCAAACAACATTTATTAGCTTCTTTGTTAATTAATGAGCGTATACAATTATAGTGGCTGATATCTATCTCTCTTATTAACGAAAACGTATCGATTCAATTGGCTGAAACAGATTGACTAGTAACCGAGGAAATTTGCATAGGTCAAGCTCAATCTTCTTTGATATCAGCTTCTGAGAGATCCTTATGCCTATTTTCCTCATCTCCGAATTGTAACTAGTAGTCTTTTAATTTTAAAGAATTCGTTGGCATCGTATTCTTCTTGTTGATCTAATGTAGCTAAACGCCTTCTACAGTCTGAGGACATTGCAAAAGCTTCATTAGCAAAGTAATATTTGTGAGTTATCTCGAAATTTTTTCAAAGAAAACCTCAAACAAAGGAATCTAAACGGATTTTCCATCTTTAGAGAGCTATTCTGAAATTTACAGCCGTATGTCAAGGCAATGAGACACGTATTTAAAGATTTGTTGAATTTTCTTTCTAATTAAGTAGAGAGAAAGAAATCGCATCTTTCGCTATATTCTTGCCTGTTAGAATTTTTGTTTGAAAAGGATTCGAAAATGCCAAACATAATGGAAAAATCCGTACGGTTTCCATGATGAGTGGCTTAGATTTATTTAAATTTATAAATTTTTTTTCAAAGTTTGTTTAAATTCGTATTCTGGGTGTTTAACATTTCATTTTGGGTGTTTAATTGAATGGTCTTCACTCATAAAATATTATCTGACCAGCAAGCTTGTGCTAAATAATACCTTTCTGAAAAACAGCCCAGTCCACTTAGTATCTTACCTCTTCCCCCTTCAACTTTCTCTGAAAAGCTTAATTCGATGCAAGCTTGAAATTAAATCCACTTTCGTGTCTATTCTCTCCATTTCTATTGTTAATATTTCATTCAATTAAATTTATTGCTGACAATAGCAAATCTTTCTTGAAAACCCTTCTTCTTTCTTGCTCTACCTTTATGAACAGTTTTATTATTTTCGGGATCCATTAAGACGGTCTTACAGACAAACTTCAGGTCTCCTCGGATCGACAAATAGAGTCATTCCAAATGCTTTATTCAATTCAAAATCTGCACTTCTAATGAATATTGGAAATTCTAATGCCCTCTTTACCGAAAAAGTGGCAGGTCTCATTCTGTATCGCAAAACAGATTTCAATCTCTTAGATTTCTGCCGTAGCTTCCTAATTTGGAAATTCTTCCTCCGCTTATAGGATTGATCATCCCCCCAAATTTTCTTGTTTCATGTTCGTGTTAGAACCGTCCCATGAGTTTTCTTCTCAAATGGCCAGCGATCATCTGAAGTTCTTCCCGGCGGGAAACTAGTTGCATGTAGAGCTATCTCATTTATTTCGTATAATTTAGCCCTCAGCTTCAGGCCACCATGTGACAATTATCATACATTCGATATTTCGCCACCATAATCAACTATACTTTCAAGGAAAAGAACAGTATTTTAGTTTATTTCCATTAACTTAGAACTTTTCTCTCCTACTATTACGAAAAGTGATAAATCCAGCAATAACCCTTTCTTCCTATATTTGAAATATCTTATAAATGCAATTACATTATAAAAGAAAGCCCGAAACATCGGACTCATTCGCCTATCCACTCTAACTTCGCCTTTTAAGAGTATGCTTGATCGATCTTGTCAAACTCAAGCAATTTCGAGAGATCTCTGTAGAATTCCTAAGGAAAACTGAGAACTCATGCGCTGAGAATACTACCATACACCAAAGATCTCTGCATTGGTTTGCAAGTTCTCCTCCGTTATTTGATTTGAACTCAAAGAACTGTATTTCGCCAGCATAATCAGCGCTTTCTCTCTATTTCGTAATTATTTCTCAATTCGTGCTTTGTTTTTACTCCATTTGGGCCATCTCTTCTTCGAAACTGAGTTTTTTGGCTACAACAGACTCATTCTTCGATATCTTAACCCTTTTCTTCTTTGTTTGCTTTTGAGTCTCCTTCATAAAAAAATTTAAGGTCTCATTTGAACAACCTAACACTCACTTGGCTCTTTTTGGAATCTCTCGCGCTGAACTCGCTCTTAATGTTTTGAGAGTCGGTTGGCGGTTTTTTCATTCTTATTATTTTTTGGAGGAGATCACTTCGTAATAATTAATTTTCATTTCTAAAACAAAGAACGTGTGGTATTACTTCCGGCCTCTCTGGAAATAAGGATGCTGATAGGACATCTCGCAGGTATCGTAGTCGCGGTAGATCTTATGGAACTCGTACATATTGAGCTTGAAGATATAAGAATTAATGGCATTTCTCGTTCTTGATAGTTGATACCTGCCTTATGAACGAGTTCAACTTACAGTGCTTGTAAAAGCGAGGGAGGAGGACTTGAGAAAACAGCTCTGGCTGCAGAATTTTGAAGTAGCTTCCGTCTTCTCCCCAGCAGATTATGTCTGAGAACTCTTTTGACTGTGTGGAGGTAGAGGCAGGAGTTAGAAAATTAAAACTCGCAATAATACCCCAAGCATTAGGAGAAGGTTGTCGAGAAAAGTGGATTTGTACTTCTTGCGCATTTTGCTGCTGGTGTGCTTCTGGGTATCGCTATTTGACATATCAATGAACAATTTAAAGATTATTAAAAGACTTTATGCCAGTGGTAAATAGCGGTGGAGTTGTGATGTGAAAGGTACTGAAATAAACTTTTTTAGAAATTTTTATTTATAATCTCGAATTTCCATAAGCTCTTCAGATCTATTTGAAAAATTTGTAATCATTCCTAAATGCTTGAGTTCAAATTTTAATTTACTAAAAACTCGTTTTAATTACTTTTTCGAGAGTTGAGTTTTAGATCACATACTCCATAGAATGTATTACTAGTTTCTCGATGTAAACTCTCTCGTTCTGCAGGGAATCGCAAGTCTCACAATTTATTGGTTTAGGCGCTGCGAGGTTTTGAGATTTTTTATGAAGAAATTGAAACTTTTTTCCTGAATAGTATTAGAAAAGCGTTGAAAAATTCTTCTTACGGTTAGTAGTTGGTCCTGGTGGCTTTTGCTCGACTTTGTTTCATCAGAAACAGGTTTTATAATGAACTATAATGGATCTAACATATAAAATGAGTCTAACGAACTTTAATGATTCTTGATTGAGACCAATTCAGCCAAAAAGCGAATACGCTCCAGAAGAAACGCACTGCATGGCCTTTTACTCTTTGAGACGCTTTTTCGAAAAAAAAGCCTGTTGATATTGAATCTTGATTATCGATGGTTTTAACTTTTCTATAGAAATGGGTCAGAGGACCCGAGCTCTTGAGTGCAAGACAGTAGTTTATCTCTTAACAGGGTCTATGGTGATTTTCATAGCGGTTTTATGTGAGAAATATGCAAATTTTGGAATAGTATATGTTGAATCGGGAAAATTTTTTTGTGAAAATAAGAAATGTAGGCTAAAGTATTCTGAATCTCAGCCGCTGGGATGCGATAGAAGCGATAAGGAGCTCGAAAAGAATACATTTTGTGAGTATAATACAAGAAAAGCTCTTCTTCGCAGTATTTGATCGACTAGACTCTGCTTATTCTCATATACTGTGGTTGACGGTGAGCTTAGTCTCCTATGGATTCAGTATTGCCGCATGCTTTGAAGTCGTAGAAAAGTAATAATGCTTAAACTAGTTTTCATAATTCGAGGATTGAGCCTCACTTGTTAAAAAGGTTAATTACTAATGCATTATGAAAAGAAGTTAAAATTAGCGCTACTTAAAGGACACCTTCAATGGAAATCTCTTCTATACTAATATAACTCAATATTAATACACTGAGAGCGGTACAATGGATCCCGATAGGAAGAGTGTTGCGAAATACCAAGGCTTGAACGATTTGTGACAAGATATCATCTGAAAAAAATTTTGATTATGTGAATGTGATTGGTTACACTCTCGTGCCAATTTAAAAGAAACTGCTCAAAAGCTCACTACTGACTAGACGATGAGAAACGATGATGAATGATCACCTATCCCACGGTTCAAAGGTTCGATTTTTGCAAATGGAACATATAATTTATTTTTTCACATCTTACATGAGGACGAAAGGCGCTCAATTCCTGCTTCTTGCCTTCAAAAATTGCTAATTTGATGCATAGCATCGTATTATTTCTGCATTAGCTACGAAAATGAGCGGCTTCCTTTTCCCGGTTAATCACAATTTTGAAAAGAATTTCCTTAATTAGTACTAATATATGGGTTTATCGGAGGTAGCGCGCTTGCGCCCTACCCGCGACACTAGTGCTTTGAGCTAAAGACGTAACTACCAGTTCCGGGTGATCTATCTCTCGATAGAAACATTACAACAATGGATATTGGACCTAACAATGCAAGGAAATACACGCAAGCCCTCTTGAATTTGAAAGAACACGTAGTTTGACCTGTAGATCAGGCAGATACTGAATATTTTATGGACAAAATTACTTCTGCGAGAGGCTTGTCTGCAATTCTAACAGACATGTCGTGTTGTACCGGAATTCTGAGTGTCTCAAGCACCGTTTACTTGGATTCAGTATTCATCCAAAGTGAATTCCTCGAGAGATGCGGATGGTTGTGTTTGAAAAGAGCTTGAAGAGATATCCAAAGCTCATTGGAAATATTATCCTTCAATGGGCAGCGGACAAACAAAAAATTTCCGAAATTCTCATAATTCAAGGTTTATTCTGCAAACTGTATTTAATTTCGAGGGCTTGGGATTTAATTTTCATTTTGGGTGCATTCCGATGCATAATCACCAATCATGTAAAAAATTCTAACTTGGGATTTCGTAGCAAGAGCATGCTCAGAAGAACTACATGAAAAGCCTTGGATACAAAACTTTTTCGATAAACTCGGAGTAACTACTGTTTTTCGAAGTTTTGGGAGTAACATGTGCGATTATGAATCGTCCCAAGGAACGGATTACCACTCTATGATGTGAAGAGAATCTCTGAGAAGTTTTTAATGAAAGGGTTATAAGGAATAATAGCCTCAAAGGGGACGGTTTGACAATTTTTCTATCACCTCTGATATTATTTTTTGTTGCTTTTGGAAATGCCGTGTTTTCTCATTTTCTTGTAATCCATGATTTAAGATGACTCTTCTTTTCTTACATGATGCTGGGTTTAATCACTTGAAATACCAGAACGATAAAAGAACATTGTATATAATGTGCGTTAGACTCTGAAAAGGAGATAGAAGAGAATTTATCTTAAGATTATAAGGTGGAGAATGAATTTACCGTAGCCAAGCTTTGAATTCCTTAACTACTGTTTTTTTTCATATGACTAACCCGAAAGTCAAGAGCCACAATACAATTTCGGTCCACAACAGGAAATATTCCACAATGTTCTTCTCGTTTTAATTTTTTGTGAGCAACTCCTGCCGAAATTCAAAGGAATTGGAGGACCTCAACGCCTTTTCAAGCCAAAATACTAAGCTAAGCTTCATTGAGAAAGAACGCGTTCAATCACTTTTTATTTGAGTAATATTTAAAACGGTGTCACAATGCAACCGAATAAATTTAATTCGAAATCGAAATCAGATTGCAGAAGAAATTTTGAAAGTTTATTTATACACTGCACACGTCGAACTGCTCTAATTTGTGATTTCAGAATGAATCAACCTAGACCCGAATGAGATTTATACACCAATTCTTTGGATTTCTGCTTTAGCTTTATGAAATTAATTATATATACCTTAACAAAGCATTAAAAAGTCACAGCACTAATCAATTTGTCTCATATTAATCTCATAAATACAAAATAGAGACATACTATCCCGAATCAACGTAACTAATAAAGTTGTACTTGCAGGCCAAGAATAATAATGCAAAATTTGAGTCAATAAGGATCAACTTCACTTTGCTCGCGTATTAATCAGGCTTCTATCGGACTTTTTCTCATTGGGATTAATGAATTTGACATAGCCGTTAATTAGGTGTAAATTTTCCTTCCGGCCCCTAGACCTGAAATTTTAACTCTTATAAATCGAGGATATTAAATGAATCAAAAATAGAAATATAAAAACGATTTTTAAAAGTTCTCGATTTGTTTATTCTAACTATTGACCGGTCGGATATCCAAAAGAGTATTCCATCTCAATCTTGTCAAATTCCAGCAATTTAAACAGCTCATTGCTGAAACGAAGGTATTCCTTTAATAATTTCTCAACTTTTTTAGTAGAATGAAAGAATTACCTCTCGCATCTCATCGTGAGACTGAGTTTGCGAATTTCGGGTTTGACTACAGCCGTATTTCATTATCATATATCTTGCTTTCTTTCTAAAAATGAAAAAAAAAGGGTTAAAAGCTGATAGTCATAGAAAATGTCTACTGCATCTGAACCAGTTCGCTTTGGAAATACTGACTAGAACTCTCTAATTCAAGAGATACATCCCTAGGTTCAGATTTGATCACCTCGCTCTCCGACACTTTAATGACTTTATGGCTCTTTTCCTAAAATTAGACTGTGAATATTCAAGCCAAGAGTTTTTTCGTTTACCTCGACCAAAGAAGACTCGGCAGTGAGTTTTACTTCCTCTACCTCGTCTTCTAAGTCCTTGCTCTGCTTTATCCTAATGATTTGCTTCCGGAGATCCCTATAATTCAATCGTTCCGATTCAGTTGAATTAGAGGTAAAATTACTCTCGCCCTCTTTGAAAATAAGGATGCTCATAGGACATCTCGCAGCTATCAAAGTCCCTGTAGATCTTTCTGAACTGATACATATTGAGCTTATTGGTTAAAGGCAGTTTTAATTCATTCCGAAATAATATCGGGAAATACCTGTCTGATAAACGAATTAAGGTTCGAATGCTTGTAGAAGTGAGGCAGGACTACCTCTGCGAAAAGCTTTGGTTGCAAAATTTTGAAGAAAGACCCATCATCCCCCCAACAGATCAATTTAGAGTATTGAAGATCCTTCATTTAGAATTTGTCGAATTAAGAAAAGTAGGAGTAATGATAGTTTACCTCAAGCATGAGGGAGAGGTTGTCTAAGAAAGTCGACTTGTATTTTTTACGAGCTTTACGGCCCTTTTGCTCCTGGGTAATAAAATCCGACATAATTGAAAAAATTAAATGAATTATTCTCAAACAAAATTTTTTTCCAGTGTATAAACCCATGCGGTATGATCGAATTATCAAAAAGAGTTTTTCCTTGATAATTTTTATTCGCATCCAATGATAACCACTAAAATCGAATTATATAATTTCGTTCTTAATCTCACCCTTCCGATCGAAACTTGAAGGTAATAGATCTAATTTTATTTGAAATGCTGAGATCCTTTCCATTTTATAACCATCCTACCTCTTGAGAGATACTACTCAAGCGACAGAAAAGCACCTTTGGCTTTCTTCAGCGAAACTGGCCTTCTGAAAGGAATTAACAGTGCAACATTTAAAAAATTCACAAATAATCGAGATTTTTGAATAAAAGATAGGGGATCGAGGTCCCTGAGCTATTTTCTGATCTATAACTGCGAATTTTAAATAATTGGTTTGGGAGTAAATTGATTAAAGCAGTGATCTGGTTCGAAAATTGCTAAGGTAATAAAATTAATCATACCACGGTTAAAACTCAAGCATTAAATTAATTGTCTAAGCAAGTTGTTCCTTAACAAGTATGCAAAGAGCAGTCGATATTTCTCATTAGCAGGCGCCAATCCAACGCAAAATACATTACTTTCCTTAATAGGCACAGCAAAATATCGTGATGGTTAAGATCTATGGATATAGGCACTAGCGGCAGTATTACCAAGAGCAACTGAACGAACTGATAGCAATTGATTAGAATCCTACAGTTATTTTGGGGTTCCTCTGGGGTCGTTCATTGAGTATTTTGTGAGTTTGGCCAAATTTTCTTAGAGAATTCAATCAAATGGGGAAAACTGCAAAATTAGAAATTTTTTTCATCTAATTCTCAAGCTATGATGCTCACACAGTATTGCTGAGGGATATCTAGTTACAATGCCTGCTATACCAGCGAATTCTTTCGTTTTTTTTTGCTTCTCAATGGATCTACATGTTATAGCATTGACTTCTTATTAGTGTGGTTTGCATAGGTTCCTATGGTTAAACTAACTCCGCGCTATCCTTGCTGTGCTTATTGCTTGAGTACTTTGGTTTTTCTCTCAAATCTGCTGCGAAATTAATAGGTCGAAACATATAATTAAAAGAGTTATTTCTAATTCATTAAGCAAGAAGTTAATTTAGATAGAACCCACGGGAATCGACAATACGTAAGCACATTTAAAGTCATCCAAGTGCAGAGCATCTTGCTGAGAGAATCCTCTCAATGCGCAACCCCTTTCAGAGATCTTGGGATATTTCTTCTACGGGCTTACTTTTTGAATCAAAGATATTATTGAAGGTATCAAATTGAGGAAAATCACCTTAATACCTGAAAAACCAAGTCTAACCTGACTAATGAAGCAAAATAGGCGGGTTTTGAAGGAATCAAAGAAATTTTATCAAAGCCCAAAGAAGATGGATCTATCGAAGAAAAGAATCGAATAATTGCTCGAAGATTCAAGATTTCTAACTATGAAGAGACTCGAAGTTGACTTATATCGAAAGATCCAATTGTCTCAAAACTAGATTCATTCTCGAGCTCAGAATTCCTGTCAAATCATTGTATTAGTGAAAATATTGCTGTCTGTGGTAGCTAGGGGAAACTCCCAGTGTTAGACAGTATTGGTTCTCTTCAAATTACTCTTGCACAGAGCTCGTTATTGAGTAAAATAAGAAAGGTGCCAGGAAACTGCGGATTCACTATAACCGGAGAGAAACAAAGACAGCTCCTTCGCTTTTCAATCAGCGAGGATTTATACTCTCATCTAGAGCGAGCTCTCAGCGAAGGTAGGACATGTTCAAAGGATAGAATTGGAATTTGAAAGAAAAGAGATATTCTAGGGGTTTTGCCCATTCACGCAAAGAGATAGAGATAGATGTTAAGCAATTACCCTGCTATGTCAAGAAAAAGCCCTGCCGAGTGAAATATCTCCAACAACTGATCAAGATAAGGCTACAAGAACCATCATCATGCTCAACTAAGAGCTCAATTTTTAGGTTTTGCATCTATAGCTTTAATTTCACATTATAGTGTTTAATTTCTCACTCTGGGTGTTTAATTTTCATTTTGGGTGTTTATGTTGAATATTCCTGATCTGCATAAAAATTTTAAATCGCTGGTTCTGACAGGGAGAGCTGCATTCACGGACGACACTCAAAGGTTGTTTTAGAAAGAAACCGAAAGGATTTAATGGTTTAATGCTCGTTTTAACGATTATCGTTTCAATTGTTTACTGAATAATCACATTATCAATGAAAATGAAATGAAACTCGCAACAATGATGCTGTTTTGCTCATTAGTTGGAGATGAATGTTGAATAAGAGTACATTTTGCACAATAGAAATTGTAAACCGCATCGCTTCATTTCGAAATGCTGTTTAAACGATGAAAGTCCTCTTAAACATCAAATATTTTGAATTGCGACAGCCAATTTCGCTCTTTTTTCATTGCTTTCCCTCTGAGCATGCGCTCTCCTTTAACACTGTGTTTAATTCCTTGAGTGGCAATTTAACAGCTTTCAACTCGACAAACGATTGAATAAGAAGAGATATTCAATTTCTCCAGTCAGCAGCTTTATCTCTTGTTATCGCTGTACTTTAACTCGTCGTGAGAAGTGATAAGACCAAATAATGTTGGACAGTCACATTATAAGGTGTTCACTGTTCGCAACCGCGCATCTCGGACCTCGTAAGCTCTGATCTCCATATATTGCTCATTTTCTTGAATCTTGAAGTTACAAAGCGTCCATTGACGAATTCCAGCGACGAGCAATATGCCTAATATTTTCGCAATCGAGTCACGTCCTCACATCCATACAGATACTTTTCAAATCCATCATCGCTGGCACCTATTTTATTGGGTGCTTGATGAATGGCCTCCCACAATCAACTCCAAAGCCAAGCTGTAAAACTAAGTCATGATGACCAGACGCTAAACTGTACGAGTTTGTTGCAAACCCGCCCTTTTTATAAATGAAATCAATTTAATTGAGTTACAAATTAATATTTTGGATATGCGAAGAAAAGAGTTCGAAAAAGAACTGATAAATCAGATTTAATTCGCATCAATTCCATAACACAGGGGGGAAAAAATGAAGATTATTGATATCTCAAGAATAGTTAAAGACGAGAAAAGGTGTAACTCACGATTTGTGATACATTAACTCATAACTTTGTCGCCTGAAAAATCAATGAAAGGCGAAAGTTGAACTGAGAATCAAAAAATGAGATTAATGATCTTAGTTTGCTCTTTCAAAACGCGAAGATTAATAACTCTATGAGTCATCTAACTCATATGCTCTCTTTCCAACCTTATGGAACTAACAAAGATAGAGCTGATGTTTTTATGAAAATAATCATCATTGCAATCTGAGTGTGTGTTGAATGAAAAGCTATAAACTTGAAAATAGACAATAGATTGCCAGAATGAGAAAAAATGAAAATAAAAACTGGATTTAAGATAGGAAAGGACTCAGGTTTTTATCGTGATGAGTCACTTTTAAAATAATAAATTGAATTGAACAATTTCTACAAAATCGTGATGGGTAAAGAATTTTCGAGTCCACAAAATCGAGTGATGTGGTGTCCCAGCACAAAGGGGGAGATTTACATTAAAGATTTAGCCTCTTATCAAGGGAGACAACGAATTCAAGGAACTGAAGCACCATATAGTTCAACATGTTGAGATTCATTCGAACATTTAATGAAATTTAGGTGGGATTGAATCTGTTCAAAGGATCGATGGCACGGACATTCTACTATCTACCTATCTTGATGATCATTTTCGCAAGCTCGCGATGGTTGGATTCATAGACCTGACAAAGAAAGGAGCTAGCATTCGTTCCTTTAAGTTACATTATAGTGGAGTTGGTCGCCTAAGCCAAATAGAATACAATTCTAAAAGGAATTTGGCGGCATTTTTGTCAATCAGAGAACAATATGAATACCATTTAATTGATTGTATCAATTTTGAAGTGATAAAAAAAGTAAAATGGCACCCCGTCCATCGATGTACTTTTCAATTAATATCTGAAATTCAGTTTTCGTGAAATATATAGATGATAATTCAAGTCATAGTTTTCATCCAGAAGGCAAACTCATCGCTACTATTGACGGTAGTGCGCAGCTGATGATCACAGATGTGGATACCGGACGCCTTTTGCATCATCGGAAAATGGTTGAGTACTGTAACTTCGCCTATCTTGAAAGCTGATGACAAATATGTTTTATATCAGCTAGGTATAATCGATGTTGCTGGAATCCACTCCCTTCTAGCAATTCACTTGCTGTAACCTTCGGAGAGCACGATTTTGCGTTAATTGATGCTGAAAAACCGGACTTTAACATCATACATGAGAATAGCCTAGATTGCTCAGGTAATTCCTTCATGTTGTGCTTGAATAAGTTTGACCATTTGATGAAGATATCCTATGGATTGATTGGCGTAATGATGGTAACTTGATAGCCTGTGGAACTATAAGACGTGCAATAAACATTTATGACGTAAGAACAAAGAGCATCATCCACAGATTTATTGATTTGCATCAACGTAGCACTTTAACTATAGCAGTCACATAAATAACTTTATTTCCACAAGGTGCGTTACAGTGTGGGAGATGGAACAAAGCAGGCACTCTAATTGCAACTGGATCAGATGATTGGAGAATGAGCGTGATAGATTTCAGGGCGAAAAAAGTCATCTATAAATCCTCAAAAATTACTAACTGTAACATCAGTTCAAAATTAATTTGATTTATTAAACTCTTTATTCATAGCTCCCATCCTCTCAGTATCGTTTCTGGATACTTGAGGGTTTCTGAAGTTAAATGTTACATCTTGCGCTGTGATTGCTCCTCAATCAACAATCTTTTGCTTGCGTAATAGGAGAAACTAGACGATTAATAATTAAATAGTGATGAAATTAGTAAATCTCAAAGATTTCTATGAAAAAATATAGTGGTTACGCTAAATGTAGTCATTAGTCAAAAAAAATTTTGTAATTTAAGTGACGAATTTTGAATGCTCAAGGAGAAAGAACAAACCCAAGAAAACTATAGCATGATGACAACAAAGCTTAAAACTTTACATTATCCTGCCAAAGTTCAATTTATTGAAAACTTTTTCATTGGAGATCCAAGATAGTTTCGATCTAATCACATTTTCGAGCAAAACGAATGCATAGGAACGAGCGCAGGAAGCCTTTCATAGGCTTCAACTAGTATCTAGTTCTCGAATAGCTTTCAAGAATTAATAGCATCTTTAGTATTCATAATTTTTTTTTTTGATCTTTCGACTCAGAATAGTGTCATCTGGTACTTTGGAGAAAACAACCAAATCTGCATTTATGACTTGACACCTAATCAGATATTGTCCCAATTTCAAGGAGCCAAATTTCTCAAAGTACCATCGAAATGTAAAGAATTGTAACATTCGATGGATTTAAGTGGAAAATCTTTACACGTTCAACCAATAGAAAGTCCAAATTTCAACAGGAGAAAGATTTCGAAAGTAATGATCTTACAACAAGGTATACAACTTTCCACAATTAAAGAGTTTAGTCGATAACATTTGTTGAACGGAAGAATATGTTTGAAATGTAAAATGAAATCATGCTGACACTCTTATCGCAGTCGTTTCTGATGATTGAATGGTGAATGTGCCATATTTCAGTTCTGAAAGGACACTACTTTTTCACTTTTGTCGATGAATGTGGTTGCGTTTTCTCCACATTTTGGTAAATTACCAAATTAATTTTTCTAATAGAATCCCAGCTGTATTTGTAAGTAAATGCAACAGATTAGATTCAACGATGTTAATTTTTCTGTACAGAGTCGAGAATTCTTGTCTTTGCTGTTAGAAATCATCTTTCAATAATATTAATGAAGATTTAATCGAATACTCACTGGAACAAATGCTATGCAATTCGACTTAACAAGATGCTTAATCCATTCTCAATGAAGAGACAGATAGGAATTAAATTGCTATGTCTATGGATAACAAAAGACCGGGAGGAGGATGGTTGGGTTTCTAACTATTTTCAGATACAACTGAAGCAAAATTCTGTGGTGAAACGTAATTACAATTTATCTTCACAAGTAATTGTACATGTTTTCAAAAACTAGAAATCCGAGAAAGCGGATTCTGATTTAATCAATTTTTGTTGAATTTCTATTTCTCAGCTTGGATTTATTAGTAGCTTTATCAAAGAGATGCTCTTTTCCTTTTCTGCTGCAGGATGTCAAGCCAGAACTGGAGAATGAAATTATTTCTACGTATCTAAAGATTATTGAATATATTCAGCAAACGGACTAAAAAAAGGTTATATAAGAAGCGAAATTGTCAGTTTTATTAGGATCTCTTTAGAATTGAATGCCACGACCCTGAGCACACTTTCGTCTGTTTCTGGAACAAGAAGAATGCTTGATTCATTTCATTTTTCTATATCTAGCATGCCTCAAGAAAAAGTAAAACATTTTTTTCACTGAATACGTATTTATCTATTTGGAGATAATATATAGCCAAGGGATGCAGTGGTTGCCGTTGTATTTCGGTAATTAAACTAAATCCTTTTGAGGTGTATTAAAATTTGACATTGTTAAATGGTAAGAAATGACTTGCAAAATATAAATTTGTGGTTTTTGAAATTCTGAATATTTATTGTGAACTCAGACCCACAATGGATCAATTGGTGCAGTGATGAGAATGCGAAGCAATATATTCTACAAGAAAATGAGATGATTCAAGAGCATATCAACACAATTAAAACTAGACTGAAGCTATTAATTTCTTCAAGTCTACGCAAGATGTGCAAAATGGATACAGCACGCACAATGCTTGTCGTCGAATTTGACAGATGTAAGGTAAACGTATTCAGATGATGTGCTCTACAAATCAGAAATGTTGGCCTCAGGCAGACACTTTGATAGAGTTTGTTTTTTCCTTCATGAAATGTGAATATTCTCCCGCTAAATAAAATTGAATCTGATTGGTCACGTTGTTAAACACTTGAAAGGTTTTAGTTGGAAAAGAGAGCTAAGTAAATATCTTTCACATGGAGAGGGAGAGGATAATTAACTTGATTTTCTTTTTTCTTAAATATATTCTTTGTTCTTTCCTATCAGAAAACATACTTGAGGGTGTGAAAAGCGCAGTCTAACAGTATACAATGCCACGAACGACGGTTTCTACTGCATTTTCTTACTTAACTCTAATACTTTCTTTAATTCTTCGTCATTCTCGTCATTAAACTGGTTCTTTTGTTGTGTTGTTTGATTGAACAGCCCAGGCATACCTGAAAATAAACCGCCGCTTAAATTGGACTGCGCTGCTGGCATCATAAACATAGGCAGGTCAAATCCCATCACGTTTTGAGAAAATGCGTTGACTCCCTCTGCCTTCCTGTTATGCTCCACCCGTGTATCTGAAACATCATTGGGATTGGATTTAGCAATAAAAGCTTCTATTTCTTTAATCACAAAAGTGTGAGACTCTATGTTTAGAAAAGGATGTGGATTCTTGTGATCATAAGGGTGGAGAACCTTTCCTTTGCAAAAAAAGGTATATTGCACTGAAGACGACTTGTCAACATCAAATCGCTTACCGCTAAGAACCAAATCACCAATTTGGACTCTCTCCTTATAATAAGCTATTGCACGGCTGCCACTCACTGTGTAAATCTCCTTCCTGTCAAAACTGAACAAAAAAGTGAATTTGTCCATTTCATTGTCGAATAAATTTTCGGTGTAAGCTCCAAATCTGCTGCCTGTTGTCGACTCGATGACCAACAGCAGCGGTCCCTGACCTTCAGACCAATGCTTCTTGAAATCCTTGAAGTGATAGCCGTCTCTAGAGCCTTTGTAGACCAACTCGTATTTTGCTTTCCCGCTTTTGCAAATAGCTTGAGAAACCAATTTTTCTTCCTCAGCAGTAGACACTATGCTCGAGAGTGTCGCCAACTGAGGCAGATGAATAGAACGGAGAGGATGCGAGACATAATTCAGCTCTTTCAATGCTTTCGAGAAACTTTCAAGGATAGGTTTCAGCTGGCAATCCCATTTTTCCTTGTCAACGAGCTGGATTGATGGAAGATGCTTTGAATTCATCAAAGGCATCATGATTTTCGCTTTCTCAAGCACTGATCTCTGTAACTCAGTCATGTAGTTGTCGATGTTTTTGGATCCGACGTTTTGCAATTCACTCTTCTGCTTGAGTTGAAAATTCAAATTCTGAATGAATGTCGTCAGCTCTCTTTCTGAGGCGATCTTGTTGATCTTCATGATAGCTTCGTCTAAGCTTTCAAATGGTGTTTTGATGACACCATTGAAAGCAAAATCACTCTCATTTCTAAGCGAAAAGAAATTGCTCTCCAGAATTCGTACTTGAATATCAAGTCTGGCAAGCGCTTCTTTAAAATTCTCTTCAAGAGTCGTCAATATCTCTTGCCTTAATGCTTCATAGTGAGCAACGACCTTGGATTTCTCAGTTTCAATGCAAAAGCTCAGTCTTGAAAATATCTCGCTTTCATCATGCAACAATTTTTTGAGTTCTTCTGGGAGCCCTCCTTTGGCTTTCAAAGGGAGAACTACGTCAGACAAAGATTTGTCAAGTTGCAAGGATTGAGTGAGATAAGACTGGAGGGGCAAAACTGCTGGCTTAGTCTTTGTAGAAAGGAGACATTTGTCACAAAAGAGCACTTGTGTTGCTTCAGGATCGAGGGTAGCTCCTGAGATAATCTCGTTGGGGTGCAAAGCGCACGCAGGAAGTTTTAGATTGGATTGCATTTTTTAACTTCTCAAGTATATTTTTATTTTAAATTTTTTCTCTCAATGTCAATTAAATCGTGGTAAATAGTTATATTTATTCGAGAGGTGGCTTTGATCATGAATTTTCTTCAAAACGTTAATTCTTAATATCAACAAAATACATCTATGAAGTATTGTGATAGTCCTTTGCATTCATTCTTAGCTTATTACTAAGTAGTAATAGAGATTTGTCTCAAGATAAACCACAATATTCAGTTTCGTTTCTCTATTCTTTTACATGCAAGGTGTATATGACTTCTCTTGTTGCAGTAGAGATCTCTAGGCTATTTATTGAAGCCACCACTCGTTTAGTACCATGACTTTATTCTAAGCTTCGATTTCAAATTATTATTATTACCTTTCATATATTACTCTATATAATTGGATTACTTTCATACTGAGTGGTACTCTTCTCTCGAGGGTGATAATTTCAAAAAACAATAACTCAGCAAATATTAACAAATTTGGCTTCCAAGTTGCATGGATCTAATTCTTTTATGAGGAAATTTTTAATCATTGTGCATGTCTTGAGACCACAACTAATCACCTTGCTTTAATGCAGTTTTCTACTCAAAACGCAGTTTATTCTAATTGTTAAGGTCTTTTGGTAATAAGTCAAGAGAAATTTTGTGCGTCCAATTTAATTAGCCAGTTTATAAAACGATTGAGTGATAAAGTTAATTCCTTTCGATTTTCTTCAATAAATCATCTGAGAAGTTCCATTGATTTTCGCACGAAATACGCTCTCTAAATTTCAAAAACCATATGTATTAACTAGAAATAGCAGCCTAATTTTTGAGAAACAACCTCATAATAAAATTGCGCCCAGTACAAATAGCGTTGTCGAGCGATATTATCATCCGTGCCGTTCACTTTTGGGAAATAATCCCTATGAAAAAAAGGGAGCAAGACTTGTATGCAATAGCCCTCGTAATAGTCGTGGTCATCAGGATCCATATTTCGTATCATAATGGTACCTGATGCAGTCAATATCCATCCATATCAAGGGCTGTGATAATATCTTGTTTGGTGATCGTTTGAGTGAGTTCTAAAAATGAAGGCTCTCTAGAGCTTGGTGGATTTTCTTCTTCTTTTTGGTTTGTGGTTGTCAGCTGTCTTCTCATGCTTAACCTCAACTTCATCTAAGTAAAGGATTGTTTTCAATCAATCAGAATTCGGTACAGTTTAATATTAACAAGGAGGGTACTAATTGTCGTCCAGCTCTGCAACAACCTTTAGCAAGCTCTGCAACAACCTTTAGCAAGTACAACAATCACCTGAGACGAGATTCAAGGAGAGAGGAGCCAAAATTACATTTGTAAGAACTGATTTCGCTGTCATTAGTTGGGGTTTTGGTTTTTCTGAGAATTAACTATTATTTATAATAGGAGCGACCACAGCCAGCTTAAATAGCTGAGCTGACTCATGTGTATGAGCAAAGAAGCAGAAGCGCGATAACTCGCATGAGCCAATGCTGTGTGAAAAAAATTGAATGGTTTAATTTAAATAAAATAGAAAACCGTCGGTATTTTACATAAATCAAACCCAAAATACGAATAAGAAATTGCTAATGTCATAACCTCTTTGTAACTGTCATCCACTAACTTTGAATTAGCAAAAAATAACACATTACCTTCGCCATATTTCTCTCTTGAAGGGAAATAACTAAACAAAGAGGTGGAGCCGAAAACCAATTCAGTTGGTTAGTCTAGGAGCTTTACACTTTGCAAATTAATCCTGTGTTCTTGTGAGGATAGAAGCTGCTTCTCGAATTTCAAATCAAACCGCTGATTGATTAAATCAGAGGGTCAAATTCAACAGAATTTGTTCATTTCAGTCTTCTCTATGAGTGTATTGTGTTAGAACTGACCCAAATTTGAAGTTGAAAACAAATTAAAGACAAAACAATCTATTGCCAAAAGTAAGGATCGTATAAATAGAGAGAAAGCTTCAAATATCGGAGGAATTCTTATTCATTTCGTGGCCTCCTAAGTTCCAGATAACCTCAGTAGCAGCTATTCGTTTGGTTGTTGTAAATTCTGAAATTAAATGAGATCTTTCGAATTGAGCAAAGGTCTAACTACCGAGAAATTCAAAAGTGGATTCTCAAGATATAGTCTCCATGGTATTCTAATTTTCTATAAATTTACTCGGGCGAGAGGGAGAGAGAAAGAATTCAGTAGGCATGTATATGGAAAAGAGAGAAAAGATTGCCTAGAGGTCGAAGAAAAAATGCTGGGGCTTTGTTTGAAGTTGATTCTCTAGGCAATATCCTTGAAGTATCTCTAGAAATTTGTTTTTGTTAACAGAATAGCTTAAACTGCAAAGTTGAATTACATTATTTTATAACCATTGGAAACAAGAGCAAAGAAGAGTTTAAGGTCCTAATCACAACTAACTAATACAAGAACAGTGCAAAGCCTTCCGCTGAGACTTTTTTGTCCCTACATTCTCAAGATTTCACGTAATTTCATTTAATAGAAATCACATAAGCAATATATCTCCTTTCGTCAATATTCAAATTTAATCACTAGAGGAATAACTACAAGCAAGTAACTATATAAGCGACACTTCTTCTCTCATTCGCAGCCGTCATCGTGTGTTCTCTATTGCGATTTGTCATATACGAACCCTCACAATCATCATTGTTCAGAAAAGAATTCCGCTAACTTATACTACAAACCCCAGGCACTAACTAATACTTACTCGACTTACGGGGACTCTTTTCATTTACTATTATTTCGCTATTTCAAATAATCAAACTTATCTCATATTTTTCTTTTTTTTGGAATATGAAGCGTCTTTCTAATATTCAAAATATATCATCTGAAATCAATACTAACTAGCCAGCACCTCGTTTACTGTTAGGAGTCATGACAATGTGGGATTCTATACTGCCAACAAGGTAACCTTTAACAATTAAGAGTCGGTGTGCTGAGCGAAGAACTGTATCATGCGCAATGAGAACAAGAACAATTAAAACAGGTACATGACTTCATTGCGCAGGCCTCATTCATAATCCACACCAAAAGATTTAGAAAACCTTTCTTTTCTAAAGTATTTCAAGATCCCCAGACTTCCACCTTGTGTTTCGAGAATTAGGTTTAAGCGCATATTTCCTGTGATTTACCAGTTATTCCGCACTGTCGAAAGTTTAATCAACACTCTTCGAGAAGAAATTAGAAAAATTGTATTGATTGAGGTCAGTGACCTTTGAATTGGATTGTGGAAATTGTTCTCAAAATGAATATTTCGGAAACCAGGCCACCACAGAAAACGGTGAGACCAGAGGAATAAAAAGAAATAACCTTATACAGACACCAAGTGTAAGCTTATCGAGTGAGTTTTATAATTCATTAGACTACCCGATATTTATCCTAAATTACATGATAAGATATTTGAGGTTCCTCTATAGCAAAATAAATTGCTTTGTTTTCGTTTTCCACCTTCAACGGTGTTTCTCATGACCAATTTCAGCAATGTCGAAGGCTTTGAGAATTCAAAATTGAATGATTGCGAACTACTCGAAGGAAATGCCCGAAATAAAA
>ENA-UOUE01000180-UOUE01000180.1-compost-metagenome-genome-assembly--contig:-NODE-180-length-51561-cov-12.367085_pt1 | contig 51561 bp, 31 predicted proteins | sample MGYA00238146_ERZ747223 | MGnify/ENA primary metagenome ERZ747223 (study PRJEB28781, sample SAMN06268865) | compost metagenome | isolation source: single cell | place: USA: California, Emeryville, Joint... | reverse complement strand
TTCATGACTTTGATGATAGAAACGCCTTTTGAAATTCAAAAAATTAAACAAATAGTGTTGTGGCAGTCACCAACTCAAAGTAGATAATTAATTTGATATGTATCTTGGAGAAGAAGAACAAAAAAAAAAAAGAGTTCATGAAAAGTATTTTTCACTCAACAATTTAAGACTCTTCGTCCTCTTCCTCAGCTTTGCTTATGTCTTGGCTTTGAGAATCACTCTGGTTTCTTTCAACATTCCTGAAAGCAAGCAAGCCTTCAGCTTCATCTTCATAATCATTTATCCATCTCACTATCTGTCCTTCATTCCATTCTCCTGCTTGTTTCTTACCGGTCTTACTAATAAATATCCCATTGCCATGCTGTTTTCCTTTGTCCCAATTTCCCTTATATTTTCCACCGTCTGGCCAAGAAAACACTCCATATCCCTGCTTTAGATCCTCCACGTAGTTTCCTTCGTATTTTCGACCATCCGGCCAAATAAATGTTCCATACCCATGCATTTTATTCATTTTCCATTCTCCATCATAAATCCTTTTGTCCGCAAACTCATACCTGCCTTTCCCTTGGAACATGCCTGCCACTAGCTCCCCACTGTAATAAGATCCATCGACCCAGAAGAATTTCCCTCTGCCCTCTTTTTCGCCTTCTTGATACCCCCCTTGATAGCGAGACCCATCAGTCTGAGTCTCTACTCCATACCCATGATGAAGATTATTCTTCCATTCACCCTCATAAGAGGACCCATTCACATGAACAAATTTGCCTTGACCTTCTATCTTATCGTTTGCCCATTCTCCTATATAGTACGATCCATCTGCGTAAACAAATCTACCGAAACCATGAGCAACGTTCTTCTTCCAGGTACCTTCGTATATAGACCCATCTGGCCAAATCTGTTTCCCTTTCCCGTAACGAGTACCATATCTCCATTGACCAATGTAGATAGCATTATTAGCTAGAATTTGATATGGAGGAAGCTCGAACACCTCGCGTGTATCTGATTCATTTTTTTGTGTATATTCAAAACCCCCCAACTTTTCAAGAGTCTTTTCGACTAATTTGTTTGGATAAGGGTTAATGAATGGTCCATCGGCTTGTAATCGGACATTAATTCCAAAGCTCTTGGACTCTCCTGAATAAGGGATAGAGAAATTTTTGTTTGGCTTATGGAATGCGTAGTAGGAAGTGAGAGAGCAAGTATCAAAAGAGGCGGTTTCGGAATGAGTTCGTAGCGTGAGTATTTCCCTACGAACCATGTGTCCTCTGTAAAGGGCTTGAATTTTCCTTGCTTGAGGGTCTAACTCCGGAGAAAAACCCCTTACTGTTAGAGTTAGCATAGAAAGGCTTTGCACTTCATGTCCACGATCACAGTTACAGGAGTGACAAGTATTTCCCATGTGCAATGACTTGGAATAATCTCTATCTCCGGCGGTTTTATCGATAAAATTATATCGCTTCATTAAACTTTGATTTGTTTGGATGATAAGATATAATAAAAAAAAACAAACAACACAGATGTCCGAATTGCTAGATCGGTTAGCATTTCGGACATAGAAGGTTTCTAATTTACTGTTTTTGTTCTAATCTTCTTGCCTTACACACAAAAATATTATTTATTCAATTTAGGAGTCACATTCAGAACAAGCCACCCTAAATTCGAGAGTTCATTGGTATATTCATTGTTGTAATTTTATTCATAAGGCTTCTTGGTTTCGATACAATAGCTCCGTACTTAACACTACAATAACTTTAGGAGTTTTATCCATTCAATATTTCAGTAACATGGAATTAGGACTTTATTTTTATTCATTCACTCATTAAATCATAACATTGACAAAATTCTAACCATTCTACATTCTCAGAGCCAAAGAGATGCTTGTAGTTGTGATCAACAACAGCTTTTCTTCAAGCGATAAGGCTCCATTAATCTTTAAGGAATAGTACGATTTGGCTGCCGGTAGTAGTTCGAAAGTGGAACTAGGCCCAAATGATTCAACAGTTATCAGAGGCTCTTTCTTTGCGCAATCTTGCATGCAAACAATCTGTTTTGGTGGTCGATTCGCAGAGCAAAATGAAAATTTTTTCTTTGCTTTCTTCATAATGTATGAAGGATTGTTCCCTTGCCCAACAACAGTAATTTGATTCTTTCCAAATTTATTTTTCATCTGAAGAGTACCCAACTTTTTCGAAGTAGTCTCATTGCAATCAACTGAAATTTCGTAGTTTCCTTTCGCGGAGGATGAATTAACAGTTAAAAACTCCTGCAACAGCACTTCTCGTTCATTCGCAAGAGATTGAATCCTTGCAGCCCCATTCTCGAATTCATTTTTCGAGCCGAAGACAAATTCTTGAAGCATCATCTGCCCTTCCTTCGCTTGAGTTTTGTTGACTAACAAACTCAATGGAACGAGAAACATCACTCGTTTAGCTCCAACTGTTGCAGGTCTGCAACCCAGAACAAACACTTCATTATCAGCGAAGAAGGTCTTGAGAATGGAAGTCTCTTCTTTTTTGGGAAGACTAGCCTGGCCAGAGCAACTTTGAATTTCTCTTTCTCCATTTCCTTCATTTCGCTGTCTTAAGGTATTCACTTGAATATCAAAAATTTCGATGGCTTTTGTGATTTTTTCATTCTCTAACTCCAATTTCTGTATTCGCTCTGCTCTTAGTGCAAGCTCATGAGCTTGAGACGTTAATTGTGATTGCAACAGGTCGTTCTCGCCTTCCCATTTGCTTAGCTCGATAGCCTTAAAATTTTCATAGTCGGCCTCTCTCTTCAACAACTCCTCTTCAGTTCTCGCTGCTTTGAGTTCAAGTGCTTTGATCTGCTTTTCTGCTACAGACAGATACTTTCTGAGTAAAATATAATGAGAAGCCTCGGCATCGTGGAAATGTTCATATTGATCCTTGAACTTCATCTGTAACACATGAGGATTTTTCATTACATAATAGGATGATGGCTTACAGTTTGTTGGCATCCGACAATATTGTACTTACAAGGAATTATCCGCTCGATGCATGTCTCTCTTTCATGAACTCTCATATGCTCTCTTCGAATTAGAAGTCCGCAATGATGAGCAACCTCGACTTTTTTACATTGCGTCTCATGTTTCTAGCGATTAAGGCGTTAGTCATTTACATTCAAAATTGATTTGTTACCTGAAGGAATCTAGCAATAAATGAGTTCTGACAATATTGGCATGGCCTCTCTGAGCAATTGCATTCTGCTTTCTCGTTCTGGAGCGCGCTTCGGTTCAATATATGTCCACAGAAACAGATTATATGCACGAATTCACATTGGTTTGTCAAATGGGCTTTTAGTTCTTCCAGTTTGCCACTCCAGTTGCACGCTTTGTTATTTAGCACCTTCATGGGACAGACCACCTTTGCCTCTTGCAACATAGCGTTTATTTGAGGCAAATTGTTTGAGAGGGATTCGACTTCTTGCTTGCATAATGCGCAAGTCCTCCTCCCACTTGTCTGAAAATGTTCTAAAATATGATCACGGCAAAAGCAATGTCCACAAGGGTTCAACAAAGCTGGTTGAAATACAACATTCAAACAAATTGAACATTTCCAGGCACGCGTAATTGATTCATCTTTGAAAATCTCTATTGGGTGTGTATTCAACAACTCGTCTTCGAGTAGTTTCAGCTTGGAAATATCTGGGTAATCAGCGGAGTTCATTGACCTTGAATAATTTGTTGTACCGACTTTGGCGTTGTTATTATTTCGAGTATTGAAGCTATCAAAATTATACCGTTTATTATTTAAATTTTTTTGAGTGGATATATGGTTTCGTAGTTGGAAGCAAGAAATGTGACCCCATTCATATCAGAAGAATCAGAGGTATTGCGAATGGAAAGACATAATATGAAGGTGAGGCAATTCCGTAAAAAAGAGGAATTCGCTGCTCACTCCAAATATCGTTTATATTATTTCTAAAAATATTCTAGTTACGGTTTGCAGCTTGTATTAATAATACATGATAATGGCAAACGTGCCTCGTTGTGTGAATACGCAGTTGCAACAGACAGTTTCAATGACTAAGATGTATGGATGTCAGTTTACAAATCGTTTCAGAATTTACAAGCCTTAATAAAACCAAACTAAACGACTTCTCTATTTACTCAAGATAATAATATCTCCTACTATTCTACATCATTTTTGTAACTTCTGACAAAAAAACTGTGTAAACATATTTGCAGCCCAAACATTCCACAACTAATTCGGCTCATCAATCTGCTCTTCTTCTAATTAACAATTGGGAGGAAACAAAACCAAATATGCCCATTTTAGGACGTTTTGAAATATGTGCTGATGATAGCATCTGCCAACTCGCACACCTGCTGATCATCATGATATTGCAGCTGCTCAATAGCCTTTATTCCATTCTCGTTGAGAAGCATAGTAGAAAACAAATTTTCTGATGAATCTACGAAGCAAAATTGCTCTCCAACGTCCAGAATTTCTCGTATCGTTTCAAGTGCCACCTCTAAGCACCCCACTGATTTATTGGTGCCCAACACGTGTATTAATCCTTTCATGGTTTCCATGTCAACAATCTCAGTGACTTTGTAGCAATTTGAACTCAATATCATATTTCTCCAGCAGTAAAGAATTTCAATAAGCACCTATGAATAATTAATCTCTCATTCCTCTGACCAATTGAATACATCGTTTTCCTCAGTGAACAATTTTGCTCTTAGCTTCTCTAACAGGCCTGGATATTCAATAATCTGCTTACTTTCTTCAGAACATATGGTAGAGAAGCTCCAACAAACTTCTTTTCTAATAGCAGCTCGAAGATTTTCAAGGTTCTCCATCAATACCTTGAGGAGGTCGCCATTATTCAGTAGATGCTTCAAAAGTTAAGTCGATCTAAAATTGCGTTTATAGATTCATTATACTTTCATTTGCTCTTGGTCTACTGAAAGCAGGACCCGAATGGTCCTCAGACAACGATATTTGATATCAAAGTCTTCAAGTTTGGCCATTGCGATCAGTTTTGCAGCAAACCCCATTGAAATTATATTTTTCTTGAGTTCACTATCTTCACGAGTTTTGATTATGCAGTCCAACGCATAAATAGAGCTATATACAACATCATCAACATCATCCTCGTTTTTCACTTCGCTATTATTCAGAAGCTTTTGAATAACAGCCAGTAAAGGTGCTATCTAATAGGTTGCGTTAGAATTCAATCAACCCCGATTCGATTACATCATCAAAAGGAATTTTCGTCTTGCATAGCTGGTGGATTAGCCATGCCATTGTCTTTAACAAACTCTGATTGGCCAAGCAATCATCCAAAGATTTTACAATTATTGGCACAAGTTTTCTTTCAAAACAAACTTTTCCATAGAGCGATGGCTTATCTGCAATAATATTCGAGAAAGCCCAAAAAATCTAAACATTTGATTAGTTGAACGTTCCTTTTATCACTCATTACGCTTTTTTTGAGCTCTATGCTTAAAGGCTGTTGCAATCTCGTAAAGAAACGATCAATTATATCTAATTCTTGCACAACGTACTCTGTTTGAGTTGAATTTCCTGCAGTAATGTTTGTTATAATCCATGCAGCTTCATTCTGCAACTCTTGAAATTCAGAAAACTCCTCATCGAGATATTCTGCGATTTGTGGAAGTATTTTGGCCTCTATCGCGACACTTGCATATGGACTGTCATCCTCTGAAAGCAAATATCTTATTGATTTTATCACTTTGAGTAGCTCAGGACTGGTTGGGTTAGCGCAATACGTAAAAAATTGATCTACTAACTTCAGAAAATCAGTTGAAACCTTGAAATAATTAACGTTGAAAGTGCTAGATAAGTTAATACTTTGTGAGTGGAGACATCAAGCACCATTCGATTAGTGGTTACGTCTTTTTGTTCAGAAAATAAAGCAAAACGAAGACGTTTCGAGTTGACGATATCATCATTCTTTTTCTTGCGGATTTCTACTGTAAATTCATCCCGTTTAGCTAGAAATTCCTTGTGAGCATGCTGAGTCTCCTCAAAATTGTTTAACATCAGATTTTTAATATATTACTGCTACTATTAACAATACTATTTCATATTTATAGTCATAAGGTGAAAGTATGAAATTCTATAAATCATTGAACTAAATGATGCAATTAGCGCTGAGGTTCACCGGTGGAAAAGATTTCGGTTGTTGACTGCCGATTGACTTGAAGAAGAGGGTTCATCAAGTTTGTTTTTTTTTCTCCAGCTGAGACCTGATATCATGGATGCATAAAAACTTAAACTTGTGGAAGAGTCCTTCCAATCTGCCTCGAATAGGATTGACTTGTAACTACCCTCTAACAGCAATTCTAGACGCAAGAACAATTTTTATTTTGAAATGGAAGCGATCATCAAAAATAAAAAATTTCATCATATCCAGGTAATTTCGTCTCTCTTTGTACAAAAGGTTTGGTTCCCTCACATCGGATTCAGATTCGAGTTAGTTATTATAATTTGAGTCTCGAATAACCTTTCTCGTTCTTTTACTCTCCATCCACATTAACAACCGACAGGTGGTTGACATTTCACTCCCATAATGTATCCATACTCTCTCAAAAACATGCTGACGTGTTGCTCTTATCGGATCGATCTTCTGTTAAGTGTTATCTCTGTTCGATGAAATTTATCAAAATAATTCTTGGTCATCGGCTTCTTTTGCATGGATGCTCTCTAAGTCTTGCCTTAAATCCATTTCCATTGGTGTATTTTTCTTATGCCACGCGAATCTTTCGAACAAACAGACACACAGGTACACGGGCGCAAATTCTCTATTTAAATTATTTAATAAAATGTTGGGAACTCTTGAGCTGATTTCCACAAGATTCTATCTGCACTCAACAAAATAGCAAATTAGCATCAAGAGGAAGTTCAGTGGGAGGATCCTACGCAAACTCCGTCTCATAGCATAAACTATCAAAGAATTAGCAGTAGATCGAATTTTCTAGCAGTAAAATGGATAAATCCAGAGTAATCTCGAGTAGTTTTTTTCAAAGTCTAGCTTGTATGTTAATTGCGCAAGTGCGACTTCATACCACAACTCATAATTCAATCTTTATTTCTCCTACGAAGTAAGAGCAGAACTTCCACATATGAGCTTCCATCTATTTGTTTCCAGAATTGTCTTCAATTCATAAACAGCACCTGCAACAACTAACACTGGAACTGCCAACACCCTCACATGGAAATATCAGCGAAGATATTAAAAAAAAAATACAACTCCAAAAGCATCCTTTAATTTCAAGCTCTTAAATATATAAATAGCATCGTTCACATAATTGTACACTTTTGAGTTCTTCATAACTCCATTCTCCAGAAACAATCTAACATCATCTCCAATGCGAATGAGCTCAAGGAAGCGTTCATGATGCACCAAATTGTGACTCTTTAGTTAATTTAGCTTCATCAATTTATACAAGTTTAATTTTCTTGATACACACTTCTGGAAAATATTCCAGCTTTCGATCTTACATGAGTTTAATTAATTAGTTGACATTTTATTCTCAAAGAAAAAAATACAATAGAATAGTGTCTGAAAGATAACATGTTGGACGATAAAGAACCAAATAACGTAAAGGAGCCTTTACTTTTCCCTCAGAGTCAGCTAGCCATGTCTTTTGCTGATTTAAAAAAGCTCAAGCTCGATGCACTTTCAAATGTTCAAGTAATGGCCTATGGTGTAGGCCACTTTTTAAATGACATTGTCGCTGCCCTATGGTTTAACTTCTTACTCTTTTTCCTCGTCGAAGTAGAACCGATCATCCAAGGTGACACCAGAAGAGCAGGTGGTCTTGTTGGGTAATCTGAAAAATCTCTTCTTTCTCTTTCTCATATTCTTCTTCTCGATGACTAGTCTTGTTTTCTTAATCGGGCAGGTTGTCGATGGTTTGGCAACTCCTGTAGTCGGAGTTGTTTCAGATAACCTTGATACCAGATGCGGAAAAAGAATGCCTTGGTACTATGTTGGTATGCTCATGACTGGTGGCACATTCATTTTCATGTTCCAGCCTTGCGTTTTCTGTCGTTTCTTCGAAAACAGCGAAATGTGGGCATTTACCAACTATGCGTTCTTTGGCGCAGTCGTTAATATTGGATGGGCAATGTGTCAGGTTTCTCACATGTCCCTTGTGCCTAGTATCTCGCTCTCAAGACTTAGGAGAGATATGCTTAACAATTTGAGAGGAAATTTCACTTTCCTGGCAAATTTGGGCGTGCTCATGCTGGCTGCTCTCTTCTTTGCTATCATCCCAGGAGCCGCGTTCAAATATCAACTACTGTGCTTTGTCTCCGTTGGATGCGGCTTTGCTTGCTCGATCTTTTTCGTTTATAACATCCGCGAAAAGCCGCTTACAATTGCCTGCCGAAAGCTTGCGAAAGAATACAAACATATGTATTCCAAGCTCTCAACGATGAGCTCACCTGAAACCTATGAAGGAAGCTTCATGGTTGGCGGATCCAATGATGCTGCGACTCAAGAAGAAGCAGCCACCTTAAACGCTAAGGAAGTTGGAAAAGAAGATGAAGAAAACAGAAAAGAGCGTCTCCAATCAACTACTAGTGCTACGACAGTGAGCGATTTCCGCTGGTACCACTGGCTCAAGTCAGGCCAATTTTGGCTCTATGGAGGCGTGTATATGGCTGCCAGAATCTTCCAAAATGTCCCTGCAGTAACATTTCGTTTGTTTTATTCAACCTAACCTTTTCGATTCAAGTCAATGCTGCTTTTCTATCTGAAATACTCTCTGCTCTTTAGTTCTGAGCAAGATAAATCAAAGGAAACTGAAACTCCATTTTCATTCGCTCTGGTCCTTATGCTGGTCTATCTATCCTGCTCTCTCACGACCACACAGCTAACTAAATTTTATGTCGCCATGGGAAGGTTTGAAATTTGGGTTTCTCCCTTGAATTGCTAATTTTTTCCTCACTGCCCATAGGAAAAGGATATTTTCAATTTCTGCAGTCATTGCTATCGTAACTTGCTTTGCGTTGATGGTAGCCATCCTTGAATCTAAATTTCCTCTCACATACTTTCATAGTTCTTACCTTCAGAATTCAACTTCGCTATCTACGGTATTGTAATCGCTCTAGGATTCTCCCAGTCAATCATCTTGAATACATCCATTGCCTACATAGTAAAACTTCTCAGCTTCTCTGATAGCTACAATAATGAAAATAGAGTGAAGTCGTTGGAATGAACGGAGCTAATGGAGCATTTGTTTATGGCACCTACAGTTTGTTTGAAAAGGTGGCGAACGGTGTCCTCTTATTTTTCATCCTGGTAACTAGCTGTCTTCAGGAACATTGATCTCATAGTATTTCAATATTTGTAGGAATCGAAAGATATCAAAGACGCTGGCAGCAACGAATACCTTAGAATTTGTATTTCCATCATCCCTGGTCTGGCTGTCGTATTTGGATGGATTTGCATCTTGGTCGGCAAAGCTGCTGATTACCAGAAACAAGATGATGATTCTGGTAACTCGGATGCTTTAATTAACGTCGAAGGTGGAGGCTACTCGGGGGCTCATTAGAGAAATTTGGCCTTGGTTTTATATTAGTATATATATCTCTCAGCATTTTAAGTTTCGTTGAATTCACATTTGCACATTAAACAAGAAAATAAATTGGCTGTAAATGTCCATTTAACGAGCAAATTGCTGTTGTCGTCTTAAGCTTAAGTTGAGCTTCAGTTATATTTGGATAGGTAAAATCTACTTTCCTTTTGGTTGGTTTAATTTCTCCTTTTCGAATCATAAGAATACTCAACTGAAATGGGATAATGAAATTTCGTCGGATCGATTGCTAACTGAGATTAATCCTCTGAGATAATGCAAAATAAAACAAAAATTCTTAGTTATGATTATGATTATCAGTCCGATGAGGATGAGCAGAGGCCTTTCATTTGATCCAACCTGTGAAAAAATTAGCTCTTTTTTGCGAAATAATATGTACGCATTTATTATATATATTCTAAGAAGATCATTTCTTTTGGATGAGATTGGAGTATTTCTATAAAACAGAGGTGAAAAACTTGGTTGATGTCAATGAAGAATATGCTGCTAAATTCTATTCTGCTGCTTTTCTTTCTAACAGTCACACGACCAAAAAAACCATCATAGTTTCCACTAACAAGCTAAATGCAATTTTTTCAGAGATAATCGCCAATCATCTTTTGCCTCTTCGAGAATAAAGCTGAGAAATCCGATTAATCCTTGTTCATTTATTCACAAAAAAAATTTTCTTTACTTTTTCACTCAGTAAGATTCTCATTTTTCGATAGGTTGACGTACGATTCGGTCTTAAATCTCCAATTAATTATAACTTGGTAAATTGTAGAAGGAAATAAAAAGCCATCTAACAAATATTATTTCACGCACATAGCACAAGAAGACAGAATCATGTGATTAATAGTATGCCTCTCATAACGAGAATCAGACTGAGACGATTTATCATATAACATTTCTATTTTACCATTTTTGACTTTAATCTGTTGAAAAAACTCTCAAGAATAGTTAGAATCGTTCAGAAACTAATTTATTCGGCGGATACGATCTTAATGAAAACTATCCAAAATAGTGAAAACACAACATTACTCAATATTGACATTAAACTGGCAACAAACTTTGCTTATTAGCTCTTAATCCAGATAACCAGGTCTTAAACTCTAAGGTAATTGTGAGGTATTCATGAAAAAGCTTCCAATGGACACTATTAAATTAATTCCATTCGCGACTATCATAAGCACTAAACTATAGTTTTCAATCCCTTTCAAAGTCATTCCTGTACTCAGAATCGTGCAACAAAAGAAAAAACAATTCAAGTATTCTCATAAATAAGAAAGTTTTGTCAGAGAGCGGGCATGGTTGCCGACATCTGCACGAAAGAGAGTATAATACTTTTCGAGAAGTCCATTGTGGGCGATCTCCCAAAATAGTTGCTGCTCTCAATTTTCACCTCATTGTAATTTCAAATAACTTTTCTTAAATACTCTTTTTGCATTAGAGATATTACTCCTTGTGAGTTGTTACGTCTCAACTCATTACAAGACGCTCGAATGACATCTCTCGAAGGTTCGTGCCTTGGATAATCATTGATATTCCGGAAAATCGAAAAAAAAACTCATGAATAGCCAACCAATCAACTCTAAGGAAAATAGGAATCTAATCCCATGCGATCATGGAAATCTTTTTGCATTAACAGCTTTCAAGGAAGCCTCCTCAATCTCGAATCCACCTCGATAATAATTGCAAAATTAGCTTGGACTGTTTGTATTTTATCCCACTAACGGGGTGTTTAGATATTAATTTGACGAATTGTAAACTTCATCAATAAGTGAAACAAAACTTCATCAGTTCTGCTTTAATCTCGCTGTGGCAGTTTAGCCTGCCGTAAGAATCATAGAGGCTATACCCATGAAAATTTCCAATAACTGGTTTCTTTCTAAAATTCATCTTCATTACACATCAAAAGCAAAGATACGTGAACTAACTTTAACTGAACCTTCGTTAATGTCTCTATTTGATCGAAAAGAACTGACTCGAAGGCGAAAGAAAATTATTAAAATGAAAATTCCAATCATAATACTATTCTTAAACTAAATACCTATTTGTTCCAATTATTCATGCGGAAACTTCCATCTCTGAGAAACTTAATCACAGTTTGGACTTTATTTCTGCAGATGGTCGCGTTTCTTAAACTATTTCAGACTTCAGCGCTGAAAATAGTTTGTTTTTATTGAAAAATAAAATTTTAATTCTCAGAACTCCTTGTTGTTCTTAGAGATTACAACTTCTGACAAAAAGTGGCCTATCAAACTATTGTTTTAAGTAAATTAGAGCTGAATAAATTTAATCAGGGCTTATAACCTCAATACGATTTAAAAATGCACGTTTAAAGTCCACGAACTTTTATTAAAGCTTGTTTTTCGCAATAATTTTTAATAAGTAGTCTGTTTCTATTTTTCAATAAGAATTTCGCATTGAAAATCTCAATATTCTCCACTCAAAATAACTCCCAAATCAAAAGTTCTCGACGAGCTTCCAAATCTTTTTTTTTAAATTTATTATATGAGGTGGCCCTACCACCTTCAAAAATTTTTTTTTAAGCTCATTCAAGTCCCAAGATCCCAAAATTTGTCCAATCATCCCAACTGAAAATGAACATTCTTCATGACTGTTGTGAATAACTGTGTGAATAGGATTTTTTGGAATTTTTAGTGAAAACCTTTGACGTAGATATTTTAAATGCAAATTTGAAAATTAAAGTTCTTTTAGAAAAATACCCGAGCATCCAATCGTTTATTTATAATTCGCGTCAATGTCTAATTTAAATAAGCACAGGTGTTTCCAGTCTTTAATTAATAATTCTTTGGTTCATTTTCTACACGATTGCACCCCTCAATGGATCCCTGGAAACTCGCAAATCAAGCTTTGATGTTCAAGCTGATGGCTTCGAACCGATTGATTTCACCTTATCAAAACTCTGCGGTCCCTACCATCAGTGGCGAAATCCTCTCGAAGCCCCCTTTTTACCATTCACAAGCGCCTTTCAGGCCTACAGTGCAAAATTGCATGGGTTCTCATTTGCAAGTGAGTGGAACTCCATCAATCTCCAATTTTCAAAGTCATCCCTCGCTCATGAACCTACTGTTTGAAAATCAACTTCTAAAAAGTCAGCTTCAGGCAATTAAGCCATCAGACTCTCAATTATCCGAAAATGAAAAAAGTTCTCAATCGAGTCTCAGACAAAATATATCGACGGAGAGCACTCCTTTACGAGTTAGCAAGCCCAATGCTGAAAAAAGTAACGAACAAACATCAGAATCATCCACTAAGCAGCCGAAGGGCAAAAGGTATAGGAGACTCGCGAAACAAATACATAGAACCAACAGCTGCCCTTGCAATGGCTGCGGTAAATCCTACGGGTCTGAAGGATCATTGCACCAACATATGCGGCTTAAACACCCTGAATTCGACCTTTTGGGCTGGATTCGAAACAAAATAAACGACTCTAAGGCAGAGAAATCATTGCCAAAAAATCACGGTCAGCAGCCTCAAAACATTAAACCTGAAGAAGGATCAAAAGTGTGTTAATTTTTCAATGTTTTGGGAGCTTTCCAGGGCGACTTTCTCATTTTCTCTTTTTTAATGACTTCTTTGTGGTCTTGATGACTTTAGTTGATAAGTTGATTGTATAGATAGGCATCTAGTGGCATTATGTTGCTAGATTAGAGAATATTTGTAAAAACTTTATATATTCCCACCATTCTCTTTTCACAACCCCCTAGATGATACCTAATGCAAGTAAGCTGCAATAAGGCTATTAGTTGAGCTCCGACCTTTGATTTAGCTGAGAAGATTGAATTGATGTTAGAAATGAACATTCCAGTCAAAAGTTCAGGTTGCAATATATATGGAGAACGCTTACCGTCATGAAAAAGTATGAGAGTATCGTTCTCCATGTATAGAAAAATAGAGAATTCGGTCGCAATGCTTAAATGCTAAACAACATATGAAAAAAATTAGCAAGTATTCTTTCAGAATTGGATATGGAATTCTTAGTAACTTAAATACGCTTTTTCAAGTGCATAAATAAGATGAAAAGTCAGCATAAAGTTGGTTTCAAAGCCCAATAGCGATCTATTTGAAAGTCATCGTCTCGCATATAAAAAATTCGCTGAAATAAAAATTTGTGAGTTAACAGAATTAATCTTTTTCTTGAGACAAAATCTTTAGAATTGAAGCGGAAGCTCTAATTTCTTCTTCTATTCTCAGGTACTGGATTTTAACTGTCACCTTTTTCACAGGAATTTGAGTTCCTGGCCTCTTCAACGCTCTCTCGTTACCATTTGTGAAAATTCAACAAAGAGTTTTATGTATCATGTACATTCTTCAACATCTTTCATCCAGAAGTAGATATGGGTTCATCTATTATGGTTTATTTGTTTAGACCGTCGAATGGAAGCGACTTTCGGTGTTGAATTTCGCTAAATTTTTCTGCTTGTTCAACAAATATTAAACCCGTACTATTGTATTTCAATCAGACAGAAATTTGTAAATTTTCACTCATAGATGCCTTGGATAGTGCTCAAATTGAATTTTATCAGAGTGGCTTAGAACTCATTTGTATTGGGCATATTAATACTAACTAGTCATAATCAAATTGGCTAGTGATGAGATCCATCAAATATTAATTCTTCTATTGTGATTTAGTTGAGGTGCAGCGAGGCTGTTGCAAATCTAAGCAGTGGCATTAGACAACTTATCACAAGCATGAAATCAGAGTAGGATCCGGAAAAAAATGCAGATGAGCATATTTACTGTATATCAGCCTTTGCATGTCTTTAACCGCGGTGACGACGCTGTCGGCGCGCTAACGCCTGACGCGTACTTTTCCGCTGCTTAAAATAGTTGCAAGCATAGCCCAGTACGCAATAAAGAAAAGCAAAGATTACAAACATGGCCGCAAGCGCGATTATTACAAAAAGAACAGGTAAAGTCAAAAGTCCAATAAGCAATAACATCAAAAAGCATATCACTTTACAAACTGAGTTCATATCTCTATGACATTCTCTGCATTCCAATTTAAATTCCTTCCATGGACACAAAACCCAATCACGGATCCAAATAGCAGGTTTAGCCAGTATTTTCAAGCAAGCAAGGCATCTCCGTTTGCGAATTTTACTAGAAGTCCACGTTTCTCTGGTATTATAGGCACCTTGAAGATTAGGACATCCAAAAGGGTTCTGCTTGTTGAAATGATCTGAAGTGTAACGGCCTCGACATAACCAACACCATTGATAAGTACACACATCACATGTAATATGATTGCATCCTGCGGTTTTTTCAATTCTTGTTTTACAAGAAGGACATAACTGAACCTTGTTCTGCTCTGCGTACTCTTTGTACTCGAGCTCTATTGCTTGCTGGCAACTTAGTCCAGGATGCCATCGGGTGTTGCAGTTGAAGCATAATTCCATTCCACATTCGCATATCACCTGAGGATTCTCCTGGCTTCCTTTGTTGTACCGCTCACAGCCGGGCCTAATGCACCAGCGCAACAAAGGGTCAGCGTTTACGAGTGCGAGATTCTTGAGTTTGTAATAGCGCTTAATGTCACTCTCAACGAGAACGTTTTCGACGAAACTATCACCCAATTCCTTGCCGCATCCTTCAATGGGACATTTCACCGTGAGAACATTGTTTTCTTTGATTAGTTCCTTAAGATAGCTTTCGAGACAAAGCTTGCAGGCAACATGGCCACAATTACTAGCTCTCACTAAATTCTCTTGTGTAATACTGTCGAAACAAACAGGACAAACCTGCTCTTCTTTCATATTGCTCGTATTCAAGCATTCGTCTTTTGTGGGAATTGGCCTACGACGGGTATCGCCCTCTTGCTGCACTTGAATAATAGTTGTATCCTTAGAATGAAGAGATATTTCATTCAGAGGGAGTGCTTGCTTGGATATTTTACCCCTTTGAATCGTACTTGGAGAACTCATTGCTTTTCTTTTAACTGTTAAATCCGTGATATTAGGAGCTTGAGTCAAAGATTTCGATTTTCTCAATTGTATTTGCTCAAAAAGGTCATGAACTACATGATTCACAACCTGTTCGCAATCTCTATGTAAACTTCCGGTCTTAGCCAACCGCGGTAAAGCATTTTCAATCTCCTTTTCCATTGAGAGGTCCATGTTAATTCCCAATTGGCGTATGTTAATGGCAGACGCAAGTTTCACCAACACGTCATACTTATCAATGTGTTTTTCTTCGTCTTCATCTCTGAGTGACAATGGGATCACTCGCAACGAAGCGCCAGGCCTTAGAGAGGTCGAGACTTTACTAATAGCGTTGTGTAACGTTTCTGAAATTCCTCTCTTCAGCACGAATTTTTTGAAGCTAGGATTGGAAGGCTCTCTTTCAGCTTCCGTTTCTTCTACAATGCTGAGAGCATGATGAGGGCTCTCGTCTGGATAGTTGTCTTGATTCTGAGAAGGGTTAGCAAACTGCATATTCTTGTTATCAACGTCGATTATTAAATGACAGCTATTCATTTTCTTGAAGTAACTTTATTTATCAGAATTGCTTCACATCCGACAAAAGATCTGATCAAAATCTCAAATTTAATATTCTGATTGCTCACATTTATTTTGACCTCACCTGAATTCATATCTTAACTGGATTCACGAATAATTTTCAGTAAGAGATTTCAAAAGAGCTGCCCACAAAGGCTTTATTAGTAATGATACAGATATGAAATGTAATAGCGTATCTAAAAATTAAATACAGCTTTAAAACAGTACCATTGTAGCGTAAAAAGAGTTTTATCGAAAATCGCTGACCAAACTATAAAATAAATATCAGATTTGTATTCACATATGTAAAAACTAATGGAGTTTTATTGAGTCTATCGTTTTCGGACTTCGAAATCATGGGCTTTTCATGGTGTACTTTTGCAGCCTTCTATCAATTAAATCGCTATTGTCTATGACTTCATCCGTATCCCATCGAGCATTCTCGCTCGCCTTTTCCAGCATAGACATTGTTGCCTTCGGTTTTTCACCTCTACTTTCAGTAACGGTAGTCTGAGCTCTATTTCTGGCAGGTCTGGAGGCTCTCAGAGGAGAATTTTTAGTTACATCCTCTTTCGAAGGGAATCTTCGAATGGTATCGATAGTACTCGCCTTCGTCAAACCCTCATCTATGCTCTCCGTGGATCCATAGAACGAGAATTTTTTGATTGTCCTTTCAGAATAAAAATTGCTCTTTGCATATTCAAAGAAAGACTCGTCTAAATAATCATAAGCTTCATCAATTTCGTAATTAACGGTGTTAGTCTTGAATTTAATCGTATAAGGGTCGATCTTCGTATAAGGTTTTAGAATTTTTTTGGCAACCTCTTTCATGTTCACATCGCTGAGCCAAGGATGGGAACAGATTTCGTTTAGACCTTTCTTCGCACCAAGGCGGTTTTCAGGATCAGTTTCGAGGAGTTTGCAAATGAAGTCCTGCAACTCTTCCGAGAGCTTCAAATTTTCTAGCACTTCCCTTTCTTTGAATGAACGATCTGGGCCACTAAAATCCGGTACTCTTCCCGTAACCAATTCAAAGGTGAGCGTTCCAATATTGTAGTAATCCGCGAGACAGTTATAGCCGACATCTTTGAGGATCTCTGGTGCAATTACTCTAATAAGATTAGAAAGATTAGAATAAATTTTGGATAAATTGATTGGATTACTCATATGTCCCACAGCGGTTGTAGAGTTTATCGAAAATATTGCTTACACGTTTCGCAAGGCCAAAATCAGTGATTTGGATGTGGCCATCAAGATCGAGTAGTAGATTTTCAGGCTAAGGTAAAGTTTGTTTTAAAGGAGTCTTCATGTGATTGATAATACTTTTAAATCTCTATAGATGAGATTGCTCGAATGGATTTTATTCAGACCAACAATGGTTTCTGCAACGAAGAATTTCGTTTCGGCTTCGCTCAGCCTACTTTTGACTGCGAGAAGTTGCCGCAGGTCACCGCAAGGGACGAAATCAAGCACAAAATAGCAATAATTGGTCTAGAGCAATATTAATTAGAATCACATGAAATAGGTGTCTTGTGTTACGGTTTGGAACACCCAACGAAGAGGTACAACGAATGGGGAGCTCACTTCAATAAGCGCATTTCTTTCGGTCTCCAGCATTTCACGCTTAGCTTCGGTCAGAGTTCCTTTGTCGACTTGTTTCAGAGCGTAGAGCTTGCCAGTGGATTTCTTCCTCACTAACCACGAAAAATCTTAATAAGAACCTGAAGGAAGTCTGGGAAAGTTTACCTAAGTAGACTCCTGAATAAGATCCCGAACCAAGCTTCGTTTCAATATGAAAATCTTTAAGTCCGACTTTAGTCTCTAATTCTTCCGGAACCTTCTTGCCATAATACGTTTCGAGGACAGTCCCATCATTTAAGAATTCGAGGGTACGCTCAGAGTCATTAAGCAAGCAATCAACAGCGTAGTCTTTAGTTTTTGTTTTGAGAGCCAATAAATCCAAGCCCTCCTTCTTAGTGTCTTCTCCTTTATGCAGTTCCTCAGTTCTTCTGACGGTTTCATAAAGGAGCCACGCACAGGTTAATGCCTCCAGTCGTTCTCTCGGGATGATTATTTGAATATGAGAATTATTCTCTATTTCCACGGTAATTCTAATTTCTTGTTGCGTGGACTTGGTGTTTTGGTTGTTTTGCCAAGCTGCCGTCATTGACCCGAGCTTGCTAACCACATTGAACTTATCCCATAGCTTGTACATATTGCGATATTGTGTGGCAGACGCAAATAAATTTCGATTTCAATTGCGGATAAATTTATAAGAGCATACTGAAAAATTTGTCTTTTTGGTTATCTGTTAATGGAAAAAAGCTTTCTCTTGCTTTCAATTAATTCGAGAGTACTAATTTTAAACACTCGTCCATTGAAAAATAATGAAGAATTATTCTAATCGCAATAGAAGTTTTCCAAAAGTTCCTTTAATTTTTGTAATTCAGGCTCAGGAGCGCTTATTGGACGGAACTCTCGATTCAATTAATGAGTGTGGTGTTATTAGGATTCATCTTGCTCGCTACGGCCAAGAAGCGTCTTTGAATTGAAAGTTAAGGGGGAAAAGGCAGTATCGGAAGCACGATGCTTCAATGTTTACAAATTCGATAATTTAGCCACATGTATCGCGTCTTCAACACAAGGACGATTTCAATTGTTCTCAAAGTGTGATTCATTTAATTTTCTGAGTCTAATGAATTCCCAGCGTAAAAATTAGAGATTGTAAGCAGCAATTCTAAATGTACTTGCTTGAAAATCCCTGATACAGAACAAATTCTCAGAGAAAAAGATGATTGTATTGTTAACGATTACTCTAGCAGTTATGGACCCCCTCCTGCTTATGGCATAGGCGGAATTTGTGGATATCACTCAGAGCATACTCCTATATTACTCAAAAGCCAACTCAATAGAAGGTTAGATTGACATATCATCTGTTCCATCGTCGTGTTCTGTGAAACTATTGAATTTCGTCCCTGGAACATTGTACAGAAAGAAGCATAATATAATCTTTATTGTTGATTAAATCTTCTGTAACTTAGCTACTGAAAAATTCTGAAATTTGCTAAATTTAATTGAGAGCTACCTTCCTGCATTGCAGCAAACTGATATTCTCTAAAATGACCCGAGATATGCTCGGGCAATAAAAGATAGTGGTAGATGGCTATATATCAGCCTGTCATACTTGTAAAATTTTACATCCAAGGCGAGCTGAGAAAAAAGAATTCTAAGTATATTAATTTCATAACTGAGGAAGAGAATTATTACTGAAAAAATCGACAAATTAAAATTGCAATGGATTGTTCCAGAATGTTAATGAAAAAAATGTTTCGAATGAACTAAATTATCAATTCAAACTCGATAATTATTCAGTATAAATAAAATTAAAATCAAGGCAATTACCTTCAGGCAAATGTGCATATCTTACTACGTGCTTTTAACAATTTGAGGGCAGTTATGGTTGCTAGGCTATGGAATTGAAACTCAGTGTTGCAAGTACCTTAGCAAATCCTCTATTTTCATAAAGATAGTTTGCTCAGCGATTTTCTTGATAGAAATGAAACAACAAATATGTATTAGAATTGCACTAGCCTTTAAATAAAACCATAGATAGATTTCCACCTTCCTGCTCTCTTATTGTTCATTGTTCCGCGATTAAAAACTAATGGAGTAGCAAAATTTAACATGAGTGAGCTTTACTTCATATTTCGCATGATGGCATTCTGGAAAATTAGATTCTCAACTCTCTATTTCATGAGATTTTAAAAAAGAATCAGAGCTCATTGCGTTTGAAGGTTCTATGAATCGGAGTATTAGAAAAGAGATAGTTTTTTCTTAGAGTTAAATTGTAATTAAAAGGATTCCTAAAAGCGATTAAAAAAGGCTCACTCAGATAGAAAGCAATCAATCGATTAAATAGTTGAGTACTTAGACTCGTGGATAATTGCCTGATAAAATAAGCATTGCTTGCAAACGATTCAAGCCAAACAAGAATACCTACTTGTGCTTGATAATACCTGACGGTTCTGATACTTTTCCCCTTGTGTAGACTCCTCCAGTGCTCCAGTGGTGTCTATCTGTTTAATTACGAAAGCTACTTTTTGACTTTCAACTCAGAAAATTAAATTTGCTGTTTAGTTCGTTTTTTTTGGGGGGGGGGGGTTATATTTAGAATGGTATGCAGAGCATGATATAGCAACTGATAGTAATCTCTTCAATATGAAGAATGATTACGCTTCGATCAATAAATTAATACCGGATTGTCCCAAATGTATCATCTGAAAAAATATATACAAGAGTTAAGAGAAAAAAATTTGATTATATGACTTCGCTTTAGAAAATTTCATGAATATTTTCAAATACATAAGCTACTAAGTTCCAGCCAGCTTTTTTTCCATGCCATAAAATTCGAGAAGCTTAAAAATGAGAAGAATACAAAAATTCTTTACACATTAATGAAATTGATTGGTCTTGGCAACAGTTAATTTCTATTTGACTTGGAATTCTTTTAAGAAATCCACATGCCGGCTCTTTCCTTGGGTTCTCGAATTTGAAACTCAAGCAATTCCTGCTAAAAGTCGGTATGTTTGAGATGGATGAATGATATCGCAATTATTCTTGGAACTTGATGAGCAGGAAAAACAATTGTTTCTATGCTACTCCAATCACTCAACGACTTATTTTGTAACTTGCCTGGACCATCAGCCAGCGAAAAATGTTGTCTGAAATAACTTAACAGCCTAAACTTTTCAAGAATTCAAGGGTGCATCCAGCAATACCAATACCGCTCGATATGAATTATTCGATATGGATGCTGAATCACGACTTTTTGAAATGCCACTTGAAATTCCTTTACAGATTGCTACTTCATATAATCTTGAACTGCTAATTGTAATAGAAGTAAACAGAATTCATGCTGCAATTGCTCCAACAAAATTTTTGCTTTGAACTTCGGACAGATATGACAAAATCTTTAATGTGAACAGAAATTCCATGAAGTTTCGAGAATGTTTTGAATCTACTGCTTTATGTATAGGAGTTCTGTAGCTCCTTCCAATAGTCAGTCAAGTTCCTCAAGTAGAATCAGTTCCACGAATTTCCAAAATTCAGTAGCTTCAAATTACTCATTTTCTAAGCTGGTTCTTTGGAAAGATTAGTTAACTAATAAAACGTTTATCTGGTGTAAATTCAAATCCACCGGAAATGCATCCATAAAAAACAGTTATCAGAATTCTGGTTTGTTAGCCTTTCCACTCTTCAAAATCATCTTCATTCTCTCATTTGCAACTAGCAGTCGAATCCTTCGATGCAAATTCACTACAATCCATAAATTTGAATAATTATTTTAAGTAATAACCATTATTTTTTTCATAAATCAAATTTATGTTGTCTCAGAAAATCATTCTCCCCACCTCAGCTTTGATTAGTACTGCATTCAAAAATATGCTTTAACCAATAATACTCGTCAATTTTCTGCTTTTTCTGACTAATGATTAATTGTGAGCAACAGAATAATATCTACATTTTCTCCAATTCGCTAACTATTACTGTAAAACTCTAATGAAAAGTTGCTGATATCATTATTAAATTTTCTGAAATAAATTTTCATCAGAATCGCTAAATCTGACAAGTGTAACTTACTGTGTTCCAGGCCCACGTTAATTCTCAGTAAATTCGATCTGATCTTGGTTGGTAAATAACGAAAATTTAGATACCCTCACCACGGTGCCAAATTTAAAGCCTACAAAGTTAACACTGTTTGTAATCATTTCCAAAAAACAAATTGATATCCTTTAGAAATGGATTCAACTCTCCTCGAACAACCAGTCGATATTTCCATTCGAATAACAAGCACCAGACCTCAGTCGGCTTTGCTCCAAGAAAAAAACCCCGATTTAATTCCTCTACAATCCACTCTTAAAACCCCACCCAGAACTTCACCTGAGTATATTCAGGAAAAAAGAAATGTTCCAGAGTCATCCTCTCTGCTTCAAGTGGAAAACACACGCATTCTCCAACAAAGACAATTATCCGAGGAAAAGCGCCCTTCAAAATATGTCGATATTTTTAAGTCTTCGAAGCCAGCTTTTTCAAGAAGTATTCTAAACGAGCCTACCCTAGAAACCAAAACGCAACGACTCCCGGAAAATCCTTCCTTCGATATCTTTTTGAGAAGAAAAACTCCTCTGCTTCTTGAACGAGTTACAATTAAGAAAGATTCGGAGGAAGTACAGAAAGACGTTCCAACGATTAAAATACTATTTGATAAAACTAACCTCACAGCTGAGAATAACAGACTTGACAATCTGCCGATTGAAAAGCCTCGAGATGAACTCAAAAGAACAAGACCTGTCTCTGCATTCTTATCCACAAAAGAGTCTCAAACAACAACAACGACAACGATGACACCAGAGACAACGAAGACTATAGCACAAGAGACAGCAATAACTGCAGCGGATATGAAAATAATTCAATCTACCACAGCCAATTTAGATCCGCTTCTTCAAGAGATCTCAGCCAAAATAGCTGTCCTTGAGAAGAAAATCCAAGACCAAAAGAAGCTCCTTCTCAATTCCCAAGCTTTACAAACCACCAAGAGTCCGTCAGTGAAAAACGAGCTACCACCTTCCTACAGAACCCCTTGCAATATATGCTTTGAACCCTTGTATTCTACAGGCACGAAAACATTTTACATGAACGGGTGCTACAGCAGATTCCATGAACATTGCGTTCGAGAGTATGTCATTGATGCTATTCACTCATCAAATCTTCCACTAAAATGCCCGGATGCGACCTGCAAAGACGGGTTTAACTTAAGTAGACTCAAGACGCTTTTATCTGAAGAAGAGCTCGAGATCTATAATAAAAGAATGAAGGTCAAAGAAGCGCTCGAAAATCCAGACAAATTCACATTCTGTACTGGAATTGGCTGTGAGTATATCTTCAGTATCAAGGTAACCAACCCGGATCACAATACGAAACTTGAATGCCCTGAGTGCTCACAATCGACTTGCGGGAGCTGTAGAAGAAAGTTCCATGCTAATTTGATGTGTTCTGAAAACGCCACCTACACTGAAGAAGATCATGCGGTTTGCAAGTACCTCGGGGAGCAAGATTGGAAAAAATGCTGGAAGTGTCGTTTTTGGATAGAAAAGAACCAGGGGTGCAATCATATGACGTGTAAATGCGGCAATCAATTCTGCTATATCTGTGGAGCCGCTTGGAAGACCTGCTCTTGCCAGCAATAACTGGTGCGAAGAAAATCTAATGAAGAGAGATATTTAATGCCCGAGCTAGACAGATCTGCTAAAATGCTATTTAATTAGACTTAAGTGATATATCTAAGAAATTATCTCGGTTGCGTTTAATAGTTTGTCGATGTTATATGGGTATATATTATTGTGGGCATGCTGTGCATCCAAATCATGATTATTGAGAACCATTACTTAATCATTGGATCTGATTGCATTATTCTTCTCCTGCTGGACTAATTTTTGGAGACGCTGAAATACATCCTCCTCTCTCGTTGCTTTTTTTGTTTTTTGTTCATTCAAATGAATTTCTCTTTCGGGAACTAGACTTAGTAAGCACACTCGAATCTGAAAGTTTTATACTCTACTCTACTATTTTAGGATTAGGTAATAATAGGCGTGAAATACTTCTGTTTTGGATTCGATATCTTTAGTAGTTAGTTCTCAAACTACAAGCTTGGAGTTTTTTCTTCTTTATGATAAGGCGCTAATAAATAGTAAAATAAAGGTAACAATCCTCATTGCTCCAGATTTTACAGTTAAGATGTATATTTGCTGTTTAATTGATTTTTAATCTATAGTATTTTTTGAAATCTGTTCTCCTGGAAGCAATTATCGAAATTTCAATACTAAGTTTGATATGTAAACTTAACTCTTTCATATTCCATTTTAATTTAACCCAATCCATGAATAAGTCCGTTTCTTTATTCAAATACACTTTACTTCAGAGAATGGAATTTATGTAATGTCGTTTTTGAATAAGCATTGATTTTTTGTTTTTTATTACCAAGGCATTACAATTCTTGTTTTATACCAACTACATCTGAGGCAACTAAAGAGGTTGCGTAATAATTACCTCACGCTCCCATATAGATAATTAACCCGTAATAAATAGTTCTTTTTTAATCAATGTTTTTGACAATTAATTTTTTGAAATTGAAATTGATTATATAATGAATTTTCAAATAAACAATAAAAAGCCTTTCTGGCTGATTAATGCGACAGTCAAATTCAATTGATTATCTAATCGCAAGAGGCATCAAATCTTTCCTTAAGAGACACTGAATTTATTTAGAGCCAATGCAGTCTAACCCTTATTTTGATAAGAAAAATATTATTTTAAATAAATTCTGACTCTTCCTCAAATCTATCGAATTACTATTTTATAAGCTTCATTTATTAGATTTGGTCAGAAGAACATTTCTCTATTCCTAATTGAATGGCTTTAGAAATTTTGCTGTAGAATTCTACTCCATTTACTTTATGAAATTTCAAAGGGAAAAGAATGACAACTTATGCTTTTTTGTGAACAAAACAAGCAGAAAACTTCAAATGACGAAAATATACCCAAGAAACACATGTAAAATTTACATTTGACTATTGGTTATCAAAGATGCCCCCATTGAACCTGTAAGCACCACCTGGCTTTGGTTTGAATCCTCAGCTTCAGCTTCCCATGTTAATCTATTCTCACATTCATGCGATATTGCAGTTGATTTTCTATCGCGCTGAACACAGCATTTTGTTCGAAAACTTTGAAAAATTTGTCCCCATCCGCCATAAACTACAGCGTCCCAAAAACCTTGAGAATTTGCTAATGCCTCCAAACCGTGTAACGCAGTGTCTCCGACATTAATATGATATGAAAGCAAGAGACTAGCGATTGATATAGGAAGCCAACAAATTAACATTACCATCGGATATAACAAAAGACTAAAAGTTTCTCTCTTTGGAAGTCCTCGTAGTATCGCATTTATCTTCTTAGCAGCCAGGAAAAACCACATCACGCTGAGAAGTAAGGATCCCATAAACGGGATATCATTTATGATGATATACGTCCAGTCAGTTTTGCCTATTTCCGCTTTGTGTATGCAGGCGAGACTATCTTCGCTGCATTCAACTGCTTCCAAATATATTCCAAAAAACGTAAATATGGCTGAAGTCCCAATTGAAAACCCAAAGTACCACTTATACATGCCTTGCAAAGACTCAATAGATTGTTGACTTGTAACAAAATACAATGCATGAGCGAATGCAGTCGCCCAAAAGAACGAAGCATCGCCTCCAAACTCAGTTAGCCCGCCCATCACACTGCAGAAAAAGTTAGACTTAGGGTATTTAAAACCGCTAAGGACCTTTGGGAGGAAAAAAATGACATCACTGATCAAAACCCATGTAAACATCTTTCCAAAAGGTCTTTTGTGTGTGCCAACTGATATTGAGATTGCCAAGACGATTATATTGGAAAACAGTGATAGAAAAGAAGTCAGGAGAGGTGCTAGTGAAGTCGCAAATATTGGTATTTCTGCCCATTTATCGCTCATGAAGTCCTCTTGTTCCGATTTAATTAACTCTTTTCGTTTATCCAATTTTAATCATAAGCTAAATCTTGGCTTATTGGTTTAAAACAAAGGATTCCATAATATACTGCTTATTGGCTTGAGAAGTCCTGTGACGACATTTCCTCAAACTATGTGATATCAGATTATGCTTCTTGCTCCCTCCCATTAGGGCCATTGAAGTTTTTTCACAACAATTTTAGTTACGGATGATCTCAAATTTCAGTCATGAACTGTGAATACGTATCTTAGTATAAAACACATTAAATTTGTGAGCAATGGCCATAATAACATTAATGTTGACCAACTTACCTCCATCGTATGCTTGTTCCCTCAAATTTCAGTATCGAGAGAGCTCAGGGTCAAACTATTTTTAATCTATCATGAAGATTAACCTCATAAATTATGAAATATTTTGAGCATAAGAATATAAGAAAGTGTAAGTGGACAGCTGAATTCAAAAACTGTTAAATTCTTGTTAAGGAATTTATTATCTCTATATAGAGCTGATCTAACTTTTTTTTTTCCTCTCCAGACAGTTAGAGACTTACGTTTAGAGTCCTAATTATTAACTCCAACAGCTTTGAATTTGACAGAATCTAGTTTTTTCTCCATTCTACACTGAATACTGTGAACCTTCGAGGCGACAGTAAACTCAATCCCACGAATAATCTAGTTTTCATTGCGCTCAAGTTAAAAATTAAAACTACTTGCAAAAAACACAATATCAAGTCCTCTGACTTTCCGGTAGAGGATATCGCCAACGAAATAAGCACCACATCATTTATGACATTACCATGCTCTGCCATATATTTCATATTTGTCTATTTCAGCTAGAATTAAACAAATGAATTTATGAATACATGAATTTGACTCTGCCTCTAGCAAGAAGCAGACCCATAAAATATCACCGTAATGACCTGAATAGTTTTAGAACATTTCTATCTCATAGACTTTTTATGTTGTATTTGCTTTCCAAGTCTTATTTAAAATTCTCAAGACATTAAATAGAGAATAGAACAAATGAACTGGAAACAAGATGAGATTCAAGGACAGCCTGCATCTCAAAGAGCAAGTCCTGAAGCATTTAACAGAGGAAAGCATGATAACAATATTTCAGTTGAGAGCCTTGTGATTCATCAAGCGCCAAAAGCTTATTCCGAAGAGAAAATTCAAAATCTGCCATTAAAAAGCAAGCGAATTGAGAACCGCTCTCCAGATTTGAACTTAAATTGCCTCGGTATCAGTCGTGCATCAGTGCAGACTAAGTTAATACCTGGAAACACCATTTTTGGATGGAATATCATACATCAGGTCCAATTATTTCCAAAATCTCCTCGAGGTAGACTAATAAGAGTGAGCACCACAGCCCATTTCAAAGACCAAACGCTGCTGATTTTTAATAAGAGCGATAATAACGCCTTGAACGTGGCTACTTACTTCAACTGCATTAATCGTCTTCAAAGCATTGGAAAATTTACTTTTTGCTTGGCAACCGGTGAATGGAAATTCGAAAGCCATAGTTATACAATGTTGTCTGATATCAAACCCGTTGAAGAGATGTTGGTAGAAGCAGCAGAAGACGCTCTTACTTTCCATCTGCCAAAGATTTTGTTGATTTTCCATCAGATAGAATACGACAAATTCGTGGAGCTTTCAACTAATTCAACAAGCGATGCAGTGAGACAGATTCACCCTTGGATCCAAGACACCGTGAGAAAAATCCACGAACTTACTGCGAAAGTCGAAGAAAACGTCACGAAGCCATCCATTGACGGACCCATCACCGAGATACGTCCTGCTCTTCAAGACGCCTCATTACCAACAGAACCAGAAAGATTCATTGTCTCGGAAGTGTTGATATTAGAAAAAGAAAAAGAGTTCAAAAATATCGAAACTATTGAGCGAGTAGGACAGCTATCAATTATGCTCGTGAAGGCGAAGTTTCGATATAAAGACGTCGTTTCTGACAAGACGATTCATCTGTTGGAGGTGTCCTCAAATGATTGCAAATACTTGGAAAACACCATGTCTCTGGGAGAATATTTCCTATCTTTAAAGAAAGAAAAATGCTACTATCGAAATATCCTTCCGTTGTACCTGGAGTACAACCTGGCAGGGGCTTTGGTCAAAATCGACCAAAAGAAACGCTTTTTTCATATGTTCAATAAGCACGGGAATCTCAAAATGTTTTTAAAATCGAGTCCGCCACGGAATTGCAGGTTTTTCTTGAGTATACTGTTACAGTTAGTCCGAACGCAACTCTATTATTTCGAGGCTCATAGTATCATTCACATGGACCCTTCATTGCAGCTGATCTACATCATGCGAACGATGCAGATCCAGCTCGGGTATCTCGGAAAATGTTTCATTCTCCCCGAAAAATTCAGAGAGGTTAACTATAGATACGACTACGCTGAGTATACGAAGAATTTTGTATTGCCTTCTTGTTATGCCTACGTAGCTCCCGAGGTGTTCCAACGAAAGCCAGAGCATGTGACGGAAAAATGCGCTGTGTTCTATATTGCTAATCATATCGAAAATCTTTTCTTCCAGAGAGATAGAGGGTTTTCTAAGCTTCAAGAGGATGATGTAATGCTGAGAAGCCAAGAACAAGGCAAATTTATTTTGAATTATCTGCCGAAAGATATCACTGAAGCTGCACCTAAGGTCATCACTCAGCCGCTGTGCAATTTCGTGCGGTTATGCCTTAACCCGCAGTATCAGAAGAGACCGACTTTGCGTCAGCTTGAAGAGATCCTGTCAGACTGTCTTCAAGCCTTTGATTTATTGTATCAGTAAAGATTCGGCGGATGTGTATTGAAAATAAGACCTTGTATGGAGTTTCGTGTATTTCGTTTATATCTGGCGATTACAAATTTATCTAATTACATAGATAGCAGCCACCACGACGTTGTATTTTTCTATCTGGTGACACTCAATATTAGTTCTGTACGATACATTGCTTTCGACTTAACTACAGCTCGGTTATGATGTGCGGGCTCTTTCTTGAGAAGAGCGATTATGTGTATCAGCGACAAACTCAGTAAATGCATACTAATTTTTAAACCCATTGTGCTATTTTGATAACGGCGTCACTTTTCCGAAATAAAATCGTCAGAACTTTGAATCCAGCTGAACGAATATTGAATATATAGGAAGGATTCATACGTAAAGCACATATAATCTAAACGCACTACGACAACTCTCGTTGTACCTCTTTTTTATTTGCTGTTATGAAGAAAGTTTTTTCTACGTAATCATCTTCTACTTATCATCGAAATAAGGGTTTGGCTCGAAGAGTTGATCGTGCTTAGTAGTTTGGTCTCTAGGACGCTCAGGATGTTCCCTAATAGAATATTATTATTGGATAACTGCATACAATTAAGTATTTACCTTTCATCGAATGTGAATCCTTGATAAGTTCCGAGTGTATTTCCACCATAAGTGCCTTTGAAGTCAGGGCCTGGAGTATGCTTGATTTCTTTCTCGGTGAATGTCTTTATTAAAACAAAAGAGTGTGTGAGGTAAGGAAAGATTCGAAGGATTACAGGGTCGAAGAAGGTAACATCATCTTCTCCTTTCAATTTCAAACGGAAAGGAGGCTGGAGTTCTCTTTTTGCGAGTTTTTGCCAATCGATGCCAGCGAAGAATTCGTGTCTCTTAATTTCACCAGGGTCTGAGAGTCTTTCTGAAGGCTAGACGCAGATAAATGAATTATAGCCCTCTAAAAGTGATTGAATTGTTACGTTTCTTCTCAGTAATTGAGTCAAAAAGGAAGCTGCTTGAGGAGAAAACGATTTGTGCATGATAACGTCTTTCTAAATTGATTAAAAGCATGAAAATTGGCATCAAAAGAAGAAGGTAATTATCTCATACCTCGACGATGTTTCTAAGCATTTCTTGTCTGTCCTTGGAATAGAAAGGAGGCAGTCCTGAGAGCATTTCGTATGTCAAAGCACCAAGACTCCAATAATCGACAGCCTTGTCATGTCCAAGATCTTGGATGACTTCAGGAGCAAGATACTCAGGAGTACCGCAGAGCGTCTGTGTTTTCACACCATCTGATTACGAGAGTAAGCACTAATGATGTCTAAAACAAGCCTACCAGTGACTCCTTTCTTAGAGAGACCGAAATCAGTAATTTTAATATGTCCATCTCTGTCAAGCAACACATTTTCAGGCTTTAGATCTCTTTTTTTTTGAAGAAACGATCCCATATTAGAAGGAGACACCTTAGATTGTGTTACCTGTAGACGATTCCGTTGGAATGCATATATTCAAGTCCTAAGATCAGCTCAGCGGCATAGAATCTGGCTCTCTTTTCAGAAAATCGACGGCCTTCGGCCTTTCTCAAATGAGTAAAGAGCTCACCTGTTGTATGTAAGAGATAAAGCTTCTCAACGACTCATTTATAAGCATTACCTCCATTAGCAAAGTCCATAACCATGTAAAGTTTGTCTCTGGTTTGGAAAGCGTAGTGGAGCTTGATAATGAAAGGACAATTCATCTTTTGGAGGAGCTCTCTCTCCGTTTTAGTGTTGAATTTCTGATTTCTTTTCGCAATGTATTCTTTCCTCAAAACTTTCATCGCATATAGCCTTTCTGCTCGAAGTGTTACTCTGGGTGGGTCAATAGAAGGTAAATTACTGTTATCTTTCTTTCTAACGAGGAAAACCTTTCCAAATGAGCCCTCGCCTAATACCTGGCCAGTTTAAGGTTCCGGAGACTGAGGCGTATAATACCTTAAGGAGATCGAAGTCTTCGAGGCTGACTTTGGAGTCCTTATCACCTGCGGAAAATGGCTGCATATCTTCTGGATCGTTTTTCTCGCCTTCTCTGCAAAGAGTTCCTCCCATTAGTACAGTCTTCTTGAATAAAAAAGTTTTAATTAAAAATTACGGAGTTAATATTGGCTTGTGAGTCCAAGGAACTCGATATCACTCTGAAAAAAGTGTAAATTCAATGGCAGATAATGAAATTCAGCCGATTTAGGAGTTGACTGCATATGATACCTTTATTCGAGCAATATTGAGTTTAAAAATTGAGATTTGGCAACATCTCAGTATGAGATTAACTATGGTCCAAGTCTAGATGGCTTTGAGCTTTAAACTTATTGATGAGAGTGCATGGTGGATAGGGTAATTGTACCACTCATCCAATTTAAATAGAAAAGCAAGTAAAAAAAAAAGAAAATATCATTAATTTGATCACTTACGATTGAATGCGAGTAAAAGACCTTAAAGGAGCCTCGAGATTACTGTGTATGGATGATGATGATGCGTAGTACCTTATTTCATGACAGTTAAGATTAACTAACCAACTGAAGTATTATCTGAAAAATATGTATTTAGCATTGACACAGAGGTTATACTCAAGGAAAATGAAATGATTGTTTTGTCTGGAACTGAATCGATGAGATCTGGTGATTATTTGAAGGGAAAGTTCAAAGAATCACTTTGCTACTGCGGCTTGTCTCAACAAAGTGTGGTTCAATGCGAGTAGTGTTCATATTTTTTTGCTCCTCTAAGAGCAGGATCGGAGAGTATAGCAGGAGAGACGTTTCTTTTAACATATTTGCAAGTTCTTCCAATTTTCCTGCCAAAATCATGGTTTTCGTCAGAGTCCGTCAAAAAAGATCAAGAGATTTAATTAGTTTTTTATTTCATTTGATTAGGTAATACAATTTTTTCTATAGTCCAACGAAATAGAGCTGAATGAAAGCCTAGCCAGTAGATAATGGAGCCAGCAAGATGTATACAGTGATATAGCTTTTAGAATTCTAGAAATGCCCCAGCAACGACCAAATTTCGAGTAAAACCTTGCTATCCATGCTCACCGTAAGCTTAACTTTCAATGTGTTGCAAATCATTTCAGAAACAATTGCATAATGTCAACTTTTACTCACTTCACTCAAGCCTTGCCATTGAAATACTGGATTACTAAGGTTTTTCGTCTTAAAATAAAAGGAAATTGACTTCATGGATTAATTTTGGTTTTAAAGGAAACCACGTATTTAGGATTTACTTCAAAAACGAAAAATATGCTATTTTTGTCAGCACTAGTTTTTGCCTCATACTCGGCAAACAACTTCTATCTAAGTTCTTCAACAATATCACCTCATTTATAGCCCTTTTGTATCTCTCAATTTGATCTTGGTTTAATATCTTCCAGAATTTTCCACCCTACCTCTGAGAGGATAGATAGCATATGTCGATTGCTGAGTAGTTACTTCCTGGAATGCTTAGTTCCAAGATCAATTCATTTCAATGTCTGTTTTCTCGATTTTTCGCCTTTCGAACTTCGAAAGGAAAAGCTAAGATTAGGAAAAAAAATAGATACGTGCAAACTCATAATCGAGATCTCAACGATTAGAATAAACTATAAAAAAATAATCCGTCAGGAATCAACTATCTCTCATGGAAGCTAAAGAAAACAATCAATCTACTCATTCAACGGAAGGCTCTTCTATCATCGTGCAGCAGAAAACCAAGCAAGACGATCCTGCTGCCAGGAAGAAGAAAGGAATGAACGGAGGAGAAAAACTATGGACAGCGTTGTTCGCCTTCGGAGTCCCATACTCTCTGCTCATGTTTATCTTTACTCATCGTCAAAAAGTAGAGCTCGACAAACGAGACATCCCACAAATGCATTATTCTGACTTCAGTCTAATGCTATTATTCGCTAGCATCCTCTATTTCGTAAAGAATATCTGGGAGCGCGTAACCTACTCGATCTTCGAGCCTCTTATCGATAAGAAGCATCAAGACATCGAACGAGTGTACAGAACCAAGCGCACTTCAAAGTGGGTCTTTGATTTTTTCTACTACGGCTCATTCGCTCTATGGGGTTTTAATATCTTCCACGATATTCTACCAAGTTTGATGGGCGGACAACAGTCCTGCAGCACTATATGGAACTCCTACCCCTACGCCATTGATAAGTTTTGGTTCCGCGAGTACTACCTCTTGCAACTAGGCGGCCAGCTCTATAAATCCCTAGACCAAATCTTCAAGAAGAGAAACGACAGTAAATTCTGGGAGTACTTGCTCCACCACTTCCTCGCCCTCGTCCTTCAAGTTCACAGCTATGTTGCTCACGTTCTTTTGCCTGGAATCGTGACACTAGTTGCGTTTGATATCACGGATATTTTCCTGGCCTCGCTGAGAGCTCAAGAAGCATTCGGCTTCAAGGTCAAGATAATCTTCCCTCTCTATTATTTCGTGACTCTTGGAGTCTGGATATACCTCCGAGCTATTTTCTACCCAGTCTGCGTGCTGGCGGGAGGCTGGACGGATCATTTGTTCGGCGACATCTATCCGCCAAGAAACAGGTTATCCGATCTGTTCTTCCCTCTGTTGCTCACGTTCCTCGGAGTAATGAATATATATTGGACTTATGCTCTCGTTATGGTGGGACTTAAGAGTATCAAGAGCCGAACATACAACAATGTCTATGATCCGACTATTCTCAAGCTCAAGCTGGTGAAAGAAGGAGAAAGTCTGAATAGAAATTTACAAGGTTAAGGTAATTTGAGTCGAAGAATGCGTGAATAACTCACTAATTTTTAGTTATTGTTTCGTTGACACATATTTTGTTAAATTTGGCAAATTTCATATAAAATCAGTAGCATAGCTGCTCGAAAATCACATTTAATCGACTTCTCTCTTACCTAATAATTGCAGATAACAAAAGAAAGCTCAAGCTGTTTTTTGTGAAGTCAGAAGAAGGGCTTTAAGAAATCTTCATTCTTATTATTTAGATATAATTAGCTATAAAACTACGATATTAATTAAGATATCTCATTCAAAATAAGACTCATCTAAATCAATCGAGATGGAGTTTGAGAAACAAGTTGATGAGGTCACAGAGATGACCACCCTCGAGGCATCGCTCACGTATGGTGGCTGTTTCTCTCGGATAATGAAATCGTGTTGGCCTTCCTTATGCTTTTGGCTTCTAACCTACATCAGCTATCCATTTTACATTGAAATACTCTCAGATCTCGGCGATGTTAATCTCATTATCGGATTCCAATTTGGATACATCTGGCTCGAATCATTCATCAAATTGATCGGTCGCAGCATGAATGGAGGCTTTTGTGTCCTTGCTACCCATGCATTTGGTGCCAATGAACGAAGACTCATGGGCTACTATCTCCATAAAGCCTTCATCGCTTGGATCTGCACGGTATCTGTAGCTTTTATAGCGAGCGTAAGCGGAACGATCTACACTCTAAAAAAAATACATTATGACCACAGCGTCACAGATAATATCATACGATATATGTTCTACTCTCTGCTCGGGATAGTCCTCCATGGGCTTTTTGATCTACTGAGAAGCTTTACCATAGCTCAGAGAAATTTCTGGTTCCCTTTGTTGTGTCAGATCATCGGAACGAGCCTTGAGTTAGGTCTCTCGTTCTATTTCGTGCGTATGTTTGGATGGGGTCTGTTAGCGATAGGAATAGGGAAAGCAGTTGGAGAAGGCATCAAGGTCCTCTTTATGGTGGTATATCTTATGGGAGCAAACACTTTCAAGGAAAGTTGTTTCTTTTTCACCAAAGATTCACTTCGTGGGTTCTGGAGTCAGTATTGGAATCAAATAAAAATCGCAGCTTCCATATTTCTCGAGTGGGTCTTCGCACAAGCCATCTATGTGATCGCTACAACGATCACTTCTGAAGATAAAGACGCGTTCATCGATTTTTATCGAATAATCGTATTTCCACAATGCTTAATCCTCTCCGTGGGAGAGGTAATAGGTGTACTCGTCGGTGTTTCCATGGGTGAGAAAAATGACGACAAAGCCAGACTATTTGTAAGAGCCGGAACGCTCCTTTCGATGATCGGGATCTTTACTGTTGATCTACTTCTGTTTTTGCTTAGGGATACTCTTCCTGGTCTGTCCGGGGGAAGCATGAGCGCAAGAACCATTACGAGGTCTCTGCTGCTGCTTTATTGTATCTGTTTCCCGTTTGATCTGTTCCATAAGACTCTGGGATTCGCAGGAAGGGCAATCGGAAAAGAAGGCAGTACGTTGATAAGACTCATCATTTGTTTGGTTATCATTGGCGTGCCTCTGACTATATCCCTTGAATATTTATATGAGCGAAGCGTGTATTGGCTTTGGGCTGGGCTGACAATTAGTTATGCGTTTGCTATGATTGCGTTGGGAAGAATTGTGGGGAAAACAGACTTCTCCGTCCAAGTGGAATATGTTACGAACAGGCTACTGGAAAACGGGAAAGAGCATATCTCAATAGAGCTTTCGAAGATTTAATAGCTTTTGGTCAATTAGATTTGCATAAAGAGCGTCGTAAATAGAGAAGACTACATTAGTTTTTCTCTTTCTATGAATGTTTCACTTGATTGCTCATTTTCTAATGATTAATCTCAAGTTAGAATACTCAATTAAACACTCTTCTTGGAGTTTTTCTGGGAGTAAGCAGCTGAGGTGAGAGATTTTCGATATACTTGCTGAGGATAAGCAAATTTTAGAGTCATAAGATCAAATTCACTTGAGATATACATCAATTTTAGACAATTTTCGACGTCTTTCGAGTTTAGACAGCAGGATGGAGGCTTATATGAAATTGTTGAGAGAGTTATGAATTATAATGGATTTTTTATGAGCAAATGACTTTCAAAAATTTAACAAATTTATTAACACAATTTTCTACAGTTTTAATTGTTCTTCGAATTCAACGCATAATAGGCTATACATTTTAAATTCCACAGACTTGCTTATTGTTAAACTCTTCGAGTGTTATGGTGACCAAAGATATTCTTTTTGCTGTCCAGAATCAGAATATTTCTTAATAACTCTTGTTGTTGTAGCTTGACATTAATGCTTTTTATCTCAGAATTGATACTATCTGCCTCCTGCTAGGATCATTCTTATGCAAAATTGCTGAAACGAAGATAAATTATCATTCGATTGCAAGAGCTGGGCATAAAAGCCAGATTGAGTAGTTTGCATCGTCAATAACATAACTAATAATTGGTTTTGGTTAAGAAAAACTGAATAAAAGCACAGTTGTATTTAATCGTTTAATCAAATTTATTCCGAGTGTGGTTTCACATTCTTCACGAAACATATCATTGTATTTTGAATATACAGCCCTATGAACAAATATGAGGTGCTTGGAGTTGTCGGAGAAGGAGCCTTTGGTGTCGTTCTCAAATGCAAAAACAAAGAAACAAATGAAATTCGTACAACTCTCCATGCAAACCAGCTTAATTATCTTCGATCCCTATTAGTCGCCATTAAAAAGTTTAAAGAGCCTGAAGGCGAAGAAACCACTCGTCGGACCACTCTACGAGAAGTGAAAATCCTCAGAATGCTTAAGCACGAAAATATCGTTGAGTTGAAAGAAGCTTTCAAGAGGTATATAACATTGACACTATCTTCTCTGAACTTGTTTGGGGAATCTTTTCAGAAAAGAGCGACTGCATTTAGTCTTTGAGTACGTCGAGAGGAATTTGCTCGAAGTAATCGAAGAAAAGCCAAAAGGCTTGGATGTAATGCTACAAATCTAAGATCTCTTCTCATTTTTTGACTCGAACATAGCCCGAAACTATCAGAAGAACGATTTATCAGATATGCCGCGCTTTAGACTACCTCCACCGAAGCAATATCATCCATAGAGATATCAAGCCTGAGAACCTATTGATAAACAGGTATTATGACCAAATGATAGAAAAAACTCACGGTTTTGTTTCAAAGGGATGGCTCGCTGAAGCTTTGTGACTTTGGATTTGCTAGAGTTGTCCCTGAGGGCTGCAGAGATCTTACAGACTACGTCGCTACGAGATGGTCAGTGGTTTCTTCTCTTCCCAATAAACTTTTCATTTTGGTCTAGGTATCGACCGCCAGAACTGCTTTTGAGCTCCACATCTTACACTAAAGCTGTTGATATGTGGGCGGTTGGGTGTATTATGGGAGAACTGACTGATGGACAGCCGCTTTTCCCGGGTGCGAACGATTTTGACCAGCTATGTGTCACACAGAAAATGCTTGGAGCGATCACTCCCGAGCAAATGAAAATGTTTTTAACTCATCCGAGAATGAGAGGCGTTACGCTCACGGATGTTAAAAACCCAGAAACTCTCGATAGGCACTACAAAGGAAAGATGTCTGCTCTAGCTCTAGATTTCATGAAAGCCATTTTGAAAATGGATCCAAAACAGAGATTAACGGCAGAGCAGGCGCTAAGGCATCCCTATTTTGAAGGCCTTGAGTCTGTTTTCGGAACCAATAAAGAAGTTGACGGAAACATTAATCTATTAGGCGACTCTCGGTTGGACTCTGCGAAGACATTAAATATCGATGGAATCCAGCGTAAAGAATCAGCTAGTCAGCAGGTAAGATATTTTTCAGAGGCGTAATTTCATATTTTAATAACCAAAGGGACTGGATGAAGCCGAGTTTAGTGCAAAGCCTCAACCTCAAAAGAAGTTGCCTGGCAATATTCAACCAGTGAAGCTGCGAGTTGCAAGCAATGAAAGAGGATTAGAAATCACGTAAAGCGATTCGGTGTGGCTTTGTATGCCAATAATTATAAAATATTTAGCCAAAAACCAAAAATCTCGAGAAAGGATGTCAAAAGCGTGGAAACGAGTCTGCATCGTGATTCCCTCAAAGAAGATCCTGAGAACAGAAATTCCAAGAATCTTTTTTATACGAAATACGATCCCAAAAAACTGCACAGTGAGTACAGTTCATCTCAGTTCGGGTTCTCAAGGAACACTTCGGAAACCACAATGGCGGATGGTGCTCAGCCAAAAGTAGGGAACCTCGGCAATCAGAAATACAACTACGCGCATCCGACATATAACTACAATATAGAGAATTATCGCAAGGATGGAGGGACTCCAGGCCAGCAAATGTATTTTCTGTGTGTTTGAAGATGTAGCGCTTACCTTTTATTAGTCCTACTTATGCAAGTGATCATATGGGAGACCATCATAACTACTACGTCGGACAGAGTAAAAGAGTTATTAGATTTCGCAGTCAATGGACCGCATTCTGATAATGATAGATAGAAAAACTGAAAATTCATATGCGCCGGCGCCGATTTCGAAGAAATTCCAAGTTTTGCAAGCTCAGAATATAAACGCGAGGAAGCAGGGCATAACCGCTGTTAAAGATTCATTCCAAATCGCTCAGATGGTCTATGGTTCGTCCATTGTACTATTAAATCAAGTTTTCGTCGCTAATCTTGATATAATTTCAGAAAAAAGGTGATAAGAGGAACATTAGCAATTTTGAAAACCAGCTGGTTGTTGGAAGCAAAATAAAATTCAATGGAAAAGGCTCAACGAAATTTTTATTAGGAGAGGTACCGCACTTCTTGTAGCTAATTATTCAACAAAGACACTAATAGGATGAAAACCGAGAAATGAAACTTGAATCTGGAATAGAGAGTGCTCCTCAGTCCTCAACTCACCTTCCATATTTGAATCATAGACATATGGAAGCAAGATCAAAGGTAAGTCTGAAACTTTCTGCAAAAATGATGATATGTTCCTTTAGACCAAGCCGTCAAGGCCTGTCGAAGGAGAAAGCAATCTACACAATGCCAGCTACAAATTTAAGAACGTACCACAGGTAAATCGTTGCGCATCCTTATTATCAACCGAGCTTATTTTGGTCTTAGAAAAAATTCGGCTTTCATCCAGAAGGTGGAGATGACCCAATAAATCAGCATACGAAACTCCAACATAATACGTTAAATGTTGGTGCTTCGCCGACTGTTTGGGAGAGCCAAAAAAACAAAAGAAAATAATAAATGAACCCAATTTGCGGCATGAGAAGTTTTTTTATTTTTTCCCTATAAAACCACTATAAGACAAGTTTAATTAACTGCGCTGTTATGCGTCGCTGTTCATGGGAGTTCTGACGTCAGAAAGCTTCCCTTGAATAGGGAGCATTGAGCAGTCTTCATTAGTTTACATAAGAGTTCCAATTTGTACATTTACTTCGATTACTTAAAAGTTTATTGACTTGTTTTGTGATTTAAATGTCTCTCTTCTTGTGTAATCTAATCCTCAAGAATGAATTCTACTGATTATTGAACTCGAATGGACAGATACGATTGATATGAGGTTCTCCAATAGGGGATGACAGCGTCCATTGGAGAATTTTCTAATGCTATTATTTTGTTACACTGGATTTTCTTAGCTATCGAAGAAGAATTTCCAATGATTTTTTACAAAAGAAGAAGGTTCTTTGAATTAAGAACCAATCATAATAGTTCCCTTGTGAATAAACAACTTGCATTATTTATTCATTAGCATTCTTGTTGTTATGTCAATCGTATGATAGATGATCATCATTATTATTAGCTAAAGTTTGACCTTAACATGTGCAAAGGAAGTATTTCACTGCCAAGATTACCTTGGACGCGCTTTTTTCACTTTATCTTAAACTTCCGTCTTCACGAGGTATGAGAACTTGAAACAAACCGAGCTCGATAGAGTGATTTAATTAAATATTTGGAATACTGACCCGTGATATTCGTTATTTAGTCTGGGAAAAAACGAATAAATTGGTTTTAGAGAATTTTGGAAACCGTGTTAGCACAGCCTTGAACGAGAAGACCATGTATTATCATTGAAAATTAAGTCGAATTGAATCCATATCTGTGTTGCCCTTCAGCGTTAGTGTAATTTCCCTTTCAGAATCTTGACATATACTTCAAATACCGCCTTTATAAGCAGACTATCTCATTTTTTTCGCACAGAAAAATTTAACGATTTAATAAGATAAAATGCAGAGTAAGATCAACTATGGAGACACAATCTACATCCAATGCAGTGGTCAGGCCCCCAACAGCCTTGTTCTCTACTCACTGGGCTTCTTCGACGAAGATGTTTACGCTGGCTTGGTCGAAAACTCCTTCGATACAAGCTTCAGATCCGCTCATTTCGTAGTCCTCCCAAGTTTTCTCTCCAATAACGAAGCGAAAGCATTTGTCCGAGCGCTTACCGAGGAACTTCACCTTCAGCAGGAGAAAGTGCAACCTTCAGAGGCTCTTTCGAGGGAAAGAAGAGCCTCACTGGCGATGATAAAAACCAAATCAAATATCGACCCACAAATGTACCAGTACGCAGAGCTTGAAGAGGAGGGCCTCGAGGAAGAAGAAGAGTTCCCTTTGCTGCCTCTCTTGGAAAGCAAAGGCACATCTCGAACCAAGAGCCCTCTAAAGCCATCCAGTAAAATCGAATACATATCAACTCTCGATTATATCAAAGGAGAATACGAGCAGAAATTGAAGCAAACAGAATCCAGCGCTTCACGGATAGCTGAGTTGAATTCTCAGATTTTGAAAGAGAAATTAGGCCAAGGTGTCAAGCATAACGAAAACATCCTTCTCTTTCATGTGGAAAGCCAGCAATTCCTCTGCGCGATGAACGACCCTCATAGACTCGACTATTCTCTGCTGAAACTCTGTCTGTCAAAAACTATTTCCCGTGAATGCTATTTCCAGCTCCAAAAGCTGTCAAACCTTGGTAACTTCGGAGAACATGTAAACTATGAAACTCCCCTAACGGTTGTCGCGTACAATGGTACTCGAGTCAAGATAGGGTCGAGATCACTAGGTGAATACTGTAAGCGAAAGAATCATTTATTCCTGAAAGACCAGTATTGTGATCTCAACGCTGTGCCGGAAGACCCGGAAAATAAAGAAAGCTTCTTCCCATACGACGGTTATAGGTCCAGCTTCCCACATAATACGTTTAAGGAGAGTTTTCCTGTGGGAATAACAAACCTCACTGAAACGGCTGAGTTTTTCAAGATCAGTATCTACTCAAGCTACTACGAAAGAGTTGAGACGCAGAAATCGAAAGAAATCAAAAATGGAGAGTACGTTCGCATAGCGAGAGGGAAGTATTGGCTCACCGCAAGCAAATCTAACTACGAAGATCGAGTGTTTTACGAATACTATGAGAATGACGACTACAATCACAACCTTGTCCAGAGCGTTTTCCAGGTGATACGGCTAGGAGACGATGCCATGAATTCCTCAAGCCTACCGTTGAGAGGATCAATCGACATTCAGCAAAATAGCCAGACGACAAGCGAGCCTAAAAACCATGGGTTCATTCTAAAGCATTTTTTCACTGGACTTATAGTGGCTGATCCTGAAAGCCCTCACCCGTTCATGGACAAAGAAGCTCAAAAGGACAAGAAGTTAACAGAGTTTCATTTATATGGGCATATTTCCGAGCCCACAGCACCGCTCACGAAAAATTCAATGACTTTTATCAGAATGCTACCTGAGGCTGATCCAGCAAAAAGCACGTTTCTCAGTGAAGGTGAACTGGTTCGCAGTCAAAAACGAAAGCTGGACACAGACACACCATTCTTCTATGGATACAAGCAGCCTGCTGACTATATCCAGCAATTCACGAAACTTAGCAGGAAAAAAGCGAAAAATCAACCTGACTTGCCTTCAGCCTTTAATTTTATCGCGGTAACAGAAGGCGAGATTTACATGATGAACGAAAGCATGAACTTCGCAAGATATTTAAAGAGCTTTTATCTTGCGCTGGTTAGCTCACTCAGCAATCACGAGGATATTTCAGCAACTAGGATGGCACAACTGAGGTTAAAGTGCTCTGAATATTACAAAAGCCTCTACACAGCGAACTCGTCTGAACAGCTACGTTACATCAACATTCAAGAAAGCCAAAGGCCAATACCAAAAGAGAACGGCACCGTCAATGAAAACCGTCAGATATACGCTCGAGAATGCCAGATCATCGATCTCGTGAATAAGATTCTCTTCTACCTCATCGCTAATCCAAAAACTCCTTCAGTCCAAATCGATCAGAAAACGCGGGAAATTTACTTGCTCGGCTTAAAGAAGTTGATCATCCTTCTTACCAAAATTATTCAGGCGATCACCTCTCATAATTCGATCAATCATATCTACAATGGCCAGTATGTGCGAATCTACGTATTGGCGTTAATTCAGCCTGGAGGTCTGTACGGGAAAGTTGCCACATTACGTGAGGATCTTAATCAGCTAAAGGATATCATCCTCCCTTTGCTGGTCAAGCTCCTCTGGGACCAAGACATGGATGCATTGAATCAAATCAATTATTATTCGAAAGAATGGTTTGATTATCTGGCCAATCAGCAGGACTACAGTATCCATTCGTTGGTGGCGCTGCGGCATATTTTCCGGAGCCAGAGCCCAGGATTCGCTCAGACTCTGAGGAATAGCCTTATGGATGATTTTTTAGATGATGAGACGAGGTTTAGAAATTTGATCCCTGAGATGACTTTGAACCCACAAAATGACCGCATATACTTCGTTTTCCGTAGAGCAGGACAACAGCTGCTGGAAATCCCAGTTGAAATACTCAGCGAGGCTCGTCCAGAAACGAAATACCTAGTTTGGGTGCTTAAAGTCATATGTGCAATGGTTCTTCGCCGCTCTTTGAAATTTTCGGCTCAGATAATCAACTACTATAAAATTGACCTCTGCCTAAGGATAATCAACGACCCTCACGTCTTCTACGAAATTAAAAACCTCTTAAACTACGTCACTCAGCTCATTCATTTCTCATACCGAGCACTTCCGTTCGAAGAGCTATCCGATTCGTTGCTCTTCCTTTGCGAAAATTTGAATGAGGTCTACTCGAAAATTAACGAGATAGTCTCTCAGAATAAGGAGTTGTTGGTTGGAGAAGACGAGCAAAGCATGCTCTTACAAAGAGACATCAAGACACTTTTCACGCAGCAATCCACGCGGTCGGGAATAAACTTCCTCAAGAGCTTGGACTTCACTTTATTTGACCACGCAAAGTTTGTTGTTGCAGTGCATATCATCATTTCGTTAATGAAAGAGCACCATATGCAAGAGATCGAGATTGTAGAGCTGTTCTACAGAGTGATCTGGAACATACTCCACTCAGTAAGTCAGCAGGTCCATAATGGTGACGTTAGTTTGCTTATTCAGGAAGCCTTTGACGTACTTGTGAAGATAAACACTGCCTTGGTCTCACAAGGCACTCTCTATATGATCAATGACATAAAATCCTACAAGCAGCTCGACAAAAAAGACGACGAATTCCAAGTGTTATGGGTCTCTACTTCCGAAAAAGAAGCTGTTTCAAGTATGATAAGGACCCGCATCCAACAGACACTCGAGCAAGAATTCGATTCCCTGAAAAAGATCTCGAACCAACCCTTGCAAGATCAAACAGACAGGATCCGTCTGGTTTTTGACTTGCTCCTGAAAGAGAAAGATCCTAATACAATAACCCATATCCTTCGATATCTTGAGGAGATAACGAAATACAAGTCGAAAATACTATCTACTCTTGAAAGCTATACATTCATCGATGACTCGGGAACGATATATAGCGTCATCAAGTTGACGAAGCTCCTGTTAGATTTGAATAGGCTCAACCGAGAAATCAGCGTTATCGAAGAATTCAAGTTGAAATCGGATAAAATAGACACATTACTGGACTCTATCAACTCCTTACTGCAAGATATCTTTGTAATGGTCTACGACTATGAGTCGCATACGAGAAGCTCTTTCAGACAGGCCAGCTACAACAGGAAAAAGGAGGTGTTTTTAGAATATATTCGCATAGAAAAAAGCGAATTAAACGCTCGAGCTTCCGTTATCTTAAAGAAAGCGGTGAAGGTCAAATGGCAGAAGATTATGCGAGCGTTTGATATGCATTGTCTCCTTCTGAATCTCTGTCAAAATCTCACAGATTACAGGCTATTCGGAGAGAAATCCTACGATAACCCTAAGATACGCCTCTCAGTGCGACTTATAATGATTCTAATGATTATTTTCGTCTATAAATTCCCTGAGAATCAAAAGGCTTTGGCGACTTACCAGCCATTTATTAAGCTTTTCCATGAAAGGGATCCAAATCGAGTGAATTTACTCGGCGTTGATAGGAACATCGCGTTTATCGAAACCATCCGAGACAACGAAGAGCTCCTGAAAATGAACCACGATTACCTGATTGATATCTCCAGTGATTGCTTCATCTACCAAATCCAAGAGCCGTTTGTATTCGAGACACAGACCAACGATCCTTGGTATCGGTCGTACGTCGACGCGTTAAAGTATCTCTTCAATGCGAAATTACAGCAGAACCTTTTCGACCCTGAACAGGTCCTCCTGACTAAATTCAAAGAGTTTACGACGATTCTGTTCACCCGAGATGTGTTTTCGTTCAACTCGTTGGTAGAAGATCAGAGCTCGAACCTCGAGAATATTCGTTTGCCGGAATTTCATTACGTGTTTGAAGAGTTTCTGAAAGCAATTGACTCGTTCCAGCGTGGACAGAACGTTGAAAAGATACTCTTCCTGCATCAAAATTTGAAGCCCAAGGTTTGGTTTAAAATACTTTTGAATGAGAATTTGGACTTCTGCTTTGAACTGAGAAAGCAAGTTTTCCTGATCTTTGATAAGATTTATTATCAGAGAGAGAAAAAGAAAGGGTTATTCAAAAACGTGAGCTACATTCACTCTTTCATAGCACTTATCCTCGTTGATATTGCCGCATACGCCGATTATAAAGCCAAGGGTTACGATCCTGAAGCGAGAAACCTGCGTGATTTGTTAACGAAGCAATGGGTTACTGATGCTCATAAAGGCAAGCGGCTCAAGAAAACGATCGAAAATTATATCCAAATTGTTGAGACGCAACCCCTTGATGAGATTCATTTCAACGCATTCCTAGACAGCCTCCCAGTTCTCGGACTTTTGACCGAGATGCTCGATGAAATCTCCTTCGATTTGCTCCAAAGAGTACTGACTGAAGAAAAGACAACTTTAACCCACATTCAGACAGACCTTGTCGAGTATATTTCTGACTTGATGTTCACTCTCGGTAACACCGAAGGTCTCGATAAAAGAGTCCAGAGATGGGTTCGAAGGTTTTCCAAAGCGATGGTGGAAATTAAGGAATTTTCCACATGGAAAAGCATCTTCTGGGAGCTTGCTAAGGAGAGCAGAGAAGGCGATTCCGGAGATAAGATCATTCCACGGAAAACGTTTGCCTTTGATTTGGATAGACACCCTCTAGGTGGAGTGATAATGGAGCAGGTCACCAAACTCATGGCTCTCAGAGAAACATATTTGGCTCAAGGTTTACAGCAGTTACCGAAGCATTGCAATGATGATTCACAGGTCGCAGAGATATTGGTTTTCTTTATAAGGCAATCAATAATTGAATGCCCTACTCTCTCTGAAGAGTGCCACTTCGCGGTGAAACTCCTCACTGAAATCCTGAAAGCAAGGAACACGAACGAAGCTGAGAGACAGCTTCCGATTTTTGAATGGGGAGAACTCTCTCCTGGCAGCTGGGAAAGGCTAAGAGACCTCCAAAACACTCTCTGTGACGCTGGAATTACCAACGCACTCTTACAAATGTTCAAAGACAACGACGACGGGAGCGTCGTAGCGGATTTGCTCTCTCTAGGAACCTGCCTGACGTATGGAGGTAATAGATACGTCCTGGACAATCTACACAGCCAGATCCAGAGTGACCCAGAGAATGAGTTCGCTGTCATACTTTCGGGACACATACTGAAATGGTTCAGCGTACTCAAAACTCGTGAAGAGCAGAGAGTGAAAAAACTCTATTCTAACTGCCAGAAAACTTTCTTAGTAGTCTTCAAAGGTAAGACGGTCTTTAAGGAAGCTCCTCTTGAGAATAGCAGAGAGCAAGTCATAGCGGCTTTGAACGCCTCGCTTTCAGACGATCTTAAAGTAGAAGTCAGTCAATACTGTCCCATATTACTCCTAGCATTGAAATTCTTGCAAAGCCTTTGTGAAGGACACCACGAGCGGTTCCAAGAATATGTGCGTGAGCAAATATTTGAATCAAAGAAGCATATCAACTCGATAAATTTCTTGGAGTTGGTGAAGCAAATGTACAACGAATCTCTTCCACTATTCAACGTGTACAACGCTCGGTTTGGGATACTATTGCTAGAGCTCATTATCGAAAGCATCCAAGGTCATACCAGAGAAAATGCTTACCTCTTCTTGGTTAATACTGTGCTGGAAGACCTGACGAACACGATGTTGATTTTCGAGAAAGAGTACGATCTGCTAGCCCGCGGATTCGGCGGACATGCTTCACACCCGCTGTATGTCGCATTGAAGCACGACGTCTTGGTTTTGTTAAGAGACTTAATTGCCGGTTCAGACCCTATAAAGCTTGCGGACATAAGACAATCGATAAATATGAAATATCTTATTGATACGTTGTTTAAAACCATTCGCTTTTTCTTGAAGAAAAAAGGATTCGTCTACAACAACTCAAGAATGTCCAAGAACATTGAGGAATTAGATGATATAATTCGAACGCTTAAACTCGACGAGAATTTCGGACCAATTCAATCTGTTGTAACTATCTATTGTATCATCAAGAGTCTCTGGGGAGATGACTCCAAATTCCATGAAACCTTTCTTCATTTCGCGAAGGAATGCGGTTATGATACTCAGCACATCCGAGAACTGACTCTTTACTTGAAATTCGTCCTTGAGAAATACTGCGTGAGTGTTGAAATCACAACGAAGCGAACGCCTGATCTCGTTCGCATTTATTTCCCAAAACTCACTATTTGTGACTACCTTGATGACTCAGAGATGATGGAAGCTTTTGAAGAGACTGTGGATCGTAGCAATACTCAAACAAAGATCGACGGGTTGATGACTGAGAGCAAAAAAATGATTCTTAGCGTTAGATCGAAAAAGGACAGACCAATAAGCTCGACCGTTAATCGCATCTTCGATTGGCTGCTTGTGATATCGCATATCGTCGGTGCCGTAATAAATATCTTCATCATTGCGGTGTTCCAGTACGAAAATGACCAGGTTTTTGAAGGAAATACGGTGCAACTCTCGATTTTGCGGTCATTGATCGGCATACAACTCCTCCTCTCGTTCTTACAGATCATTGGCTATTACTTAGGCCAAGCTCAGATAGTTATACCTTCGAGATGGACTCTGCGAATTCAGAAAAAAACCGAAGAGGCAGAGGAAGAAGCCTTACACCTTCTGCAAAAGACTTTCAAGTTTCAAGAGGTCGACCGGTCCAAGGTTACCCCAGTACTAGAAGATCTTGTACTGGATTTAAAGGGTCCGTTTTCCGAAGAGTACGAAATTCTTAGCAAATACAGCACTCAGATAGTGATGAAGAAAACTTTGATAGAAGTTTGGTTTATGGCGTCAACACCGATGCTTATTTGGCAGCTGATATTCTTGGGCATTTGTATTGGAGCCGAGATCGAGCCATTTATGTGTGCTTTCATGACGATTAACTGGGTCGTGCGATCGGACACCGTGCAAAGAGTATGGGGGTCTATAGCGAACAACTTGATACCGTTTTTATGGACTATCCTTCTGCTCACTCTTACGATTTATATCTATGCGACAATTGGATTCTATTTCATGAATGATCAGCTTATCGATGACAATGGAAATCTGATCTGCGCGGATATGTTCGAATGCTTTACCAACACGCTGAACCTCGGGTTGCGTAATGGAGGCGGAATCGGTGATTCTATTCAGAGCGCAGTTTATACGCGAGATTCGAGATGGGCGTTTTTGGGGGAGATGGTTTTTGAGCTCTCTTTCTTCATCATTATTCTCACTCTCTTCTTGAACGTCATCTTCGGTATGATCATTGATTCTTTCGGTGATCTCAGAGATCAGAAGAACGCTTACGACGAAGATAGAAAGAACGTGTGCTTTATCTGTGGTATCGACCGTAGCGAGTTCGAAAGACATGCAAACTTTGATAATCACACAAAATATGAACATAATCCAAGGAACTACGTGTATTATCTCTTTTACATTTTAGAAAAACAAAAGTCAGACTCGATAAACCTCACTGATATTGAAAGTCACGTGCTTGAATGCTATCAGTCGAAAAAGACTGATTGGATACCTATCGGAAGGTCACTGACTCTTGAGCAAGTCCGAGAGCAAGAAGAAAAGAAAAAATATTGAATAAAAATTAATAACTAACATATTGTAATTAGTGAGTGATAGATAATATCATAATTTACATTTATCTATCAATTTGAAAATGAAAAATCGCATTGGATATGTGGTTGTGTGTTTTCTCTTGCGTATTTCATAATAATAATATTCATTTCATACCGATAATAAGTTTATATATTGTGTTACAATGCATCTGAACCACCCAATGCAATTAAGGTGGTTCAGATGCAATTGATATGAATTGATACAAAAAGCATTTCCTTTCTAATTATGAGAAATTGTGATATAAGTTACCAGAGGGTTGTGGAAACTCAGTGTCAATGGCTGATATTGAATGCTGGTTGCTATCATTGCTAACTCCATTCTTCCTCTGGCAGAACCGTTGACACCCTCCTTTTAGGGTCCCAGATAATCCATAAGCCAATGCGTTAAAGATTCCTTGAGAATTCGCAAAAACTATACTTGACAGCTCCCACCAGAATGGTCCGTGCCCAACACCAGTTATTTGCACATAAAGTCGCAGAATATTAAACGGAGAGTAGCAAACTATCATTATCAGAGGATAGACGAGCAACTCTAAGTACATCCGACCTCCAAAGCGGCGTACCTTCTTTATAACATAAAAATAACAAATGAGACAGTAGATCGCCGCTGTTGTCGACGGAATAAACTCCAAACTCACAAAAGCCCAATCAATGCTGTCCTCCTTTCTCTTCGGCCAGCATGTATGTGAGTCATTGTCGATCTCGGTTGGTCGAATTACTAATGATACTGTTGCCAGCATTATTGCAATGAGGATGCAGATTTTCACATATCTTTTATAGAAAGTTGCAACAGCGCGTATGTCGTCTTTTTTAAAATTTATATATAATGAGTGTGCAAAGCAGCATGACCATGCCAATGAGCCACCATAGCCAATTGATACAGCGAAGGACTGGACTTGACATATGAGGGAATTTTCTACTGACACCGTCTGAAGTATTCCCACTGTGTTATAGATGAAATCCATGAGAGACAGCCAGACTATCATCATTCCGAGCACATGATGATGGATCTTCAAAGCCATTGTCACCGTAAGATTGAAAACACATCCGATCAGAGATAAGATAGACATTACAAGTGCTGAAGTTAAGATTGCCTGGAGTTCTCCAGGAGTGAAGTTGTTATCAGCTATAAAGTTGGAAGCTGAAGCCATCAGAGAATCAGCCATAACGAGAGGTTTTTTATTTATAGCTCTGCTGAATTAATTCAATTATATTAATAGCTGGGTTTTGTGATTCTTAAATCTATTGAAATCACGAAAATAATTCTGCGCAAATAGAGCAATATCTAATTTATTCGCGAATCCATTTATTGCCTCTCGATTGCAGGTACTTCTCGCTGATATATTTTCTCTTCTGGGAAAGAAAGTGCTTTTAAAGTCTTTTTTAGTTCCACCAATAGCCTCAAAATAAAAAATGAAAGAAGTGATTACTACAATAGCAGCAATGATGAAAAAATATAACTCAATTATACATTTTTGTTAAATGAAATCATTGTAAGACGGGCCTTAAAGATCTTGTTTTGACAATTACAATTGTAAAAACGGTCTCAGGTTAAGGAAAATATCTGCAACAAAGTTTAATAAAATTCATTTTAATGATGGTTCATGACGTAATCCCCCATCACCAATGATTTTTCAAGAACGGATAAATCTGGTCTCTCACCTGACTCTGACACTCCGGGCTCTGACGCAACATAAGTAAAAGGATCTTGCGGCTCTTCAGTCTCCGGCATTGTCGATCTTTTTCTTCTACAGCAAATTTCCCTGTACCCATTTATGATTTTACTCGATAAGCCATAGGCAAAGGCGTTTAATAGTCCCTGCGCGTTAATAAAAACATTCGCAATGAACTGCCAAGCAAATGGCGCTGCGGCTGGGTGCGTAAAATCCACATATAAAGTCAGAGCAATCCACGGAACTGAGGTGATGATGACTATTGCTGGATAAAGTAGTAACTCCATATACAGTCTCGACCCAAGCTCTTTTAGATGCTTCATGACAGAGAGATAGCAAACCAAGCTGTATCCCATTGCAATCGCAGGAGGGATGCCTGAGATGACGACGTCTGTCCAATCAAACCCGACGAGTTGTATAGGGTGCCAACAGATCTCTGCCGTTTTATCAATCCAGTTGTATCCAATTGCAACTGATACCGACCCCAGTAACAAAGCAGCTGCAATGGACACCTTGCTATAGTTTCGATAATTCCCTTCGGTAACTTGAGGTGTGCTTCTATTGATCCCTGTGTAAAGTCCGTGCGCAAAGCACACCGTCCACGCCAGAGATCCTCCATACCCAAAGTATATTCCAAAAGTCATGATCTGACAAAAAATATTGCTTTTGGTTTTTACGAGGTCCACAAGAGAAAATCCGCTGAATATGAGATCCATCAGACCCAAACTGACGACCATTTTTGTTACAGTGTTGGAAGAGCGTTTTAAAATGAAGGGTGTAAATACATTAAATAGGCATCCTATAATTGATAATGAGTTGACCACAATGCCAGTGATGATTAGTTGATCTACATGTGAAATTGAGAGGGCGAGCTTGCTGGGAGACAGAGGATCTTCCTGCGAGGAGTTGAAGTTAAGTATCGTGTTTGTAGTTGAAGAATCATTCATCACTGCTGCCAACAAATTTTTTAATTTTTGTGACTATAGCTTTGAAGCAAAAAATCACCTCGAGCCATAAACTAAGAGACGACTCCAACAAATAGAAATGACAAGAATCATTTGAGATGCTGATGCTCTCTTCAATTTTTTTATACATAAAGGTATTATATATCGGCAAATTTCATGCTATAGCATAAAAATAATTTACCCAAACAGATTCATTTGAAGCAACGAAAAACATAACATTTTTTATACACACATACTTAAACTTTTGAAAAACATTTATCTTCCAACCTTACTTACTTATCGACAAATCTTCAAGTATGGATGGCCCAAGCTCAGAAGCCATAAAAAGACCCTTTGAGTCCGGTCTTAGTAGAGAAGGCTCAGTTTGTTTTTTCTTTTTTTTGCAGCAGAATTTTTTGTAGCCCTTAATCATAGTTCTTGATAGCCCATACGCAAGAGCGTTTAGAAACCCTTGCAAGCTTAACATGATATTCGATATCAGATAAAGCTTATACGGCGGAGATTCCTTAACAACAATGGCGTAAATGGAATATATGTTCCACGGGAAGAAGCAGATAATAAGTATCAACGGATAAAACAGCAATTCCACGTATATTCTCATTCCCATTTGTCGCAGCTTCCCGATGACTGAAGCATAGCAGTAGAAGCAGTAAGTGACTGCTAGGATAGTAGGGATGATAGAGAGGAACATGTCGAGCCAGTCAATATCACCGATATTACTATTATGCCAGCAATACTCCGAATTCACAGTATAATACTGCGCTGCGGTCGCAGCAACCGAAATTACCAATGGAGAAATGAAACCAACGTATTTATATCTGGTCCATTGGTCCTCATTTGAATCAACTTCGCTTTGTTTTTGTCCTATTGTGCTGTAGAGACAATGAGCAAAACAGCAAGTCCAGGCGATAGATCCACCATAGCCATAAAATACGAAAAAACCCAAGAAACCGCACAGTATGGGATATTGCATTTTAATAATTGATAGCGTTGTTATTACGTTGAAGAGGAGATCCATGAGACATAAGCTGACTATCATCTTTTTCAAAATTGTGGTTGAAGTCCTCACATAATAATTCGTTATCAGATTGAAAATTAACCCAACAATTGAGATTCCGTTCGCAACGACACGACCGATGATTGCGTCAGTGAGTTCTTGTGGTGTTAGTAAGGTTGAGTCAGATTT
>ENA-UOUE01000178-UOUE01000178.1-compost-metagenome-genome-assembly--contig:-NODE-178-length-51870-cov-6.852297_pt1 | contig 51870 bp, 36 predicted proteins | sample MGYA00238146_ERZ747223 | MGnify/ENA primary metagenome ERZ747223 (study PRJEB28781, sample SAMN06268865) | compost metagenome | isolation source: single cell | place: USA: California, Emeryville, Joint... | reverse complement strand
GTTGTGAGCTTTGAGAGGTTAGTTGGCAAGTTGATGATCTTGATGGCTTCAAAGGGGCACTTCTTGACGCACAAGTTACAACCAATACAAAGTTCTTCTGAGATCTCAGCTATCTTTGAGGTAGGTTGAACTTCAATGCAAAGCTTTCCTGCCTTATTGATAGGGCAGGTCTTTTTGCATTCTTGCTTGCATTTCTTTGGTTTACACTTGTCCTTGTTCACAATAGCGATACGAATTCTCGTGTCTTCCATTTCTTGGTATGAACTCCGATTTTTTCTTTTTGAATAAGGTTTCTTATTTCCAATAAATCTTTCCAAAACGAGTATCAGTCTTGCCCTTAAATAGCTTTACCAGCCAATTAAAATTCTGAAAAATAGCAAGTCAGAACGATTGACGCAGCACAAGATGGATCTCTCTTAGGTGATGCCTACAAGGAGGAATTGGATCCCATCATAAAAAGGTTCAGAGCTGAGGATACTCATGAACTCTTTAAGTGTAATTACTAATGAAGACTATTGAGGTATCAACAAAAAAGTCGTTAACTAATTGTATTGATTTATAAATCATGATAAATGGACAGAAAAATCCAAGAAATATGAGAAAGTAGTATTTCTCAGCATACAACAGTAGGAACCGAAGGCGTTATGAAGGATCCTTCTGGGAAAATTTTTTGTTGTGCATTTTGTAGTGGAAGTGACTCGTGAGGGGCTATTTTGATAGTTAAGCAAATATTCCAAAAATTTGACAGCCTTATATTTCTAAAGTCAGACATCATCAGAGGCTGTTGCATTCCTATCTTGGAGAAACTACCTATACGAATAATCAGCGCCTTCGACTTTGACAATAATGACTAACGACGCCGAAGTTGACTAAAGGATAGCCCATAATTTCAAAGGAAAAAATTGGAATAATGAGTAAAAGCTAAGAATTGTTGAACAGCAGAGAAAGCACAGCATATTGTTATGAAAACCTCTGCAATGTACAGCACAGTTAAGAAACTCAAGAGCTTCATCCAATATTATGCTTATCTTTTGCAAAGCGCTTTCTACATTCCTCCATAATCTGCATCATTCAGATGTACAAGCTTAAATGTGCATGCAAATTTCTCGTAGCTCTATGAACTTCATTTAATTCATTCAATATTTCTAAGAGAAGTTATTGTGAGCGTAAAAATACAGAGTGTGACATGACAATAAGATAAATATTATCACCCGCCAGCAATCTTTAACTCAAATGCAAAGGAGATAAGTCAAGTGGAATTCAATTGGCTATTTGAGTCTTAAATAAGAATTAGATGAATTAGTGTATACGTCAGAAATAATCAGAGATAACTCGAAAGGAGTTTTATCTTCACTTCCTTTTCATCACACGAAGTACATAATCAATCAACCAACAACACAACATAACATTGCTTGCCAATAGAAATTACTTAGAAATATAAACTTTAAAGATGAACTCTGAAAATGGTAATGATCTCGGCGTTTTTGTTGACGGAGTGAGCAACAAAATCGGAGAGAAGGTGAAAAGTCTCCCTAAAAAGGGCCCTGGAGCGGGAGATTTCAAAATGCACAAAAAGCTTGGTCAAGGAGTCAAGGTGAATTAAAGGAAGCCTTAGCAGTCAATATTAACAACTGCATGCGCATGTATTTAGGTCCTTTGCACACAAGAGAAAAAAACTTTCGAAGAATTAGTCACAAATGAGCCTAAAACTGACCTTATCGTTATGCACTTTGGCAATGGTACTCTCTACCATCCTTCATCAATGAAATAATCCATTTGTAATTGTTTTCCGTTGAATAGGAGACGAATATGATCATGTTGGTTTAGAAAAATTCCTCCAGCCATACGGTGAGAAAGAAATTCATATATTTCCAGGAACCAGCTACGGCGTTATCAGATTCAAGAAAATAGAGGAGGCAGAAAAGCTAATCAAAGATGCCACTAAATTAGAAGATACCATCGTAGCGAACATCTTCGAAATCAAGTTCAAGGATGACAGAATGAGACATGTGTTTTTCTTCTATTCTAAGCTCGTTCTAGAAGAATTTGAGAAGTTCCAAAGCGTAGATTTCCCAAATGCTTCTCGCGATCTGGATATTCCTGGGCTCACTCTTCTCGACAACTTCATTACTGAAGAGTATGAAACGGAGATTGTGAAATACTTGGATCAATTAAAATGGAACCCAATGAACAATAGAAGAGTTATGCATTTTGGATATGAATTTATTTACGGGACGAACACTATCGATTCCTCGAAACCAATAAACCATTTCCCAGAGGTTTTTAAGAAGTTGCTGGATAAACTGAACGAAGATGTTGTGAAAAAATGCGGTCAGCAACCATTCGATCAATGTACGGTAAATGATTACGCTCCAGGGCAAGGAATTCCACCTCATGTTGACTCGCACTCTCCTTTCGAAGAGGTCTTCGTTGCTATTAGTCTCCTTAGCGGTGTTGTCATGAGCTTCCGAAACCAAAAGCTCGAGCAAAAACATCTCTATTTCCCTCGCCGAGGAGTTGTTGTCTTCCAAGGCGAAGGTCGATATGCCTGGTATCATTCGATAGCCACAAGGAAACTCGATAAAGTTGAAGGAAAGATTAAATTCCGCAAGCGTAGGATCTCTCTAACTTTCCGAAAGACGAAACAAACGCCATGTCAATGCTTGTACCCAGTCTTTTGTGACTCTCGAGGCTATGATCCCAACATAATGAAGAAAATATTTAGACAACTTGATGAAAAAGAGAACTCAAAGAAAAAAGGAGAGTCCGCTCAGGAGGGAGAGCCAGAAGAATTCAAATTTGAAGAGGACAAATTCCAAGGAGAAGAAGGGATACTCAAGCCAAGTGATGTCGAACGAAAATATGTTTACAATATTTATGACAAAATCGCTCCTCATTTTAGTGACACGAGATACAAGCCCTGGCCAAAAGTCAGCGAGTTCCTGAACTCCTTAGAAAAAGGCTCGTTTGTAGCCGATATAGGTAATTATCAGAAATTATGACCCTGGCTTACTCAGAGTATACATTAGGTTGCGGCAATGGAAAGTACCTCGGAGTCAATAAAGAGAGCCTTTATATGTTTGGAACGGATAGAAGCCAGAGTCTTATTGAAATCTGCAAGAACCGTGACATCAACTTCCAAGTCTTCTCTGCTGACAGCTTACGCCTCCCACTGCGACCTAACAGCATGGACGCAGCAATTTCAATTGCGGTTATCCATCATTTCTCGACAAAGTAAATATTTTCTCCCATTATAAGAGTGTTCATTACAAAAACGTAGGGAGTTGAGAATACAAGCTATTAAAGAGATAGCTCGCGTTGTGAAGCCTGGTGGAAAGATGCTCATCTACGTGTGGGCTTTCGAGCAAGATACAGGAACCAAATTTGATCATCAAGATGTGCTGATCCCTTGGCACCTGAATTTCAAGTATGAAGACGAGGATAAACTACCAGATGCTCAGACCGAATCAAAAGAAAAGAGTCAGTCTGAGGAGAACAAAACAGAAGGAAAAGATAAGCCTGAAACACAGAAACCCTCAGAAAGTGATGTATATGTGAGCGAGGAGAAGAAAGCTGTAGTCTACAAGCGCTATTATCATCTATTCAAGCATGGCGAGCTTGAAGGACTTATCAAAGCCGTGGAAGAAGTGGAGATTATGAGCGCATACTACGATCACGCAAATTGGTGTGTGATTCTTAGAAAGAAATAACTTTGCAAGAAACACCCCAAGATTTTTCATTATTATTTCTGAAAGTCAATTAGCAACAATCTATTTTGTCTGTTAATCTGTTTTCTCATCTAAGAAATAGTAAGAACATGATTAATAATAAAATGATTGTTAGCTCGGACTCATATGAACAGCCATGCTAAACAAAATGAAAAGTGTAGGATTTAATACAATATCCAACAAGAGTCGGATTTATTTAAAAATCAGGAGTTAAGAGATTAAACTTAACAAAGTTCGTTCCTAATGGAGCAAAACGACCCTCTTTCTAGCTTCCTGAGAGGATCCACCCCGAATGATGAATCTCCCGCTCGAAAACTTTTCCTTGAAATGTTGGCCGCTATCATCCCGACAGCGGTGTATATATTTTCACAATTTATGTTACTCGTGATCAGTCTCCGTTTCATTGCTCAAAATATGCCCACAGCTGCAGTCGATGGCGTTGGAATTGGTAATACTTGGCTTGCCGCAGTGTATATAAGCATAGTTGTTGGACTGAATACAGGCACCTCGACATTTGGTGCTCAAGCATTCGGCGCACTTAATTATCCGATGGTAGCTCGTTACTTCCAGAGAGGATTTATTCTGAGAATGATTAACATAATCCCAAGTTATGGACTCTGCTTTGCCTCCTATTATATCTTCAGAGCGATGGGTGTCGAAGAATCAATCGCTTGGGCAGCCTGGGATTACTGCGTACATTCTCTTGCTGCAATGATTGGACTCGCTTGCTATGACACTCTTAAAGCGTATGTCATGGCTCATAACATATTCATCCCTCCGATGATTGCTCAAATTTTAATTGCAGTAGTCCATTGGTTGTGGTGTATATTGTTTGTTGACAAACTCGACCTCGGCATTAAAGGAGTTGCTTACGCTTTTGCAGCATCAGAATTCACAGGAGCTATCATTCTCACAGTTTTTATCTTCCTAAACAAGGAGTTTGAAAACACTCGCATTCGGCCTACCAAGGAAAGTCTCGAAGGTCTCTGGAACCAGTTCAAGAACGAAATCTATGTTGCCTCTTTCATCATCCTTGAGTTTCTGGCTTTTGAATGCTGCATACTGGTAGCAGGACAGCTTGATGAAAACGAACTTGCCGCTCAGGCTCTCACATATTCCATTATTACTATTCTTACAACTCCAGCCATTGCTTTATCCACTATTGGAACAATATATATCGGAACCAGCCTTGGGCAAAAAAATGCATGTAAAGCACGGGTAATTACGAAGGTGATAGTACTGATTGCAATTCTCTTTTGGGGGATTCAGGCAGTAGTGATGTATACTTTCAACGAAAAAGTCGTCTCTTTTTTCCCAGTCAGTGAACATGTCCAGAAGGCAACAATATCGGGACTAATGACTTATCTGTACTTCATGCCTGTTGATATTTTTCAATGCTCTCTAACCTCGATATTAAAAGGAGTTGGACGAGAAAAGATTACAGCCGTGTTATATTTGATAGCGTTCTACGTGATTGGATTGAGTATGGCATATGTATTTGGGGTTAGAATGGAGAAAAATACCAGCGGGATATGGCTTGGAATGGGCATAGGCATTTGTTCAATGGCAGCGATGTCAGGCTGGCTGCTGTGGAAGACAGATTATGATTACCAAATTATGAAAATAGAAACAAGAATGATTGAAGATGAATCGTTGCTCTTGATGAATGATGAAAGCTTCAGAGAAATCTAATGGAAATTTCCAAGGACAATTATGCAAGAAACATATAGGCATTTTTCAAATGCTTTAATAGAAATTTCATTGTGTTTTTTTTATATTTTTTCGAAAAATATATGAACACATCCATCCTTTGAAGGCATCAGCCTGAGAGGAATATTTCGAGAAAAACTGAGACCAGAGCTAATTATTGAAATAACATCAAGAGACTGACTCATACTGTAATTTCTGTCGGTGGAAATCGAAAGTGTATTCATAAGAAGAAAATTTCATCTCCTAACTCTCTCTTTTTGGATAAATCTCCTTACTTTGATTGACATCCTAAAGGACTTAGATGCAGGGATATTTCCAAAAAAAATGACCATGCTACAATCAATTATCATGCAATTCCAATAATAATACACAGCATCAAATAATTCATCACACTAGTCTTTATTCAGTGAGTAAAGCACTGTTTTAGCTCGCTTTTATGCTCGTTCGTTTAGTTTATGTTTTTTTGTTGATCTAATAATTGTATTAATGAGCATCTCAAATAATTATTCATTTTACTCGTCATTGGTCCAGTTGTGTCGATATTCATCTGTTTGAACGTCAAAGCTAAAAAGGCATACGTTAAGTTTGTTTGCATTAACAAAAAATAGCATACGTTGATTTGCGTCGAGCATTTTCTCTTGTATCTCGGCATTGACCTCTTTCTTCAACATCTCCATCATCGAATCAACCTATATTCGAAGCGATAGATTAACATACATAGCCAAAAAAGTAGTAAATTACGTTTGCTTCAGTTGCACTGTTTGCCATCCCTTCGTTCATCGTAGTCGACATTATGTTAGATTGAATAGTGAGATTGTCCATGACTTTCTGGAATTCCTGCATGGAATCTGCTACCTTTTCAAGCGGAGCATTGTCGATCTGCTGTTGAAGCAACGGAGTCAACGATTGCAGCTGCTCAACCATCTATAAGACAAATGCTAATAAGAAAAAACAATATATATATGAAAGATTGAACCTTTGTGTTGTTCATGTTTGTTTTAATTTGAGTGCTAATAGCTTCCATACGGTTGGCCATTTTCAAATAATTAATCGATTCTTGATGTTTCATTTGAGCCGTCCCTAAGTACAGCCTAGACAAAACCATAATTAAGTTTCAAGTTATCTCCAGGTATTACTTTGCTCCTTCTTCGTTATTCTTTTTGAGAGCAGCCTTTGCCTTGGCAATTTCTTTCTCTGAATCTTTCTTCGCTCTATTTGATTCTCTTTCTAGTTGCTTTGCTTTCAATCTAAGCTCGATAATCACATCATCCATGTCCATTGTTGGTGTTGCAACAGGTTTCGTTGGTTTTGGTCCCATAGCGCTGCTTATTGTTCTCTAATAAGTTGTTGGAAACTTTATTCTTTTATCAAAAAATTTCTAAGGTGGACTTTATATTGAGACGCATTCTGATCTAGAGCGATCCATCGGACTTTCCAATTAGAGAAGTTTTGATATAACTCTAATTAACTCAATCAAATTACGGAATCGATATCAGATTATAATAGTCAGAAGTAGACAGGATTTATTTCGCCATTTTCATCAACGATCCTCTTGAAATGCGTTTAGAGAAGCTGTGCCGTTAAATTCCTTCTTCTTGTTGTCGTTGGATTAAAAAGAAAATTCTCAATACCAGAAGGATTGTTCAACATAGCATTACCTCAAATAATTTTGAGAAGCAATTAACCTTTCTATATCGAAAATAAATAACATTTGCCACTCACCTCACGGATTCGGAAACATTTTCTCTTGGTAAGACTAGTGAAATATTCTGCTCAAAATTTTTTGGTAGTCTTTGGATATGTTTGGCAAAAATTTCATTGTTAATTTCAAAGAAATAGCCGTGAAAGTTTCCAAAAAAGAAAATTTTAAAATTCTTCTCTGTGAATATTTAAACTTGGGAGAAAGGAATAGTGATCTCCACATAATTAACGAATGTAAATAAAAGCTCATTAAAAGTAATGTCAACTTAACAAATTTCTGTATCCATATATCAGAATTAACTGTAAGTTGGATTTTTATGAACTTGGTAGCTCAATGAAAGAGGTTACAACTTCTGTTATCAGCAAATTGCTCTATGGATGTCGAAAAAGCTTTTTGATCCTTAGCTTTTGAATTCTAGGCTTTGAATTTTGCACATTTACAATTTATCTAAGCACTTAACTTATTCAGAGCAGCCTCAACATGGAATCAGAGAAAATAAAAAGAGAATACAAACTTACAGCGATCAAACCGCAGGTGTCTGAGCTTCAAAATTTCCTCAACAGCAATAAACTCACCGACAGTACTATTGAAATTGCCACAGGCTACGTGTTCAAAGCCAAATCTGAACCTGTCAAGAAAAAGCACATTTCCTGCACAGCAGTGCTTCCCTATAAAGACATTTCGCTGCTAAAAACAATCAAAGAGAAGTTACCAAAGACTCTGATCTCTAAAAATATAGAGCTGAAATGCCATTTAAGAGCAGGAGACAAATTCTTCCCAATCATGGACACAGTTTCACTGAAAACCAATGAAAAGAGCACTATATCTCATACTTCAAGCACATATCTAATCTATTTTTGGGCATCCTGGGCTTCAGAATGTAAGAATTCTTTAGAAAGAGCTGTTGATATGCTTCAAGCCAATAAAAACACTTGGGAAGACAAAGTAAAGCTTATTTCCATTAATTTGGATTCTGATGCCGATGCATTAACCAATTACATGAAGCAGACCGCATGGCATCATAACTTTGACAACTATACTCTCGAAAAGAATTGGAACAATCCATTAGTACAGGCCTATGATGTCCGGATCCTCCCTAAACTAGCTATTATTGATATCAACGGGACCATTGCTTTTATCGGGGATCCTCGATCTGAAAAAATCGAAGCACTTGTTGATAACCTCATTAGATCTGGTGAGAAAATGGATGGAAGCGACAATTTCTCTCCTTCCTACGATGAAGGAATCCCTCTTGCAGATTTTAAACGCCTTCGAAAAGCCCTTCATGAAGGAGCCCTGAACAAATATTTAGAGTCAGATAAAACTCACCCACACGAAAATTTGTACTGTCTGCTCCAGCAAACAAAATATTACAATTCTGAGTTTCAGTTTCTGTACTCAAGCAGAGACAAACTAATCATCGGAGGATCATTTACAAAGGAATCAGAAAAAGTTGCACGGGTTCTTCTTGATGAAGTGCTCGATTCTCTGCCAAGAAACTCCATTCATTATCGGTTCAAAATGATAGACACCTTACAGATAGGTTTTGGAAACAAATGTGATGCCTGTAATAAGGAGCTTTCAAGAGAGAAACCTCAATACTATAGCTATCAAGAAAACAAATATTTTTGCTGCGCATGTGGAGATGAAGTGAAAGATGACGAAGCTGGAGTTGCGAAGTTTGTCAGTCCTCATGCACTTCTCTTTTTGGATTTTTCTGGTGACCCTTCGAAAACTTTAGAGATTATTAAAGCAACGATAAAAGACCAAAAGAGACCCCAGAATCTATATACTGAAAAATCACTGAGCAAGCATTCGATTAGCTGCAATGTGTGTGGGCAGAGTATAAACTCAACGCGATGGAAATGCTTAACCTGCCCCAAGACGAATCTTTGTGATGACTGCTTCGAACAGTCTAGGAGTGGAGAGGAAGAAACGATAAGTAAACTTAGAAATTGCGGACATGACTTCAGTTCTCATATCCTCCAGCGATTCTCTTTTTGCGAGGCTTGAGTTGATTTGTTTAATCATTTCTTGTTTCTTTTGGTTTCTCTATAAATAATGGACGTCGATTACGCGAAATCAGGATTTTTGCAGTAAATTTTCATAGTACCAAATAAGTTAAAACGTGATCCTGGAGTGTGTAATTATTAATTTAGATCCGAATCAACAAATATACAGTTTTCTCAGTATTATTAAATGTAAACGCAATTCGAGAGTGACTGAGTTAATTATATAGAATTTATATTAAGTAATTAAGATGTTCAATCGACGGGTAGTTCAAAAGATAAAAAGATAAGATAGTCACTTCTTAATTTTGCTGAAATTAAATCCTCGTTATGGAAAAACAAGTCAAGATATTGTTAATAAAACCTGCTGGATCTTATTCTGACGATATAGTTTGCCAATATATTTCTCTCGATTAGACAGCCTAATAAGTGAAAAATGAATAATTAGATTTGAAGCAATTGGTACCCAAATTTCGAATTTGTTGCTGATTTTTTCTAGAACCTTCAATTGAAGTTCAACATCCGGAGCAACCTTTCTAGATTACAAAAACAATTCGTGTTAGTCAATTCGACCATGAGAAAACGCTGAAAACCTGCAATTAATTCTAAACTCTTTGAGATACTTGCTATTCCGAATGGTTTCGATCAATTTTGCTGCTATATTTGCATCAAGAGCGCTGTATAATCGAAATAAAGCAGCCAGCAATGAAGTCGAATTCTACCTTCCTTTGATTGATGAGATCTTGAATGATTCAAGTTTTTTCCAGTGTTCTAGATCATTGATAAAACAGGAGACAACTTCTTTCTTGTCGGCGTCCATGCTATCAATTTGGATTTGGTAGAAAATCAGGAGCAACGCAATGACCTATTTACCCTTTTATTTCAATTTTTTGTAGACTTGAAAACGGAAAGAGACTAGTAATAGCAGTTTGATAGTCACAGCTTGGTCTATTTCAAAGAAAATAACTGAAAACCGACATTATACACTTACGCTCCAGTGAGATCCAATATGATATTCGTGACATTGAGATGTAGCTTTTTGTCGATGTATTTATTTATCTCATCAAGCCCATGGTTCTTCCAGACGACCAGTAATACTATATTTAAATTGCCAGGACTTGGATGGCCTGATCGAATCAACAACAGTTAATGAAATACTGCATCATTATTACCACCACCTTCTTTTTTGCCCTCAGGAGTTGAAGTCGCTTTGTCCAAAATATCGCCTTCAGTGGATTGAGTTGGCGGTGTTGACTCTCGCTTACTTTGAGCAGTTTCGCTGGACTTTTGTTGACCTAAGCATTGTTCTGCTTTAATACAAAGACTTTCCTGTAGGATGCATACCTTTTTCACTGTCCGCAGGAACCCAGTTAGTGCGAAAACTAATATTGGCTTTATCTCCTATCGACTTGACCGCTTTCTCTAATTCTTTGTTGTCTGGGTCAACGAACAAACCTTTTACATTTCAGATGGTTGTTAAGCTTCAAAAATTATAGAATGGCTCTACTTTTTGCCTTTGACTAAGTACACATTAATAATTTCTATAAGAGCATTAGCTTACCAGGACAGGCCCGCTAGGTGGAATATACTTCCCTCCACCATGGCTTGGAACGAGAAGTTTCTCGTTTGAAATATTGCTCTCAAATTTTTTCTCCGTTGGCATTGTTGACGTCGCAATCGTGTGTCCTAATACAAAAAATTTCGTTTTGCAACCGAACTCTCGTTGAGAAATTAACTTCTTGATGGATCTCTAGCCTCGAAGGTAGATTGACTTTTCTCACTTGCTTTAGCGTCGCCTGGTTGAGACGTCGGCTCCGTAGATTTTGTGGGAGGTTCAACCCCTAAATGTTTTTCGATGGCGAAGACTCGGACGGTGAGATCTGGAAAATAATTAGAAATTTCTTTGAGGAAAATGTATACCTGCGTTCTCTTGTTTGATTTTTTTGTTTTCTTCTATAAGATCATGGACAGCTGTTTCAAGCTTCTCAAATTTTTGTCTTAGTTCTAGAGAAGAAATGTTTAATCTATTTCAAATCTTCAGAAGAATACCTTCAAGAGACATTGATTGGAAAATGGCGAACTTTCGGATTTTTAGATTTTATGGATTCGAACAATCGGCTAAAAGCTGATTTTATTTCCAATTTAACTACTGACTCAATCTAATTGTTTTGGATCCATGGGCTTCGACATTCTCTTTTTCTGTGGCTAAGGTGTTTGCTGAGAACTTCTTGGTAATAGAGAAGAATCTCTATCGAGGAGATAGGGAAATGGCTCATTCTTAGAATGAGGAATTCAAAGTCAAGATACTTTCGTACCATTGCCAGTAACACTTTGTGTTGGAAACAGTAAAATTGTTAATAAACAGTAACATGAAAATACAAATTCAGTTGTTCAGACTTCCTCATTGCTGGCTCAAAGCTCGCTAAAAATGATTGATTTGCGTCTTCATTGCATATTAGGAAATAGTCGAGAGCTTTTGATCTACCAGACAATGAAAATCAAGACAGATTGCAAAAGTAATGATTCGGATAACCCAAACCACATCTCTTCCAAAGATTAGCTTCATGAACACTACTACATTTCATTCTATTGTAAGTAATAGAAAAAATACTAGAGAATGATATTATTATTGTTCTTGACATCAGTGACTTGATCTTTACTAATTTATAGAAGTTTTTTGGACTGAATGCTAATGCAAAATAGGATTTTCAGGTTCTTTCTCCAGTTTGTTGAAAGAACTTGAGATATTGCTGTGGACTAGTTGTCTGACCATCTTGCAAAACTTGATCTGATCGAGATTCTGATTTGATGTAAAAAATCACACGTCGAAATGTTTATCACAAATAAATTCGCATATCAGTCGTCTTGAATCCGAATTAATTAGAAGAAATTTGGTCTTTTACCACAGATGATTTCAGACCAAGAGTATCAGAGTCTGTCTATTCCTCCGAAGATCAAGCAAGCTTATAGTGATCTCCAGCTGGTCGCAACCACTAGTTACTACAAGGTCTTCGAAGCAACAAACCGATCAACATATCAGCGCCACACCATCAGAGTACTCGACACGGAGTCCGAATTCTACCTCAAGGACAGAAACTTCGCATCCACGCTCTTTATTCAAGAGTTGCTGTATGTTGCTACGCGTTTTTCTGAAAACGACGTCATCATTATCGAAAATTTCGAGATATCCGGTGAATACATCGGCTATGTGACAAAACCCACTTATTCTCTGAAGACAAAACTCGAAGATGTCGCTCGAAAGTCGCCTATAAATATCGAAAAGCTCTTTGATGACACGCTGTCAAACTTGGAATTTCTATTCAATACTCTCAAGTTCACTAATTCTACCGTGAAAGCAGACACAATAATTCAATTCGAAGAGTGTGACGGTTATTTTATAGCTGATTGGGCAGACTGTTCGCTGTCTGATGAGAAAAGCCTCGAAATGAGTAGTTATTTAGGGTTGGATGCACCTGGAACTCAACAAATCTTTGACTTGGCGACGATTATTTTGGAAGTTACAGGAATAAATAAACAAGACATCAAATTTTTCAAAAACTTGAAGGATGAAGAGTTATATACATCGTCAGTTTTCTCTATAACCGAGAATATAAAACCTAAGAATTTTCAAAAATTGATTCAAAGAAGTCTTATAAAAGATCCAGAGACCCATCTAACGCTCGAAAGATATTTTCAAGAGGTCCCTCATCCAAGAAGAAGCCATATAGGCTCCCATTCTCCGGAAAGTAAAGTTTCAGGGATAATTTGTCATCTGAGTGCTTGAAGTTGCTGAAACCAGGATCGCGTTCTGCTCGTACTTATCGAATATTGTCAGCGTCTACGATATGAACCTAAAGCAGCTTATTACGCCTTTTGCAGGTGCCCAGCTGTCAAATAAGCAGAGTAATTAATCGAAATTCTGTGTCACTTTTTAACTCTATTTCAGAGGGATTTACGTTGTTACAGCAGGTTTCTGGGACGAATGCTCTGATTTCATTGCATCACAGCCAAAATTATGGAGCAAATTTCGAGGTGTTTAGTGTTTCAAAAGAAGTCAATAAATTGTTCAGTTTCAAAGAAGTAGAACACAGTAAATTTTCTAATGCATGCTGCTTATTTCCTCACCTATTATTTTTCAGAAATGAGCTATGCCGGTGATATATCTTACAACCACAGGCGAAGTCTTGCCGCGCTAGTATCAGTCCCTGGTAGTGTTTCGTACCATCTATTCGATTGCAAAGCCATGGAAATCGTAAAGGCACATATTTGGCAACCTAAACAGAAAGGTAATGGCATCGTAGATAAAATAATCTTACTATTGCTTCTGATAGCTCCAATATCTAGCTTCGACTTCGATGATGAAGGAAAAAGAATCGTTTCTTTGGATGAGGGTGGGAATCTGCTGGTCGTCGACACAGATCAGGACCATTTATTGGTACATTTGGAAGCTTCGCTAGAGAGAGGAGCAGGTAATTTCAATATTTAATTTGGCAGTGGTATTCACAATGGCGAAAGGAAAATTGAATAGATGTCGATGGAATCCGATTCCAGGGTCACAAATAATAGCCATGAAACATGAGCTTGATAATTTGAACCTGTTTGATGCCGAGAAACAAAAGCTTGTTTATCAGAATACTATTAAAGTTGAAAAGTCCTCATACTGTGAGGAAAATTTTCTATAAATAAATGGTTGAATAATTAAATCTCTTGTTAGTTGTTCCATGGATAGAATGGAGAAGGGACGGGGCACTATTAGCTTGCGCTACCGATAACAAAGCAATAAAGATCCTTGATCAGCGGCATGGGAAGATTGTGAAATCATTTGAGAATTTCCATGATGGTAAATTCTTTTGCCAACTAGAAGTCATGCTTATAATTTACTATGAACAATCGGCAGGTTTCACCAATTCAGTGAAATGGAATCACAATGGCAACCTATTAGCGTTTGCTTCAAGTGATGGAACAATGAAAGTTTTGAATTTTGATAATGGGAAAATAATTTACAACCTCAAGACTCCAGATGAAAGTAACAATTTTTCTCTCTCTCAGGTCCTTATTCAATTTGTGTTTAGAAGGGGCTTATTCCGTATGCTTTTTGAATAGTTATGGTTCTAACTAGAGAAAATGATTGGGATGAATTGGAGATCATAAAAAACGTATTTTATTTAGAAACCATGGTTGATTGAAACAGTTAGCTTTGTCTACATTTCTGTCGTTTATCGGGCATATCATATGAAAATCCTATAATTTCGAAATATAACCCAATTTCTTACACAAAAAAAAAGAAGAGAAAGAGCAGAGTGCTTTCGTGTGTACATGTATCACAAAAACAAAAGGGAAGAGATATAATTTATCAGACCAAGGAGTAATCGATAGAATCTTCAAAGAATTGAAGGTGGCAACGGTATGGGAAGAAAAAAAAATAGGCTTGTTTTTGAGAGAGAGAAAAAAAAAAGCTCTTCAATTTAATCTCGTAAATAAGAACTAATGTGAGCAACAGGAATTTCCTAAACTTCTCAAAAAAAAATGATGAAGCAGTTATATTGAAAACTTTAAAGAATAGCTTTGCAAATCTCGACATATTTTATCAACACAAAGGAGATGAACATTTTGTTGGATGAATTTAATTGTATTTCTGACAGGGCCTGGAGACTAGCATCACAAACTTTGAGGGAGGGAAAATGAGTGGAGATTGAAATTTATGCCTCTTGATATTCTAATAAAGCAAAGCACACTCTAAATACTCGTTTGTAGATTGGAATGAAGACACAAAATACCTTCGTTCGAATCTACAAGCTATCTAAGCAGATTAAATAAATTTCTCTTTTTTGTCTCCCTCTTCTCCCCTCTCCTTTGCAATATCTCTATCAATTTGAGAGATTGTCGTTTAGAATTTGCGTTTGCCATTTTACTGTTATCCCATTAAGATATATGTTTGTGGATGTCCTTTTTTGGAATCCTTGGACTTGTTATAAAACCCTAAATTAAACGATTTAGTTCCTAAATAAAACGATGTAAATTTTCTAAAAATGGAAATACTCTGCATGGCTAAACCATAGTACTCCTCTACAGAAAGAAATCCAATGCGACAATGCTCAATTGACCACCTCTGTATAAAGATCGTCATGACCTTTCCGTCCTTCCTAAGAGCTGACAAAGCAGAGGTCAAAAAAAGGTTCCGAATACTTTTGAAATTTAAATTTAATCGCACGGATAATAAGGGCTCTTTTGAATCTGGTAATTTGATTTTGATCGGACCAGTACTGAGATTCCTATAAGAACACTGAAATTGTAAATAATTACCAAACAAGAAAATTTAACGCTAAAAACACTCTGTCAAGAGAATGTTAGATAGTTACTTTGAAAACGACAGGTCCTCCTCTCCAACCCGCAACAATTTTGATATAAATGCCTATTTTCTCCGTACAGCAACCCGAAGTCGGAGTCTTCAAAAAGATAGGATGAGAGAGGAAATGATTCCACTTTCACATAGAAAACCCAATCAACTCAACCACTCTTTTTGTAAGACCAGCCACTTGGCTCCAGCTTCGATAAGCACTCACAATACCCCAAGAGCATCTACTAAGCATGCAGTTGGGACATGTGGTAGTCTTCCTAAAGTCGTGAAGACTCCAAAGCTCTCTACAGCAGAAAACTCTCTTTTCATCAAGAGATCTCCTTTCTGTTCCGAATCAGAAAATTCGCCAAGCACATGCTCCTCATTAAGGAGCGAGATAGAGAGGAAGCTGAGGCCAATTTCGGTGATTTCTACCACAGAGCGATCTGATAGAAGCTCTCCATTAATTTATCCGACAAAACCGTCGGTTCCAAAGTCTTCACAAACTAAAAGTATTTTCACCGATGCTCGCGAAACAAGACCAAAGAGCGCATCACGAATGATGCTAATTCCACAAATCGTCACCCATGACGAGAAAAGACGTAGTAAAGATTCAAGTTTCGCAAGTCCTCAGAATGTTCAATCGGCACTTGTGAGGAAAGAAGAGACCAAACAATCTCGATATCGTTCTTTGGAGAGAAACATCGCTTCTAAGAAGACGTTGAATTTCGGGCCTTTTGAGCTTGTACCTAAATTCCAAATTTAGTTGTTGTGATTAGTAAGATTAATAACGCAGTATGAGATACTGCCTCATGGATTTTTTAATTCTTATTTATTTAAAGTGTGAGCATGTATTAAATCGATATGAATTTTTTTGTTATCGTTTCCAGGTGTAAATTTTAACAAAGCCGATTATGAATATATAACCATGTCAAAATATCTCCTTTCTTTATAAATGTCCCTTAAACGCTTGTTTTCTGATAAATAACTTTACTACTACGAACGAAAGCGAATTAATTCGTGCAGATGTTTTTCACAGTTCCCTCTTGCTCTGTAATATAACAGAATTCATTCAGACTGACCTCTCAATTTAATATCGTAATTGTGTCTGGGGGTCACCTCCCCCTTTGAAGTATTAGGAATATTTGTATTCTCAACATGGTTCCTTTTAGAAGCTATTTTCGGCTACCACGAACAAAATAGCCACCCAGGCACTCTGAAAAGCATTCTGATTCCATCTTGTCGGTCTGTCTGAACCCAAGAAAATATAAAGCGAAAGATGCTACTCTCTAAAATTCGGTAAGAAGAGAAATTAGGAAATTACACTTATAGTCCAAAAAGAGTGTTTTCTTCAATTGTTTTGCATTGTGGGTGTATGGGGCATTATTACGTATTTCGTAATTTTTTTGATTTGAAATTGACTAATTCGGTATTAAAATTATTTCGGATGACGGCATCACACAATTATGGAGCCTCTGAGTGCATCAACTCGAAAATTTCCGCGTTTGTGAAAACCTTTTTGGCCCTTTTGCTAAGTAGAACTTTCATGGTCAAACCAGCAGAAAATATGTGTGATTCCGTTGTTCTCGGCGAGTCAGATTCTTGAATTTAATTCAACCAACTAAAACTAAAAAAATTCAAGAGAAATTCAGGAGGACAGCAGTATTAAAGTAGACATTTTGGCTTAATATTCTCACTCTCGCTAAGATCCTTCAGAAAGAATCGAGGTAGAAGAACTAGCCTGCGGAGATTCACTTCCCTCATGGTGTATTTTACAATTAAATCCTGAAATTGAGATCTGAGGATGACGTTCTAAAGAGAAATTTTAACTTGATATAAGAGCTTTTCATCCCGTTATGCCAATTTTGATCAGATTTTATTAATGCTTAAGTATCCATAAAACCCTTTGATTAATAACCGACTCTTAAAAAATAAAAGAAAAAAGCTCGAACATGCCTCTCCTTGTCTATGGCCGACTACTTCTTCGAAAATCAAAGATCTTCCTCCCCGAATCGCTCCAAAAATTTCGATATCAACTTATTTTTTGAAAAAACAGCCAATCGAAGTCGGAGCCTTCAAAGAGAGAGAGTCAGAGAGGAAGTGACTTCTCAGTCAAGAACCCTAATAAATTTCAACTCACAAAAAAATCACTTTAGCAGGCTAAGCCACATGATTAAGGCTTCAAACACCACTCACAATACCCCAAAGGCAACGAACGCAAACAAAACATTTGAGACCCTCCCAAAAGTGAAGACCCCAACGCCATATCGACTAAACACAGAAAATTCTGTTTTCCTCAAAAAGAGCCCTTTCTCTTCTGACTCAGAAAACTCATCGAGAGCCAACTCTACATTAAGAAGTCAAATCGAGAAGAAGCTCAAGCCTTCAACTCTTTCATTCATTGTCACAAAAGATCGAGAATCTTCCTTCGACTGGGGTTCCCGTCTTATTCCCAAGAAACCCTTGATTCCTCGGAGCTCTCACTCAAGGAATAGTTCAATTGGCCGCATTGAAGCGAGAGAAAATAGTGCAACAGACAGGGTGATGCTAATTCCGCAATCACCTTTAGAAGAAAAGCCAGTCAGGAAGAATTCAAGATTGACGACGAGTCCGAAAAAATCTCGGTCGTCAATTCTAAGGAAACAAGTGACTGAGCCTGCTCGAATGAGTACTCTGGAGAATGATTCCTTCTCGAAGAAAAATGTTCGCTTCTGAGCCCTTTGAGAACGAAAAAAATGCTAAATCTGAAATTTATATGTGATATCTATTTCAATCAATCTAAAAGCAGTAAAATGTATACATTAAGAACATTTAATCGTATTTTTTTACATTGCATAACAATCTCAGTCATTTAAGAGTAGTAATCATCGTAACAATGATCTATATGTTTATTGTGTTTAAAATTAAGCCTAGAGCAAATGGGTATCCGTCATTAAGATTCTCGGCCTTGGTTCCGATAATAATAATGCGTAATCAAATTGGTTTCTCTCGAATGGATAGTGGCACAATAAAGGAAAAATTTCTCGAAAACTTGAATTTATTTATTCAAAAAAAACCCTATATTCACGAACGAAGCTTTTTCAACAATTTTTGGATCAGGAGTTTGGTTTACAAAAATTCTTTTTGAATAAATTTAATAAAACAAACACCCAGACTATACTTTACTGCCCACAACCAAGCTGAATATTATCAAAGAGAAGTTCAGTTTCCTTCTAATCGGGGTAGTTCATTAATTTAGGTTCCAAATATAAACCGCGTGTCAAAACATATCGAAAGGACCTTAAAATCAAAATAATTGCTAGTTATCTCCTCTTAATATCTGTGGCAGGAGAAACCACAGCAGTTCTGTTTTGAGAACAATACTTAAGCAAAAAAGCGTCAAGTTCTTAGTGAAAATCTTTAATGTATCATAAACTGAAACCATTTTCTTTCCTTTGTGGAACGACGATCGAATAAGTCAGAAATTCTATAAACCCACCTACAATTCAGCATTCAGTATGTAGTGAATCTAAATAAGAAAGCACTAAAAGGCATTATGGTTGGGAAGAAGAGCGCTCAAAGAGCAGCCAAAGACAATTTATACTGCTGAGAGAGCAAATATAGATTTGAGTAGGGATGACGAATATGACGAATATGACGACATTAAATGTATCGAATCACTGGCCTTTTTGGGTGTTAACCCTAAATAAAAGTTCAGAAAATTCCAAAAGCTCCTTATTAACCTCTCTATTTCAACTTCCTTAAGCATTAATTTCTTTAAACCAGGTCAGAAATCAAGATAATTAGTAGCCTGGCAACTTCATAATTCCAATTCACTGGAATTATGAGGTTGAGCGGTTAGGATTAATTTTTGTGAAAACTGCCTTTAGCCAAAAATTCTTTAATTAAATTCTCTGCGGGGGTATACGATTTTTAAGAAATTCTATTTCTGAAATTGCACAACAAATCAGAGATAATAATAAGATGACAGACAGCTCCTTCGAGCGAGAAAATCGCTCTTCCATTAATCGTTTCAGATATTTTAATGCCAGTTTTCAGACCACAGAGAGAAGGAGAGAAACGACTCCAAAAAGCAGTAAATTTCCTGTGCCAGAGTTCACAGCGGAGTTGAATTATCGAAAACCTAGCAGACAGCACAATCATAATGTTTACTTAGAGAGTTTGCTCACACCGCTGCGCCAAAACACTCGGCAGGCGGCTTATTCAAGAGACGTACGCGGCGCTAGTGCTCTTCCAAAAGTACAAACGCCAACCACAAGGTTTGAAAACCCAAATTTAAGAAGAAAAAACCTTGGTTCTACAATTCAGGTCAGTCCTCAAAGCCCAAACTCATCTCTCAATAATCAAAGGGTGAGGAAGACAAGGCCGATTAGCGGCTGCCACAACAGCATGGCTTTCTACAAGGTAGATTACCGACCATCCACCCCACAAAAACCGACTCCCAAAGCCGTGAAAACTCCGAATTCGCAGTTAACAAATTCAAGCTTGCTTGATAAAAGCTCTCTCTCGATTGGTTCGTCGAGTACGTCACGATCTCGCTCGCCAGACAAGCGCCAGATTGGTCAGAAGGCAAAACGCATGAGTGCCAGCAAGGACAGTCTTTCGTTTTACACTGTGAAAACTCAGAAACTCACTACAAAGCCTTCAACTCCGAAACCGTTCCACTCAAGACAACTCTCTAATGCTAGTGTTGGATTCAGCCAAAAGAGTACGCAAACATTGCTGATAACTCAGATGTCAACAGGAGACTTTGGAAATAATTCAGACTCTGAGAGTCCTTTGAAAGTCCGGCGATCGATTCTTAAGAGAAGAGACAGCTCTCTCTCCAATGTCCTAGAACCGCAGTCTTCACCCCCAAGGAGAGTCCAATTCAGGATTTTTTAACTTAGTCGGGTAAATCCTAAATTTGAACCCGTTTAATATCGTAAATCTAATAAATCGTGATATTCAAGATACACGTATTAAACCTGATTTTTTTTGTTTATTTTAAAGAGCAGAAGCCAATGTCTTGTCTATAAAAGCAATCTTCGGTCTTGTTCTTATTGTATACAATCTAATATGTGAGAAATTCTTTAACAAAACGCAAAATATTTATTAATTCTGTCTTGATTCCATTCACATGTGGGAAATTTCTTTCATGCGAGAACCATTTGTCATATTCATTCAGGAAACCAGATTTAAGTCATCCTTCCTCCATGTTCATTCGATATTTAGAGACTAACCCCATAGGTAAAGAACTTTTCGGGCTTTTCTTCTCAATGAGCAACAAATCAGCTAAATTGGGCCAATTACCAATCGCCTCAGTAGATCCTAACAAGATGCATGTTGACTTAGTCTTTCTGTTACAAATTTTCCTTAACTCAAGATTGAATTCATGAAGAAATTCAATATAGACCTGTTTTGTTTCAAATAAATGGAATTTTCACGGTTAATCGATTACACAACAGAGTGGATAAGAAATTTGATATAATTAGCGATCATATTGAGAGCTGAAAGCCCATCCAATAGATCCTCCACCAGTTCTCTGGTCTTTTTTCAAGAAAACAAGTTCTTCATTACCTGCAGGCACCACCATGGTGAAAGTCTTTCCATCTTGTGAAAATTTCTTCGGAATTCGAATATTCGTGTTTTTCGTGAGCTCTACAGAGAGCTTCAGAGTACCTTTTCCTTTATTGTGTACATAGCAGTACATATAAGGCGACATCCAACCACTGGCCAAGACGCAATTGTTTCCAATGTCATTCATTTCGTTGTCTTGACGTGCAGTTGGCAACATGTAGAACTTCAAGAACTGCTTGTAATTTGCTTTATTGGCTCTCTGGATTGTCAGTTTCCTCTCCGAATTGCATGCAAGCGTAAACTTCCCGCTATCTTGATTCTTCCAATACACTTTTACTCTAAGTGCATAGGATCCAGGCTCAAGAAGCAAATAATCGCTGGTCTTGTCCCTCAAGCAGTAGCTTCTGCGGCCCCAGTATCCTTGGTTAGTGCCTAGACAACAAAAATTATAACTCACATTCGATAAAACAATTAATTACTTATCACTTTGAACTCGTTGCCCTCTTTCTTTAGCAGCATGATTTCGACTGGACTGTAATCGTACCCAGAATTGTCTCCAAAATGTCGCTTATCTTTCTGTACAATTTCGATATTCATCATACTCGACTCTGATACTTCAAATTCGAAGTATTCAGCATGGCGACGGTGGGATTCAATCTCCAAGTGGCATCTAAAGTAATTATCTTTGTAGTACGAAACTGTGTAGTAGTCCATATGCTTCATAAAGTCAGTCACGGTCATGCAAAAAACTCCGTCATCAGCGTTAGAATATCCAACGGTTTTCTTATATTCATCAGTCCAAAGGGGCGAACCATCGGAAAAATCACCTTTCCATTCGAATTTCCCCCAAGGATTTCGAATCTTCAATACTCGGTATTGGCCCAGCTGATACGCAGCGATAACGGTATAAGCATGCCCACCCACCAAACCGGTATCTTTATCAACATCGGATTTAGTGGCGCAGCACATAAGATAGTGCTCCTGATCCCATGAAGAAAAATCGTTCCAAACCTTTTCTTCTGTGAGATCTTTATCTATTATCACTTGCTCAGTCGGAGCTCCAAGCAATGCATCCAACGCATCACTCATAACTCCAGCCTCTGTCACGCAGTAATTACCAAACAACTTCGCCCAGGCCTTCTCGAGGATTAGAGCCCAGAGCTCCTCGCCTTTCGGCTTCGAAAAAAGCGGGCCACCTCCATTCTTATAGCACGGGAAATGGTCATCCACGATGATTTCCGTGGGGACACCCTGGCTGTACAAGGTAACTGAATACACACCATAAGGGTTTGATTCTTTTGTGTTGAATATTTTCATGAGTCGACTGGGATATTCAGCAATAGCAGACATGGAGCTTAGGAAATAGCAAACACCTAATATTCCTTGACTGACGTCATTCGGGTTGATATCATCGAAAAGGTGGATGGCTGAATAGTCCTTCTTTTGAAGGATTTCGTGAGGACGCTGCCAGTCTGCATTTATGAAATACTTTGCATAAAACGGATGGTTTTGATCTTGGCAAATCGAGCCGACAGCAGCAGGGAATTCGGTGTCTTGGAAGAACTCTTTCAAGGGGTTTTTGCCTTGGAATTGTGTCAGAATCGCTGAATATCGCAGTTGCAGGCCAGCAGTTGGACCAGCTTGTCGGGCTTTCTGCGCGTTGATAATATCCAGAGGAGATCTTTGCGCCTTTGCTTGCTCCCTCTTAATTTTTTCTTGCTTTTGTTGAAACTCAATCTTAGCTTTTTCCACTTCAGCCAGCTTTTTTGGGTCCAAATCCTCCTGTCCCAGTTCTTTTCGTTTTTGAATACTGAACATCTCATTCATCTTGGCTTCTTCCTCAAGTTTCTGGAGTTCAGCTTCCTTGGCTTTTTGGTTTTGAAGGAGCCTTTCTTCTGCTGGCTCATTTCGTTTGAGTCTATAATTGATTAGACTCAAGCAGGCCATGCTGCTTTTCTTCGCGATTTTGAAGATATCTTTTCCCTTGTTATTCTTCTGGTCCAATCGAATGTGATCGATGTAATCCAGCAATATGTTCAAGGTATCTGGAGCATCGCAGTATGCGCAAACCATAGCACAATTGCTACCGGTTGAGTCAGGTAATCCGAGATAAAAGGCCAGTTGATCTGGTTGTGTCGATTTGATGAACTCAAGTATCGCTTGCATAGAATTATCGCAATTGTACATTGCTGCAAGATGTAGTGCCGTTTGTTTGCCGCCAGGTTTTCCGATTTCTTCGTTGAGAGCGATTCCTTGAGTTCGCAGGATGCGTTGCATGAGGTAAGGATCATTCTTTCTTATGATTGTATGCAGTTGGGCCTTGAAAGCTGGATTGCCGAAATCATTGGAACCTCTACGGCCTTTAGGGTGCCTGTGATGGGCGTTGACACTTGTTTCAGTCTTTTCTGGAGCTTTTACGCCCTCAGACTCTTCAGCCACAAGGACAACTTTATTTTCTTGGACGGTTCTGGCCTTTCCGCAGCCGCTACCCATGGAATTATGTTAAAGATTAGGATTTTAAATGTGATTTAATGAGTTGGAGACTCAATAAATTTGTTAGAAGTTTTATTTTTAGCTCCGTGTATATAGGTATTAAAAAAAATGTGATTAGTTGGGTCCTCATAGGCAGAAGTGCTCTGCATGCTGTGCTGAATTTTATTATTTGCCTTTGGAAAAGGTTTCAACTATTTTTCATTTCATTCATTTCATCCAATTTGTGATTCAATGTGAAATATGATTTCAGTTCTTAATGTGAATATTTGATTGAAGATCTATTAGCAGCGTCAAAGTTATATTTTATCCCTAACTAGCCTAACTAGATATCTGTGCCATTGAAATTTATCGATACTCACATGAATCATTCCCTGAAATATGTCCACGTAGAAATTTTGGTCTAATTTTGAACCGAATCCAATACAGATAGCTTCTCATTAATAGCAAGAAAGTAAGGTATAAAAATAAATCAATGTCACGTTTTACATTCTTCAAGTTTTGAATTGATGAATTTAGAACTCAAGATAAAGTTTAATCATTCCAAGCTTGAGTCGATTATTTTTTGATGATTTAATTTAGACGGACACTCAGTAACTTGCCAGTAAAAGGATCCTTCTTAAAACCTCAGTGACCTATTAATGCTTCTACATTACAACGAAGAGAATTTTCAAACATTTCAAGTTAGGTTCACGATTCTTAGCCTCCTTCTTACGGGAAAAAAATCAGAGTGTGCCTAGCATCCTCTTCTATTTTTAAGTTTCTCTGCTTCTAATACCTTTTTTTTTTCTTCCAAAGTTAGTCTTTTCAATACTCCAAAGAGATTTTCGAACTAATCTTACCCATGATGAATATTTTTGGCTTCCCCCAAATGTAAAGATTTTTTACCTATATATGATTAATTTGAAGTGGTGTATCATGTAAAACTGAGAATGAAGCCATATTGTAAAAGTTCTTTCATATTCAATCATAGGAGGCCTCCAATTAGAGAACATTCAAGCATTGTACAATCTCAAAAATCAAAAAACTGATTTCACTCTCTTGGAATTGCTGTTCTAATGAAAAGAATATTGAAACTGCTCCATCCGGTGTTTACTTCATCATTTCTGATGAATGAGTATTCTGTTGAAACAGTCATGAATTTGTTTAGATTTAATTTAAATAGCAGGTATTCAAAGCACCTACAATAAAAAAATTATTTCTGATTTGGCCATGCAGAGCCCACAGGGAACTTTGTCTAACTTCAACTTTCTGAGTCCCAAACTCGTTCGCAATCGCATAGTACTCCCTTTTGTGCTCGCAAACTATAAAGTTCAGCCACCCACAGCAGCGGATGAAGTCAACCGATACGAGGTAACGGAAGTTACAAGCCTAAACTCTCTGCCTGATTTGCAAAGTCCAGCTTCTGTTGGACGCGGTGAGAACTCTATAGGGTCCAAAACCTCAGTCAAATCAGCCGACTCCTTAACAAGTCTCTCACCTGAAAAGAAAAACATCGATGCCGTTATTGATTCTGTCAGAAAGAGGCTCGCCTTGAAGGATGAGAGAAATAGACTTGAACTTTTGAAGCGAACTAACAACCGCAAAACTTCTAGCCCGAAGAAGTCCAATACTTTCAATGACAACAATAGAAAATCGGAGTCTAAAGGCTCATATAGCTTATTCGAGCTGAAGACTCCACTTAAATCTAAGGAGCCAGTTCAAAAAGAAGGTTTTTTCCAACTTACAAGTCCTCAGAAACCTTTGAGTTCAAGCTCAGGTAGTAGGAAGAGACCTCACACTCACTATAAGACTGTGTCACAACCGAATCTTAATCTGATGCTATCAAGTCTATCTAGTAGTAAAAGCCCAGAAGAAGATCCTTCTTCTGCCTTAACAAGATCTAAAAGAAGGGGTATTAAAACGGTTCGATTTTTTCTAGTCCCTACAGACGATGAGAATACTTGGTGCTGATTGTTAACGACCGGAACTATGATAACTACCTTAATACTTTTTTAATCGAGTGTTTGACCGTTAATATCTTTAATTTCACGAGTAATATAAAATTTCCACTGTTTTTTAAAAATTTAGAGTTATCGTCCATGATTGATGAAGCGACCTATATCACACAGACAGGCTGTCTGGTTGCATTTTTTTATATCTAGAAAAGTCACTACATATGAAAATTCCTATTGAAACTCTCTCTCTCTAGCAATACCCAAAACCGATTTATCTTTTACAAAAACTCATGGAGGACATACTTATGCCATTTCAAGCTTTCATTTTTCAATAGATTTCTCAAGAAAAAGCAGCAGTAATTCTTATTTTTCTCTGAAATTGTGATAAACTTCTTGTTACTTTGAGAAATAAGTATTTAAAGTCAATTTTATACTGAAAAGTTAGAATGAAAACGAAAATTTACCAAAAACAACGAATTAATGGAACTTTAATTCGCACTTTTATCTTAAACTTTTGGATCTTACAGGATGTTTATTATTTTGAAAGTATTTATTTGCAATCAGGATCACAAATTAGAATTCGGAGGGCTGCAGGCTCAAGCCACTCCTCTTGGACAAAAATTAATTTTTTATATGTAAGTTAGAACCGCTTCGTAGCTCGGCTTATCCTCAGGTTTCACCCACACCTGTAATGGTAAGCCTTCAACAGAAACGCAATTTTCCCAGACTCCATTTCCTAATGATTTCAACTGATGCCATTGTCCGGATTCATTGGTTCTTACAGCCACCTTATGTATCTGAGGGTTTCCAACCTTGATTTTAAAAGCGACGATAGAGGGCGTGCTAAAGTTGTTTGTTAGAGGCTCTATCAGTTTACACTCGTTAGCCTCAAATCTTTCTGTCTTAATGGGCAGTCTGACGTGTTTCAGTCCCTTCTTGGTGATAGCCTGCACACTATATTGGACCGCTAGCTCCCAATTATCCTCCTGTTCGTTTGTTCTTCTCGACCAAATGAATAGATCATACAGCTTGGTCTCAGGGAAGAGGGTATAAATGAGATAAGCCTCCCCATCTCTCTGAGCGAAGCCATGAACAAGTGAGGCCTTGCTGTCAACCTTCCTAACGCTGGCTCTAATTTCAACATTAGCAGGAGCTCTCAGCCGCAGTTCCAAAAGATGCTCTGCCTGTAGGAGCCCTCCTTTCGCCGAGGCTGGAAGCTCCAAGCCTGATTTGAAGTAAGCAGGGTTCAGCAACGCCATTTGCTCGAACTCCTCAAACTGTATCGGCGCTTCAAGCAATTGCCAGCGCGCGTCTAGCGGCCAGTGTTTGTAAATGAAATGATCTGGGCGGGTTAAGAACCAAAACGTCTCCAATTTGCGAGAAAACCTGCGATTTGAATCCATGATCCCAGCTCCCCACATCGGATCACAGAGATACCACTTCCCAGAGAGTCTCACAGCCACCCATTCGTGATTCGCTCTTTCAATCCGAGTCGCTGGCCGGTAATCAGCCCCTTTACCACTGCCTAATATCTTTTCGGCAACGAGTCCCATCCGTCTGCAAAGAGAGACAAAAAGATTGCTGTAACCAGAGCAGATAGCCTTTTGCTGCTGTAGCACTGTTGATGCGTCTTGTGCTTTCTTTTTTGTGCCAAAGAAACTCTCTTCATCTTGCTCTATATGCAGCGCGATCCAAAGAAAGACCGCCCAAGCCCTCTCAACATCAGATTTCGCAAAGCTTGATAAATATGAAGCAAGCTCTTCGACATCGCCACCAGCAACCAGCGGAGTTTGTAGAATGTCCTCTTTAAATCGCATTTGAGAGATCAATTTGTCACGTTCAGCCACAATCTCTTGGTCTTGAACGAGAGGTTGCTTAAAGCTTGAGAATTTCAAGCCGGTGTTTTCCAGCCAGTTCACTTTTGGCGTATGAAGTGACACACGTGGAACTTTCTCTGGTTTAGAGCAAGAGCGAGGTCTAGTTTGTGGCGCATTTTCCATGGCAAGTGTTCTAAAAGAAAACACTGAAGTTTCTTTCAAATTCAACGCAGAGTCATTTGGACTACTAAACCCCATAAAGCCCATCGTATGATGCATCGAATTCAATTGAGCAGCTGATTTCTTCCCAGCATGTGGTGTGAGGGACTTCCGGAATCCTTTGGACGAGTTAGGGTTTTGGGTTTTCGATTTCTTTTTTTTGCGTTTGGTCTTATGAGTCGGAGTTCCGCCGAGTGAAGCGCTGGATGAGACCGTTGAATTGCTGCGGTTTGTACTCAATTCCTCGCAAATATTCAGCGGCAGCTGCGGGAGTCCTGCGAGAAGACAGCCGTTCAAAGCTTCAGGAAGCGACCTCTTGCGATCTCTTTGCCGAGAAGGGGTCGTACGCTTCGCAAGGGCACTCTTCGTGGGAATCTTATGGAGATTTTCGATTCGAGTACCACCAGCGCTTTTTTTTTCTTCGATGATCGAAAGTACATTGGAACCCCAAGGTTCAATGTCCCAGTTAAGAATGTCTGAGCCGTGATATTTGAGGCTTGGTATCGCTGGTTTTTCTTTGGGAGTTCTCTCTACAGAGTCGTCTTTCTTATTTTTGGACTTCGATCTCTTTCTTGAGCTTGACCGGCTTATTCGGAAATCTGGAAGTGCTGGTTTTGTTTTAGGCCTTTTTACATAAGTCTTGGTTTGCTGGTCCATCAAGCTATTCTCTTCGTTGTTCGGTCCTGTGAGCTCTTTGCAAGGTGTAGAGAGTTTGGATTTCGGCTCGGTACATCTGATAGGTACTCTTAGCTCTTCAGAAGGACGGATGCGTAATTTTTGAGGAACGTTTTGCATATTGCGGTTCTCGCCGAGCGGTTTGATTGGAATGAGCCTTATGGCTTGGCACCATGGAGTGAGTTCCGCGTTTTTGGGAGCCGGATTCATTGGAAGTTAAAAATTAAATATTATTAATTCCGTTAATATTCTAAGGTAAAATATATTGTAAAATAGTCCGTCGAAACGATTGTAGGTTTAACTCCTAAAGGGAACTAAATTCAGGCTAAAGCAATCGCGAAACGGTAAAAAGTTCGCTTGAAGCACTGGAGTTTGAGCATCCATGCAACAATTAGTCTTGTATCCGTTTTTGTAGAGAGATATGTCGATAAAAACAAACAAAAAACTTTTAAAAGAATCTAAATGCAATGTGGATGTTCATTGTTATCTGATTTTGATAGAAAATTTCTGTAAGCTAACCTACCTCAGTAAGGTCTAGTGATCCTCATAGATTAAGCACTACGACGTTGAATCTTGAAGCTGTTACCTCATTGAGCCTGTTTCCGATTAGTCAAACCGCAATTTCCCCTCAAATTCTCCTTCTTGCTATATCCATAACATTTGTTAAATATTGAGAACGAAAGGAAGTGCAGATTGTATTGAAAGAAGCATTCTCTCTACGCAATGTGTGGAAAATGTATTATCGTGAAAATATCTTTAACGGAAATAAAATTTATCATACATAAAACTTTGCAGGAAAACTCTTTTACATGTGAGCTTACGAGTCCTAGAGAGAGAGAAATATAGAATTGTAGCTCTCTGTAACAATCACCATTGATGTTCTTTGTGTGATATCGTGAATGCGAATTAGAGGATTTTTGCTTCAATCAAATAGCGTTGTTTGATGGGAACGCTTCGAATCAATTGTGTATATGCGCTTATCGAATTCAGCAAATGAACAAGAAAATCACTCTCAGTACTATAGCAATAAAGAGCATGAAGTGATCTAATTCAGCACTGACACCACACAAATAATCAAATTTGTAAAAAGATATATTTTGATTCAAATTTTTTTTGTTATCTTAAACCAGAACTATACAATCAAAAAAGGCTGGATAATTGACAGAATTTGCGGATTTATACCAAGAAATATAGTCAGCACTAAAAATATATTTTGAACTTATTTATTGAATTATCGGTAATGGTACCACACACATACGCAAGCTATACTTCAGTCAGGTGACTTTCTTTCAAAAGCTTTGATTTACTCAGAAGCATGGTAAATAGGACTCAACGAAAATTCTTGAATTCTAAGCTCAGATATATAAAGACAAATTCGCAATAACTGGACGAAGCGTTTTTTTCTTTAGTAAAATTTTAAATTTAACAGAAAAGTCAGTCCAAAGCAACATGTGCGATCAAAGGTATGCCGAATTCCTTGTTAGAAAACTCCACGTAGACACCCATCCAGCCCTGCTGATTCCAGGAGTAATAATTCCGAATAGTCACTCACTTGTTAACTCTTTCTATCTAATCTATTAGAAGATTCAAGCCGCTGTTGACCAATTCCAACACATGGACCCTGCTGAAATCATTGATCACGTATGTCCATTGACCAACAGTCTCCAATATCTTATTTCTTAGTATTTAAAGCAAGAGCAAAGACTGAGAACGCAAAAATTAATACGCAAAGTTGGCTTTTACCCCAGAAATGACACTCCGGGAGTCGAACTCCTTTGTCCGATCCCAAATCGTCCTCTACGAGTTGCCAAATCCGAAGCTGACGCCATATTCAACAGACTGCATACATCGAACACATCATATACTTCAAAGCGCTCAGATGCTAGCGTCAATGTAATTGCATCTTACCGTTGCCCTTTCTCACGCTATTTCATCTCGCTAGATGGGAAGCTCAAAAGACCAATCTTCTCTCCACTCAAGAATTATCCCTACTGATCGTACTACTGTCCGTGCCAAGTCTGCTCCAAGGAGAGGTATAAATGCAAGACTTTAAAACTGTTCTAACAAAAAACTAGATTCATTGCCCTCATACTCTCGAAATCCGTCTTTCAGACTTCGCAAAATTGTCCTCACTCATCCTTAAACTAACACTAAAGGTTTATAACCACGACTTAATCCTTAAATTTTTTTTAGCTAGTTCGCAGATTTTTTAAGTAAAATTGAAAGTGCTTTAGTTAAATCTTATATGATGGTTTTTTTAGCTTCTATAGTACTGCATGTTTAAGCTTTAAGTGCATTTATATGTTAAAATTGTCCGGACTACTTTCCCTTTATAAACCTTTATAATCGAGAATATTCAATCCTCAAAAATTGCTATGCCCGCTAATATCCCGGCTCGGCCTCTTGAATCTTCTTTCGAATTCACTGAGATCATCAAACATATCACTTGCGCCTCCGTCATTAACCTCCGAGTAGCTTGGCTGGATTTCCTTTGGATCTTTGTTTAAGAAATTTGGTCTTGGCTTGATGACCTCTTGCTCCTGCATATAATTGATGTACTCAGGCACTCGCTGTTGTTGGTGAGACTCCTCTCCATAAAATCTGTAAGGTTGCCTTTCCTGATGGCTTTGAATACTATTATCGATATCGACTGGATCAGGTTTTATTTGATCAGGACTATCATCCTCATCGTCGATGTCAACTGGGTCAGGGCGGATATTTCTATGCATGTTGCTGTTTTTTTGGTCGCTAATAGGCTGACGATGGAGAGGGTTGAGCTGTTGTTCCAATTCCTTCGAGTCATACGAAATGTCGCCTTCGGTTCCTTTGATAAAGGATGTTTGTTGTACAACATCCTTGTATATTTTGGGCTTAGGGCCTGATTTTTCTTGGTATTGAAGGGTGCTTTGGGCGTTAATTTGATTTGGACTCATTTGCTGGGGTTGAACCATCTCAACTTTTCGTGCGTCTTAAATATAATTCGTTTTAATGAATGGATATTTTACCAAATTTGATACCTGTTGTAATTTGCTTGTTAATGTCTTTTTTCTCTCCAGACCGAGAAGGAGGTTTCTCATACTTGAAAGACGTATTAATTTCAGCATCTTTAACGTTCGGGTTCATTGGAAGTTGCTCATTCTTTCGATCTGTCTCAGCTGGAATATAAGGAGAACCCATTCTCCCAACGGCTTTTTCAGCTGGACTTACGAGTTCTTGGCTCCTATATATTTTAAGTTCATTTCGTTTCTAGTTTAACGATAGTGTATCTAACCTCTGCAGATTGGTCGTCGGACTTATAACTTTCAGGTTGTAGGTCTGATTAGCTTGAATAGGGGATATCGATTTCATTCCAGGTGAGGTCTCGATGAAATTAGGCTGCTTCAGAAAACTAGATGGGCTTTTCCTCCCGCGATCTGTTGAAACGAGCTTCTCTGCTGTCGTCTGCCCTTTAGTATTGGAGTTCGGTGCAGGCAGTATTTGTGTGTCCAGGAGATCGCTCTGAATGAGTTTGTTTGATTCCCTTCTCTCTTTTCGAGGCTCCTCATTGCTCAGGATATTACCCTTACTCCTGAACAAATTTCAATAATTATAACTTTAGAAAATATAAACTGATATCTTTACTTTGTCTTGTCATTCAAGATAAAGGGATAATCGTTCCAAAAATATGGGTTTTTCCTCATTCCGTCTAGAGCCTCGAATATATTCTCCCTCAGACCTGGATCGATACCAAGCACAACCATAAGTCCTAACAAATACAATAATTAGATTTGTTCCTCGTTAATCTCCTTGCCTTTATGACTTCCGATCACTACAAAGCTCCCGTCACTTGAGAAAGTTAAACTTGTTGCAGTCGAAACTTTGCTGACTTCACCGACGAATTCTCCAGTACCAATTTCATAGATCGAAACGAAACTTTGCTCTTGAGACTCACATTCAATAAATAAGTTCATGCTCAAGATTTACCAGTGTTGTATTGGGCTCCTAACTGTGGACGATTGCTTTGTTCGTCTCCTCTTACACTTCCGGCTTTCAGCAATGATGTAAACGAATCTCGAACATATGATCTAGTGTGTTGATCAATTGTATCTGTATTTGATGCTTTTTTGTTTCCCATTATCGTCAGAGCAATTACAGCTTGATTTACCTTTGTTAAGATGGGCTGGCGACACTACTACTACATATAGGCCTGAAGGATCGATCGTTATCTCTAAAAACAATGAAATTTAGCTTATGCTCTCACTAAAATGATTTACTTCTGCTGTATTTGTTCACCTCAATTCGCCCTTTCAGATCTCCATTTGCGATTTTGAAGATGCTGACCGTCCCGTCGCTTGCCAAAACGACTAAATAATCATTCGATGGGTGCACTTGCATGTCCATTATTCTCCCTAAAGCCATTTTAGTTAGCCCAAGAGAAATAAAGTAACCCAAAAAATACCGTCTAAGTAGTAGTTTACAAGAGCAACACTTGTTAATGCGTTATGGCTTTTGTGGATCTGATGCAGTCTGAGAGTATTCACATTATGTACCGTGATTGCCTTGATCGAGGAAGTTTTTCGCGAGTTCACTTCTTTCGTTAGAGAAGCGTGGCTACTATCCAGCGTCCCTTGATTTGCCTGTTTAACCTTGTTTAGGATGACAATTGATGAATTCTTCGAAATATCTGCCGCTTTCTTAAACATCATCTCTTTATCAGTTTCGAGCAATCGGACCCCTTTGTAACATTTGGCCTGGGTGCCTTGCTGGACGTAGGCCTCTTCCAATTTAATAGAAACCTCAAAATTTGTGTTTTTATCGAAAACGACTGTGTGACCAGATGACTGAGTAATGGCAACGTAATTCAATGAAACGGCAATTGAGCTGATTTTGAACCCGCTGATAGGGAAGGAGTGCTTCATTCGTCCAGTCTTTATATCAAAGATCATCAAATTGCCTTTATTGTCGCCCACATAGATCTCCTCAAGCTGCCAATCCACGTCCATTGCTGTTATTTTATAGAAATTTCTGAACTTTTTCTGGAAACCGAAATTCTCGCTTTCTGTCTTAATTTCATTCTTTAGTGTGGGTTCTCTTAATAATCATCAGAGAGATCAGTTATATATAAAGTTGAAATCCTCAAATACGCTTTATATTTTTCATTCGGGATTTGAATTTGAGCCGACTTCCATCGATCACCAATATAATTCCAAATTCGTATCTGTCTATCATTGGCGCAAGAAATAAAGGTCTTCTTATTTCCCGTACTCCAGTTGATTTTTTGAATCTATTCAAATTGAATGAATTCACTATTTCTCATGGAAAGAAAAAAACTCAAATGACTGAGCCAAGAAGCTTCGGAGAAGTAAAGAAATCATTTTACCTTTTTTCCGTGGCCAGAGACCGAACAGACGATCTTGTTCTTGGTGTAATCATAACAAAACAGGTTTTTGTCATTATAGAGCACAAGAAGCAAATCATGATTTTCTATTGCCAGTTAAGAGAATTTAATGAGGACAAATCATTCTACTTGCAACAATTATTTTTTTGATCTGATCGTTCTTTTTTAAAGAAAATTCTTTCTTTGGGCTTAGAGTACTGTGCCCCAAGCTTGAAGAGTGCTTGCTCGGAGAGTTTTGACTTACTGGGATTATATTCCTGGCGTTTTGCACGTTCTCTCGTAATAGTTTCATGTTCTTCATCAGCTTCAATGTACTTAGCTGATAGATTTCCGTCTCACCTAATAAGTCCAATCATATTATATGAAAACGCTAAAGGACTTCTCACCTTCCATTGTTCCAAGGAACAGATAGTCTTCAAACAAACTAACTGCTGAAAAATGCAGCTCCGGATGTACGATTGAACTGACATATTGTCCCTAATGCAATGTGACCCCAATTTACTCTCATCAAGCTTCTTTATATTGCTTTACCTCGCTATTGATGATGAAGAGCTTGCCGGACTGGCTCAAAAACAAAAGAAAATTTGTCAGTAGGCTGACTTGCGTGTCAATAATGTCCTCCTTTACATGAATGCGATTTGCTAGGACAAGTCTCTTTTCATCTAACTTCCAGTATTTGATGCATCTGGTCTCAGCCAATGCAAAAAACACATATGGTGAGTTCTCAAAGAAGTGAATCCTCTTGCAATTAGTTGGATTTTCTTCATCGTTGACCAGCAAAAGGTTCAAACTATCAGGCTTGAACTCCCATATTGAAAAAGTATATTTATCGGCGCAGTTTTCTCCAAGGATGATCAGATTCGCCGTCGGTGAGTAGTTACAAACATAATTTTTCACAAAACGGTTCTTTTTCGGCTGCGGCAGGTACATCTGATGCAAACGCGTCAGCGATTGCCACTCAGAAATGAAAATCGCTGGCTTCAAGCCATTATCAATCGAGAGCAAGTATTCTTGGTTCGCTCCAAAGAACATGATACAAGAGACGGTGAAATCATGCGGATGCAGCATTACTTTCTTATCAGCGTCAATGTCCCAGAGAACGACGTAGCATCCTTTGAATAGCAGAAAGTTTAGCGCATCAAATTGGATGAAGATTTACCAGAGTCATATGCAAGGATTTTATGCTCATGGTTGTAGTCGAATACTTTCGCACCTGAGAACGAAGACATTAATAAATCGAATTCAAATGAAGGCTACCTCCGTTGCTATCAACGATTTCGAAAAATCCTTTGTTTATCATGCAAAGCGATAACTGCTATAAATCAGCAATAAAAGTTTTATGCCAGGAGATATCAAATAAAATTAATATAAACTTAATAAACTTCGAGGAAACCATTAACTTAAAAAATTCATTGTCTTCCCTCCCTATTTCGCTAACAGTTGATAACCAGCAATGATTGGAGTCAATTCTAATATCTTTATGAGTGGACAAAGTTTTTTCTTCAAAAATTTCTTTAAGCAGTTTCATTAAAATAGAAATGAGTTATCTTCATCATGTTTTTATTCATTGCGAATTCGCGTACAAGCGGCAAAAAATGGCTCTTCTAAAATCAGGTTCGGCTTTTAAAAATACACATTTATTTTAAATGTTGCAGCAATAGCTCTTCAGTATTAACAGCACCCTGAGCCTTTCGATTGCTCAGCCTTTTTCTCCTCAGCTTGGTTGACAGTAGTGGGATTCAACTGAATTTTATCTAAATAAATGGTAAGCAACCTATCCCAGCAAGTTACTTACTCGCGGTAGCAGTAGACTGTAATCCTACAAGCGCGGGTCCTTGAGTCATTGAAGTTCTGCCTGACATCGACATCATTTGGCTCGTTTCACTTCCTGGTAGTGTCGCAGCAATCATTTTGAAAAGCGCATTGACACCATCGCCTGATTTCGCGCTCACCTCGATGAAATTTACTTCAAAACTCTTTGCTTTAGCCTCGCCGTCTTCCTTCCTTACGGCTCTACAAAAACCCAAATAAACTAAGCAAATCGTGCTTGAAGACGCTAGCTGCACCTGTTTTCTTCTAAGTCTGCCTTGTTGCCAACTATGATAATAAGCACATCATTGCCTCTTTGGGCATGAACATCATCTACCCATCTTTTTACATTTTCAAAGCTTGTTCTGTCTTTTCAAATAGGAATATTAGTTCCTTGATGCAGCAGATGGCCTCTTACTTGTTATATCATAGACGATAATAGCGACTGATGAATCTCTGATATAAGACGGGATCAAGCTTCTAAATCTCTCTTGGCCAGCAGTGTCCCAGAGCTGTAATCTCACGCTTCTATCATCAATATGGAGTGTCTTGGAGATGAAATCAATTCCGACAGTTGGCTTGGAAGAGAAGAAGGAGGTTTCAAGGAACGGAAAGAAGAAAGTGAGTTTACATGATCTTTTCCATCGAATGCATTGTAGATAAATCTGTTAATAATGGAGGTTTTTCCGACTGATTGATCGCCTAAAAATACAAGTTTGTATTTTGCAAGAGGGGATGCTATTGGAGGTTGTTGCTGCATCTATATGTTGAAGTTTTTCGCAGTTTCGAGCTTGAAAATATGATCACTTTTAGTGTCCACGGTATCAATTATTATCAATAATTTAAATTTTCATAATTAACAGTGGAGATGCAAAATTCTTCTCACGACCTCCTGGCGTTAACTGTTAAGCGGTCCGTTCGAGATAGCGTCACAAGAAGTTTGAGGCTCGCTCTCAGCTATCCTCACAATGTATCATTTTTTCCAAAATTTAAAAATCTTCAATAAGATAACACCTCGGTACAATAGGAAGAAACCGACAAAAAATACAAAATATTGTTTAAATAAAAAATTGTTGACCCTCTCAGCTATCCCTTTTTCTTGGGTGGAAGAGTGATGTAGGGATTTTGCGGCCAACAGTTGTACAAACTAACATGATTTTGGTGTTTGTCATGTTGAGCAGCTACATTGCCTCCTACTGGTAATTCAATGGTGCAAAAGATGTTCTTGCTTCAAATCTTAGAGGTCTTTTCGCTATTTATTTCTTTAACAACATTACCTCTAGTGTTTCAATATAAACTTTAGACGATATCTTTTGTCTTCATCAGTTTATTGTAAACGTATTCGTCCAACACGTTTCATTTGCCCTCGAAATTGAATACAAATGCTGCTCAGAAAGGTATACAGCCAAAAAATATTCTCATAATCGATTCTGTTGCGAGAATTTACTTTATTCCTACTTACTACTTCGAAAAATCACAGGATATTGGGTCCAATATCCGATATTTTTTGTTGAATTCCTTTTTTTCCTGTGGTAAGCACTTTTTACTCCTGGAGAATTACAGAATTAGCAACTTTGATTCCACTTTATTTAGATAAGAACTTAATTAATTTACCGTCAAGCTTCAAGTAACAATAGCAGACTCTCGAAAAAATGAGTGAAAGCACTGGTACTAAAAGAGACCTTAGTTACGAGTTGGCAACTACCACTTTTGGAGCGATTGCCTTCACCTACATTTGTGCCAAACGATGTAATGTTCTCAGAGGAGACGATGACACACTGAGCAAAGCCGATACAACATGCTTAAGTAAAAGATCTTAACTTTGCGAAACCTAACTCTGACCTGAATATGTATAGAGCAATGCATTGGCAACACAAAGATTGCTAGAGATTTACTTATGGAATACCAAGAAAAGAAGAAGAAGTCCAAATAGAACAGTTAATATTTCAGCAATGCAAAATACAAACAGGACGAGTGTTTTTGCTCGCATATAAACTTGAGAGAGGCTCTTTTTGTGATTTGCATATGCGTCCATGAACAGCTTTTCTAAAAAACCTTCTATTTGAACATTTTCTTTTGAATATAATGCCTTTGATGAGGATTAAGTGCTGCCACTTAGGTTCAGTGTTGGTGCAGGTCCTTTCCCAGATAAAGTGAGTAAGAAATGCTCAGAAAGTGTGAATATGAGCATTAAATGATAGCTATGATAATACCAAAACTAAAGAATATTCAATTTATCAGGAAAATTGAAGATGGAACGAAGGATGAAATATCTTACTTAATTACTTTGGGATACTGCAAATAGATAAGAAATAGTTATGAAAAGTTCAATGACAAGAATGGCTATTTTGAAGTAGTACAGAGATGTTATTCCAATATTAGATAAGTTTCATTTGGTAATTTTTGAAAAGTGAGAATAGCTTGTTTCGAAATTGTTCAAAGAGGATTCACCCTCAAGGACCAAACTAGGCCTAGTCCCATCCATTGAAATGACTCTAAAGATACATGCCATTTTCCTATCGACTTATTTATCTATTTTGGAATTCCTATCGAAGTTTTTGAGAAACTTGGCTTAAAAGGATCAACAAATTCATTAACTCATATTCTATTGATTCCAAATTGATTCCAGGACATGAAAGCTTTCGGATTAAAAGAGATTAAAAGAGGATTATAAGATTTCCATGGTCTGTTAGTATTATTCACTCGAGAGTCATTATCTCGAATGAAGCTTCAAATATTCAAATGTTTTTATAAAGTATGTAGCGTACTAGTAGTACTCTTCAATATCAGAAAGTCTTTCATTCCTATCTGTCCATCAAACCGCCAATTTCAGTGCTGAAAATCTGACATTCTTCATGTGAATTTTCCTTGTTTCCGATTTTGTTTACACGCTGTAGCCAGGACTCAATTATCTGAGTTCTAAGAAGCACAAATAAATCAAGTCCTTTATCATAATGGAGAAGAATTTGCAAATTTGATGGAAATAGAAAGCGGTTAAAATAGTAGATCTTTACGTTATTTCTTTCTCGGGATCTCCTGCTACAAATTCATAGTTTAGATAACATATGAGAGAGGAATTTACTTATAAGGGCCAACGAGAATGCACTAAGCCCAAGCTCCATTTGTGCAAGAGGATTATTCATCGCAAGCAAACAGGAATACTTTGATACACTCTCCCCTTTTGCCATATTTCTCCTATGGTAGCAGGGCATCAAGGTATTTCGACAGCAGCAATGGTCAGCTCTTACTCATAATTCAAAACACCGAAAACTTTCTTTATATTGGTTTTGCAGTAAAGAGTCTTAGGCACTTTCGCAGTACTGAAGAAGAATTTTGCTTCATTCCTTTGGGGAAGTTAGAAACAAGCAAGTTGAACTGCTTTGCTACCTGACGAACGCTTTGGCACCCTGAGAGAAGAAATACTGGAACATATAGCGGAATTAATTTTATATTTTCGAAAATTATCAGCTTCTGTCGCTGTGATCTAAATTGTGAAGATCTGTTGGAATCTAAAATACAACAACTTGAACTATGAATTATGCTTGTTAGTCAATAGAGATTTAGAACTGATTGATGCATTTTCTAACTTCGAACGTCAGATCCATGTATATATATATCGCAAATATATTACACACACAAAAAAATTGAAATACAAGTCAATTTGAAATATTAGAACTAAAGAGAATCATTCTAGTTTTATCGTCATGAAAATCATGAATATTTGAACCCCAAAACTTCTGGTACACTGAATGCGAACACTCGCCTAAACTCCGTCCTGTTAGGATAATTTGTTTGAAGAGGTAATGTTTGTCTCGTTAGGTATTAGCAGCAATCGCAACATGAAGCATTATCTGCAGGAGAATGAATGAGTTAAACAAAATAAATAATTGCTCGGTTCTCAGACTAAATAAGCAGATAGTTTAAATCCACGCTTGAGATATTATTATCTTATTTTGTAAGAATAAACCCTAACCCGAACAAAAAACTCTGGCAAAATCTAAAATTGCTATTGAGATCCTTTGGCTAAAGTTATCAAATGAAGCCAGAATTATGAGGGGAATGACTTGAAACTTGAAAAAAAATCGTGAACACCTTCAAAGCCAATTCAATTTATTTCAGTCTTCGTAGCAAAGAATCCCACAGTTTTGCATGATCCAGACAACTCCATTATGCCTACGACTGAATAATTTATCAGTTATACAGCAAAGATGCTTCTGTTTATTCTCATGCCAGGACCCCAAAGCCAGCACATCGCAACTGATGTTTAGTATTCTAATATTAGACAGATTAAATTCGCCAGATGCGATCTGATATGTGCGGAAAACCAAATACAGCAAGCAACAGTTCTCATTAGCTTCATCTAACCGTAAATCAGTTGTAGAGAGAACGACATTGAGAACATAGGGCTATTTTCTTTGATTTAAAAATTTCTGTGAATCAACCAAATGCTGAATTGGTGTTGCATCTCTTTTATACGCTTTATTTATATAAGAGCTCCAGCAGGGAGAACTTTGATAATTCAAAAAAAAAACTGATAATGGGCCATATCGGACGTAGTAATCCCCCATCTCCTTACCTTGCAAGCCTCCCAGTTATTTCTATATTTAATTCAATGGATTCAGTGCTAATTCAATGAAATTAGAGAAGATAAGATTAAATCTTACTGCATCCAGTCCAATCGCTCTTAACGGTAATTTCATCAGCTAAGAGTGCATTAGTTATAGAAGATTGCAAAAACGAAACGAATGGGAAGGCATTTAAGTTTATTCTGATTCATGGATTACAATAGTTCTCTCAGCTCTGACTATAATTAGCCAGGCCAGTACATATTGAAATCCTTGAAGCAGCTACAACTGTCCAGTGAGTCACGGACTTCATTTTCGCCTTCTCAAAGCTCTCATTTTAATCAATCTTTCTATAACCTATTCCGTTAACCAGTTACTGACCCCTCCCAAACAATGCTCTTGGATCCCCCTCACAAGATTAAAGGCATCGCTTGGGTGCTATATAACGAAACAATTTCTCACTCTTCATCATTCAAATATTTCCTCATATTATTGTGATTATGAACCCTTATTGGCTTATAAGGATGAAGAAAAAGTTATTAATAGGTAAACTAATGAAGCTTCGTTAAATATTACTTCTTGATGGATTTCATCAATGAAAAACAAACGTTATGTATAGCTATTTGATAATTATAGTGTTAAATCGGTATTCTTAGAGATTAAAATTTTTTATTTAGGTAGCTCTGAATAGCTTATTCCGGTTTAATCTCGAAGTTTTATTTCGAAATCGTTACGATCTAATTTCAATTCACAAATCACTATACACAGGATTAATTGATTCAAGACTCATTAGAACATTCTACCAAATTGCACAACAACACATTTAACGGTTTGTTACCTTTCATTTCCTCTCACATGAACCTAACTGCTGATTAAAATCCTTGGCCAAATGCGGCAACAACTCATTTCGAACTGATTTCTCTGGCTCCATTGAGAAAAAACCGAGTTCTGAGTGCGTGTTTAAGGTCAACGAGCTCTTAGAGCACCGAAAAAATCTATTGAGGCAATTCTTAGTTAAATTGTTCTAATTTGAACCAGAATTTTTGAAAAACTTCTGCTCCAAAACATTGAGCCAGTGCTTGAGCTTTTGAAAGTTGAATTCTGGACTTATGATCATGAAGGTAGCAGATAATACAGTCGAGATAGGTCGTATCACTCAGCTAACTTTGTGAAAAAATGATTTCTTCTTGCTCTTCTCTCGGAGTAGAATGGTATTAGTGATAATTCAAAGGAAGACAATCTGAAAATATTGAAAAAACCACCTCAGAGGAAGAAACAGGAGTCAAATGAAGAAAGAAAATATTTAAGAGTTGAGGAATACACAAGGCCTTTCGAGAAGATTTTGATAGTTCTGAATGAAATGAATTAGCACCTTTTCTGAAAGAATGTTTTATGCCTTATCAGAAGAGAAAGGTGGTTGTGAGGAATTTTTTTTACTCATAACTCATTGCGATCGCATCGAACCGGTCATTCTAGATCAATAACCCACAATGCAACAGCAGCATCTCAACCCGTGAACAGAAATGAAGATTTTCATCAATAAGTGAGGAGTCTTTTCGAAAAATTTCCTGGTCAATAAATTAGAGTGTCAATTAAATTCGGGTCTGTAAGACATTCATGGATAACAAAAGTTCACAAGTTCCAATATTCGCACAAGTAGCCATTTTGAAGCATAATTCGGGATCTTAAATCAAATGTAGATTGGATCCACGAGCGCTTGAAAATTGCATGAAAATCATTTGCTGCTTTTGCAATGTAGATTAGAAGTTGTTTCAATTATTTGCCTTTTAAGTTTGCTCTTCCGAAGATTACATTAGTTTTGGAATCAGAATCTAAACGAAGTAATTTGTGTTCATTCGTAGGAGTTGCATTTGCCATAAAAAACCGCCACTTGGGACAAAATCATAGATATAGACTGGTTCAATACAGGATTAGAAGGATAAATTACTTGAAGTAGCGTGAAACTGCAGGATCAAAATTAGTTATTCATAATTCTTCTCATCAGACTTCACTCAGACGAAAACTAATTGGCGAAGTTGTTTTATTCATATTAATTATATGACGGTTCCGTCGATAGTTGAAGAATTTACACGAACCTTATCAGAATGAGACCAAGAAACCTAAAGATTCAAGCATCCCTTCTTCGAAGAAGGCTGAATGTAGTTTGTTGAACCACTGTAAATGTAAATCGAATTAGCTATAGAAGATTGCAAAAATGAGAAAGTTTGAAGGCTATTTGCACGCTAGAGTTAAGAATAACCACACTCTGTTAAAGATATCAGTATGGAAATCTTGAGCCCTACGTTTCCCACCTTCTCCAGGTTCTCATTTTAGGCAATCTCTTTATAACTATTCCCATTTATTTCTCAATGAACTAAACCAGTATCTCTCTTATCTTTTTTCTATTTATTTATATTATTTTGTGCTGCCGTCTTCCTTAATTAATCAGAATTTGTATACGAAGAGCCCATTATTCGAATGAGTCATACTGGTCATGCAGTTATGCGAAAAAATAGTCATTCATTGAGAACTCACTTCAGTAGAGCAGTCATATGGCGCTAGGATGTAGTAACTCCAATTTGATTTTTTAATAACGCTTGAAGTTCAAAAGCTATTGAGAACGAGTTCCAATCAGTTAATTTGCTTGCCAAAAAATTAAAAAAATTATTCGGGAACTGCTCCCGAACTTTATTGCCTGGAAAAAAAACAAAGATCCATGAATTATATCTAAGCTCGTCAAATGGCTACGTGGCTCTGTTTCTTGCTACTAATATCACAAAGGGTTGCGCAAAAGTAGTCTGTCGGATCCAATCTGACCATCTTGGAGTCGCTCAAAGTAGCATATTAACAAATTGCAAGCTTCAAGGATAAGGCATGAGGAAAATATATAAGTATATATGATCAATATGATTGAGTCCTTTGGAAGATTAGAGCGACTATTGAGTATGGTTTGGTTCCCGAATTCAGACAAGAATAAAGACTAATATTTTTGAAATGCTTCAAGTCGGCATTTCCTGTTGAAGGCATCTCAGCGACATTGTTTATAAGGTGAGTAAGTTACAGATGGGATATACGTGAAAATACAATATTTAAAACCTCAAGTCGATATTTCCATTTAAGTGCATTGAGGCTATTAATGTGAAAAATTTACTTGAGCTACCGTCAGTATTATTCATTCGAAAATTAAATAATTCCAAAAGAATTAGAATTTCTGACAACTTTGGTTGTATAAAACAAGAGCGGTGAAATCATCGGAACAAGCATTGCTAATGCAGCTGTCATTGAGGGACGCCTTGTAAGTTGTTGATCGATATATGAGCCAATTTAACAGTTTGAGTCCATTGATCCTATGGAATCTATCAACTTACCAACATCTCTTCTGTGTCTTTAGTCTGAAATACCTTTTTAACATAGGTTCGCTCGGTTCTTCGAGTAGAGGTTGTATAACTAGTCTATATCAGTTTCCACCCTTTGAACCATTAGACTCACTCAAAGTTGTTGAGATTGGTTATTTCCCAAAGAAATTGTGTCGAACTTATGACATGACATTTCACATAGCGTATCAATGACTCAATTATTCTCTGCTGAATCCTCTTTTTTTTTGGGCTTTTAACTACCACTTCGAGAACTCCCATAAATCCCTCTATCTTTGAATTCTGACATTCAAACTCATCGACATATAGCAGCATCATTAGTTTTGCTAGAATTCAGCCGAATTGGGACATTAAGCTAAAATGATTCCAATCCATCTTATCCTAATTATGTCATTACAGAAGAAAGATATGAACTCTACAATCGGTTTTTTCCCTTCGTCACTCATGAGTGAGCGAAGAGTTCAAAAAGAGCTATATTTTTTCACTCAAGGAGGGACACCTCAGAGTGATTAACAAAAAAAATACTTGCATGACTTGCGAAAACACACATGAACCTCAATTGAGTCCGCTACAGTTGCTGTTCCCGAATTAGCTGTAGAAGATTGCAAAAATGAGAAAATTTCAAGTCCACATTTTTCTCATTGAAATGCAAGTAAATTCACAGCTTCATCAGGACTCCAATGACAGAGGCACCATTGGAACTCCTTCACTAGCTGGAATGTTCACCTGCATCTTTCAGATTAGACTTTTCTCAAACTCTCATTTTCATTGAATCTTTCTACAGCTATTTCCTTCAATTCATTACCTCTGGGTTACTTTTAGAGTGGAGTCATATAGTCCGCAGTCATCGTTCAAGGTTTCAGAAGCAATGTTCGGTAATCAAGGAAATGTCATTTAAATTAATTTACATTTTTATTATAATAGATTACAAGCTTCCTCTTTTTAAGAAGCAGGGCATAACCAGCGTTCCTGGCATCAACCAGTAACTGCAATATTACCGGGTAGGTAATATGGCGAAATTTAAGGATATATTCGTTTTCCGATATTAAAATAGCTCCATTGAGTGTTTCTACACCATAATTAGGTAAATAGAAGTCTTAATAGATATTATTAGCTCTATTAATTTTATTTTTGCGGCGTTTTAGTAAAATTTCTGGAAGTTAATTTCAAAAAATTTATTTGGATTGGTTTTGAACTTGCAAATAAATTTGATCGCAATTCTGTCCCCAGCTACCACTTGAAGCCTCGGTATCGAAACTCCAGGAAACAGGATCGGTTTTCCAAGAAATTTCAAACGTATTCAATGGAAATTTTTCAATTCAAGAGTAGTGCGGAAATAATTCTAAAAGAAATGCATATCATTAATAGATAAAAATTATTGAAGTCGCAGATTAATGGGCACCCTTCGAAAAAATCTCAAAACTGAACGTTGCGTGGGCAAGAAAGAGTCAAGCATACTTTGATAATTATAAATAAATCGCTCATCAGTCTGTCGGCTCCAAGAATTCATCCAAGAACTCCAAAGCTTATCGATGATTGATGCCAGATGTATGTGAGAGAACAGATTGGCATAAGTTCTTCAATCCTTACTATATAGAATTCTATGCTCGTTTCTATTGGATTTGAAGTCACTCGCATATTCTCTTTAACATAAATTTTTCTGTGAAAATGCTTCAAGAAAAAATGAAAACAAACTGCTTAGAACTAATCACGGCAACAGTTAGATGCCCATGTTAATCCCGTTTTATTTTCTCTTTGATCTTCTTTGCATCTAATAAGTACAATTATTTTTCCAACAGCTATAGTGATTATATATCAGCAAACTAATGAATAAATTCTCTTCCAAGCAGACCAAGTGAATACATACGAATTCGGAAGCCTTTCGGGTTTGTATCTACTTATTTCTTGACCATTTCTCACTTTTTCATTATTCTGGTTATTCAAGAAGCCTCAATCAAGAGACAACAAAAATATAAACGATAAACCTGCACACCAAAATGGGTCAGTGCCTTAAAACCCGATATCGTTAGATTTGAAGAGTATTAAAAGCTCAGAAAATTCAAGCAAGCAAGTCGTAAAGAAGTGAAAGCAGCTATTTCTTCGCCGGACCTGCTCATAGAAAAAATATGGCTCTTCTTTCGGCGAATGCCTGCTGTATTCTGCCTCAGAGCATGTGATTTAACATTTAACCATCCAAAAGATGAAAAAAGTCGTGCAACATTACTCGAGATGTGCAAGAAGCAAAGAGCTAATTAAAAAATAACCATTGAATGGAATATGATATTATGAACATTATGAACTCTAACACATCGTGGGCAAAGCATTCAGAAAAAATCCCTGGAAGATTTGATTACTCTTTGGATTCTTGGAATGCTTCGATAAATGACTGCTTTGAGTTGCATTTTTGGAAGTAAAATTACTCTTTTCTGTTATTTAATCGCCAGAAAAGTAATTGTGTTAAAATTATAAGAATAAAATTCGAATCCCGTCGATTTTGTATAAACAAAATGTAGATGTATTTCTTCACTCTTTATAGCAAAGGTTCATACAAACCACTATTACTATCCATTCGAGGTTTTTCAACAAATTCCCATTAGGAATCAACAAAAGAGCAGTAGATCCGCGATTCTTGTGCAACACATTCGCGAATTTCAAGTTACTAATTCCCACACTCAACTTTTTTCGCTTTCGAAAAGCCAAGCGCAAATACATTAATCCCAGCGGATTTTAGACGCTGTTAAAACTAAATCAGTACAAACGTAACATTCTGAAGAAACCATCAATAAGACATTTCAAGCCAATAAGTGAAAATTAGTTGAGAACCTTTAAGAAATACTTTGATAATGTGTACCATAACATTGAGTAACAGTACATTACGAATGTTATAGATCTTTACTTAATAATATAGTAAGCTAAGAAATGCTGGCATTCTTTGAATAACGACAGCATATAACTAACTTTATTTATTGAGGTAATAATAACCGGGAATTAGATATTTAAATGAGGCTCTTCTCACCATCGGAGAACTGAATATTGCTTGAGACTCAAGAATATTCATCCTTTGGAAGATACCAGGTTATTATTTAAATGAAATCTAAGACTTTTCTCTTTTTCATTTGATTGATCTGAATGATTTGGGAATCATATTTGGCAATGAATTTGTAGAGCTATTAGCAATAGCCTCAGAAAATCGGTCCGTACTTGCCTCTTGTTCAGTATTAGCTTGTTCCAGCGCAGGGACGGGTAAAAATTCCAGAACTCTAGTTTTTGTGTGCTGTAAAGGAATTTTCAGGGAGGTTGTGGCGCCATTTCGTCGATATGTTGGAGAGCCATGCCTTATCAGATCAAACAAGGTATTTGAGATTTCCATTGTCTGAATCACTTTTCGAGCTGTTTTCCTCTCTGAAAGATCTCCAGAACCCATTTCTGTCTCTATCACCTCTTCAGCTCGATTGTCAAGAGGGCTGGTGCTCGTTTGCGCTTTTGATAATTGCTTGCTGCTACTCTCAATCGTACTGCTCGCCCCAAAGCTTTTCGATTGTGATAAAGATTTAACAAATTTTCGATGATGTGAAGCCACTGATCTCACGTCTTTCAATGAGGCTAACTCTATCAGAAACGGAGCTAGTGCTGCAAGTTCAGTGTCAGTACTTTCACCTTGGTAAGGTTTAATGATCAGAATATTTTCTGGTTGATCTTGTATATGAGCCAAAGAATCCTATTTGGGTATTAAAGCTTTAACAACGGAGTAGCGTAATTACGTCGACTAGGATGGTTTCTTCGCTCTTAAAGCCCAGCATAGAAATACTCTTCACAAAATCTCCTTTAACTGTAACGCGGCAAGACCTTCGATCATAAACCTTTATAATATACTCTCTAAGCTTCAGCGCATCAATGATCGTGTCCGCATACTATCGGTATTGATTACCATCAGAAGCTTTTGTAAGATTGTTACCTCGATGATACTTGATGTATAGATATAGATGGAATAATGTTCACTCATTCGCTTGAAAAACGACACCAGGCCTGGTCTCGGTGCTGCATAGATCAAGAGCTGTGTTTTATCAAAGGTCACCTGATGAATTCGCTTTCAGAAATGGTCGAAAAGTTTTTAAATACCGTGGCTTGAACTCTCGCAGAATCAAATAGCTGGGTTTTCGAATGAATTAGAGTCTCATCAAGGTCTAATAGCAGGGTCTTTTTCTATTTCTGGTTTTAGAAACGATAATTATTGGCAAAGTACCATGCTGTTCCGTGGCAACGTTTGGCTATCACTTGTAGTATTCATTTTTTTAGTATTTAGTGGGTTGGTATGCTTGCGTTAAGTCAGGTATTTCTGACGGTTTGTTCTTGTTAGATAATCAATTATCAATTCGCTTTCGTATTACAAAATGTAGTTGTGACTAAACCTCATATCGAGTTTTGGAATAAGTTCTAATCATCAAAAATTAATAATTTCCGATACGGTTGTCGATAATGAATTGATTAGCTTTTTTTATATCCAGAATTTTCAGAAATAATTTTTGCTGGACTTCGAGCCGTGAGTACATAATGCCGCATTAAATTTTTACGGATTTTATTAATACGGCAAGGCTACCTCTGAGGTCTGCAACCCAATATTTCTCGAATTACTCTAGAGAGAAGGGTACGATACTCGCTGGAAGCTAATTCTGTTGAACATGCATCTCTTTTTTTGTGGCTCAAGCTTTTCAATTTGAGCATTGTGTAATAGATATATGCATTTACCAGAAAACGGTTCCAACTTTAATTAACTCGTATAAAGTTAATTTATTAAATAAGATTTGAGCTATTTGCGCCGCCGCAGGCAAATTGATTGCGTTATTGACACAACAGAGAAATTCGAGGCTTTGGTAGGGCTTTCGCGAGAATGTAGCTTCAAACAAGAGTAAGCAGACCCCCTACTTTCTAAAAATGTAGCCTTGAAGAACCAATTATACTTGGCATCGATATTTTCTCATTGCTACCGACTTTGTGAATGGCACATGTCCTTTATTATTTCACTCCTAATCAAGAATGACCAGTAATGGGGGCTAATAGCTTTGAATTTATTAGAAGCTCTAAATCTTTCTCTGATTGTTGTTGAAGTTACTGGCAAGGCGTGACAAGACATTATTATATAACTTAGATAACAATACTAGTTTCGCATTCTTTGTTTTTTCCCTATAAGCATCTTCATGGTACCAACTCAACTATTTAAATTCTCATTTGAATTTGTTTTGCATAAAACTGCGGTAAGTTAGATATAGAAAAGTAGGGAATAATTTAATCTTATGATTCTGCGCCAAGATTCATACAGGTTTCTCATAATAACTTTGGAATTAGGTCTCTGGGCAAAGTGTGCATGACATTTAATATGTTAGATGTATGTTGTCACTCACTAGTTGCCAAAACTTTGCACACTCAAACATGCTTACTTCCCTAGGTTAAGTAGAGTGTGACCTTGAATGATCAACAAATCCGTTCGATAGGGTCGAGGAAAAGCACTGGTGAGCTGAAATATTATGAATTCTTACTGTAGGTTCTCTTGCTAGCTGAGGGACTCAACCCAATGGTAAAAAGGCAGCTGATGCCTCTGCGCTTATCAAATCAAGGAAAAAAATAAGGTTCAAAGAGCCCGCGCACTCATTCTTTCAAAATGAAATTAATTTTGTAACTTACAACTAATTAATTGAAAATGATGTCTCACAAAATTTTCGGAAATTACTAGTGGTGATCTCATAGATGATCAACTTAAGACTGCTTCGCTCAATATTTATGAAATTTTTCATTGAAATTCACGTAAACTAGCCCAGGGATGAAGGCATAAGAAGGAAAAAAATCAATCACTTGGTTTATGAAAATTCTTGAAGACTTAGTCATTAAAATATGCGTTCTTGTAACTATTCCTAAGACAGAATCGACGATTAGATGCTGTTTTCCTAATAAAATTAGAAATCCAGACCAAATAGCATTCTTTCTGATCAGATTCACATGATTTTTCAAAGTTTTTGAATAACCATTCCATCTCCTAATTCCTTATTAAGTTTGCTCCTTCGAGAGGTCTAGAACTCTTTCGCCGAAATTCCAGCTTTGATTAATTCGTTTCATGTAAACAACCAGAATAATTTTAACATTCATGATAGATTCTCTTCTCCAAGGATGACTGGAGACAGGATTTGGTTGCAGATAATGTCTTTAAGGTTAATAGCTCATCCAACTCACGCTGAATTAGCTAATAAGCCCACAAAACAGGCTTTTTGTTATGTAATGTGGGTGAATAAATTAAATTAAAATCCGCGGATCATAGTGAAAAACGGCATTATGAATTCGATCTTATTGCTCAAGGCAAAAATAAATTATCCATTAGAACTACGCTAGGCAAATTTCTCTACATAATCCTTAACTGCTTGGGTATACACCTCGTTCTGGAGTACAATCCCACAGCATCTGAGCAAGAATGTTAGATGTTTGGAAATTCCAACATTGCGCAAATGGCCACAAAAATCTGCCGCACCTGGATGATAGGCACAAAATTTTCTCCGAGTAGTCCTATACCCGTAACCATTCCCTTATTAACCTGAGGATGAAACACCTCATTCAAAAATCGTATTTGCGGAGGTGTCAGAGGATACATAGAAGGGATTTGAACAAGGACATAGAAAATCGCTCCATGATAAGGAGTATTTTTCGTTCCTACAATTACTCCTGTCCACACACGAGCATTATAGCACGAAGGTCTCAAGAAATAGTTGGCTTCTGGCTCATATTGCTGTAATTTCGCTATTTCCAAGAAAACACGAGGAATAGACCCTACAAAGTGTTCTTCTGACGTAGATGCAAGCTCATCGAAAATATTATAATACAGACATTCCATTTTATTATTATAATTCTTCTTGAAATTTCCTGATTGATAACCATCCACATCAGATAACTTGATTTGCACGTTTTGAACGAGGAGCTCAAGCTTCTGCATAGCTGGGGTACAGAAATTTTTATTATTGAGCAAGTCAAAATAGATACATTCATCTGCAGGACTGAGCTTCAGAGTGAAAAATATTAGACTTAAGAGCCGTTTAAGGCGCTCATGACGAGAGCTGCCATCGAGTTCCAAAACGGCCTGAATAACTCTGAAAACGTTATTGAATGATTCTATTTTGCTTCTGTTATACGAAAATAAGACTTCTTGATAGGTTTCTTTTAAATTAATTAAGTCTCTGGTGAGGAGCTTGAGTTGACATTCGCTGAAATTGGCTCTTTTAGCAGATTCAAGGTAAAAGGAATCAGGTATTGAGGAGATTTGTTCCGCTTTTTTGAGTAAATGAGCTGATTTGGAGTTGGTGTAGGTAATGTGAAACTGATTTATTATGAAATCTTTTGAGGAATGTTTCTGTTTTCAGGTAACAGTCAGAACATTGCTACATCTTTTCAGGCGGTCGGAATAAAATGAAGGAGATAATTTTCCTTTTTCGGTATAAATTCTGGGGTTTGAATTAGTCAACCTTGGTGCAGGACCCTCTCTGAAGAGCTGAAAGGGGGAGTTATGCATCTATGTGAGTTATTTTGAATTTTTGAAGTTGCCTAATACCGATGCCTGTTATATCTACCAGTTTTTGAAGAAATGAAAAAGTTTGAGGGAAGCACCATTACTTTTGGCATGTTCAAATTATAATCTCTTATTCTTAACTGAAATAAGTAGATGTCCTCATTACAGAAAGATGCAATTTAAAAATCAGAAAAATAAAACTGATGCACATAGTAACAGTATCAAAAAATTTCATCACCCAGCTTAGCATAAGTTGCTCTTTAAAGAAAATCAAATCAAATTTTTTCATTGAATTGAGCTTTCAATGAAATTGTTTGTGATCAATCTAGATGCATCATATATACTTTTTTTGTCCTTCGATATGCCATCTAATCAGATTTGACTTAATTTAATTAGCAAAAATGAGGTATTATTCTCTGTCGCGTATCTTTATCAGAAAACTCAAGCGAATTTCTCAACATAATTCAGTGATATTTCTTGAATTTCATGCTTCCTAAGAAGAAACACCTCAGATGCTTTGCCATGTACATAGCAGTATGTGTTCGGAACTTTTAAGCATTCACAAAGCTTTGAAATGATGTTGTGAACCATCAGCGCAGGTGAAAATGTCTGGCTAGTCTCATCCAGACATATTCCTCCATCGTCTTCAATCTGAGGATGAAATATTTTATTCAATGCCCGCAATCTTGGTGGTCTGAAGGGATAATCTTGTGGCGTTTCGATTAAAATATAAAAAATACCACCATGATAAACTGAGTCCGGAGGTCCTACTATCACAGCCATCAAACACGAACATCATAATTCGAAGGTATTATGAAGTAGTTAGCATCAGGTGGGGTTTTCGTCATATCTTCCAGTTCCCTGACATTTCGCACAGTAGAGCGAGGAAATGGAATTTTTTCTTGTTTGCGAATTTCGTCAATTATATTGAAATATAGCGGCTCCAATTTCCCAATCGGATGCTCCTTGAAAACACCTGATTGATATCCCTCAATAGTTGTTTTGATCTGGATATTCTT
>ENA-UOUE01000177-UOUE01000177.1-compost-metagenome-genome-assembly--contig:-NODE-177-length-52189-cov-10.582649_pt1 | contig 52189 bp, 35 predicted proteins | sample MGYA00238146_ERZ747223 | MGnify/ENA primary metagenome ERZ747223 (study PRJEB28781, sample SAMN06268865) | compost metagenome | isolation source: single cell | place: USA: California, Emeryville, Joint... | reverse complement strand
AAAACGAAGCTAAACTTGTATGACTTCCATAAAATTCGGCACGAAAACAATGAAAATGAGTTCCGACACAGGTTGTTCAGACGAGGCAACAAGTATATTTGAAATAATCTCCATATATTCAAACCTTTTGCAAGGGAATTGCTGTTAGAAATAAAACGCAAGACTACAGAGGGACTTTCAGTTGACGAAGATACAAATTCCCAAGCGCTCGGCCAAGACCTCGAGTCTGTCTCAAGCTATCAGACATCAAATCTCCTTATGCCGACGCTGTCGCTTCAAAACACAAATTCATTTCCAGCTAATCAATCATACCAGCAGAACGCTTCCTATCCATCGACTAATATGATGCCAACACCAACAACTCAAGATAGAAACGATATTTATCTCGAGAAAACACCGACAGAACTTACTTCTTACTCTGAAGTACGCTGATTTTGTTGTTAACAGTCTCATGTTGAAAACATAATAGCTATCAACGATAAAAGCAAAGTTAACAGAGTTTGAGAATTCCAATCGAACTGTTATGACCCAAAACGCACAGTTGATCAGTGAAAATAAGCTGCTCTGGAATGAACTTCTCAAAAATAAGTAGATAATATGGAGTTACGAGTTCGATTGGCTAATCTGGTTTATTTTCAGAGAAAAAAATGATCGCAAAATTGAGAAGCTAGTGCTCTTCATATTTTCTGTGATGAAATCTGCAGCAGCAAATGGATTGAAGCTTTCTCTTAGAGATGGAAATGGTACGGGTTTTAGTATATTTTTCATAATTGTCCTAACAAGGTGAAGTAGCAACGACTGGATCTGTCTCGAATGAATCAGAAGGGAAGCTGGACTTGGAGAATATTGAATTCAAGGCGCCTAATTTTGAGGAAGTAAAGATTATTTTCCTAAGCTGACTGATATAAATCGAAAATTGTAGGCGCTTGCGATATTGAATGATAAGGGGTCTGGTGTTGATTTGGAACAAATGAGAAAGAGCTTTCCAAGTTTCATCTACTCCCAAAATAGCGATAATATTGTCCAAGAAAGCGCTTTCCCAAGTAGTATTTCAGGTGAAAAATATTCCAAGACTGAAAGAAAAGCTATCCCTACTCCAATCGATCCCAAAATGCCAAAAAAAGATATCAAACCATCACTGAACGGAAACCTAGGAGGCAGCATCGACAAAACCTTTGATAGTGAAATTGAAACAAACGCTTCGAATAATGGAACGAATAAAAAGAAAGTGCCGCCAAAACAACCAGCCAAGAAAGCCAATCCCAAGAACAGAAAAACAAAATTTTCAAGAAAATCTTTGGACGAGGATGATTTCGATGATGAAGAAGATTTTGAGGATGATGATGACTACGACGAAGATGATTACGAAGATGAAGACTATGGCAAAAAGAAAAGGCCTGCTGTTAAAGGTAAAACCATATCACAAGTTTTCTCTCTCTCTAATCAGCATTATTTAAGCAGATAAGACTGTAAAAAAGGTAAAACAAGACCTAGAGCCCCGGAAAATCATTCCTGAACCTGAAAAGAAAAATATTATCAAATCTTCTTCTGTTGAGAACCAGCCTCCTTCCAAGGTGGTAAAGCCACTACTTCCAACCAGCGAAAATCCTTTAAATCAACCAGCGAAACCACCCGAATTGAAAAAAGAAGGCAGTGCTGCTAAGCTCAACCCGCCTACGAACCCGAGCTCAAATCCTTATCTTGGGTTCGACCCAAACGCAGGGCCTGTCATGTCCAATATGAATTATCCGCAAAATTTGAACTCAATGCCACAACAACCGTTTAATCAGCAGCAGATGAGAGGAATGCAGAGCGATATGCAAAATCCAATGTTCAAGGGCGGGTATGGTATGCCGATGCCTCAGAATGACTTTAGGATGTTCTCAAATATGCCCCCTAGCTTCCCGATGCAAGGTTATTTGCCAAATATGAATCCTGGAGGCCAAAATATGATATATGGTCAAATGAATTATACTTTTCGACCTGGAAATCCTCAGCCCATGGTGAATATGGGCGGTCAGAATATCAACAATTTAATGCCTCAGAACGGTCAAATGAACATGGGTCCGCCCATGGGTGTCCAAATGCAGAATAATGCAAATCAACCGTTCACTATGTCGTTACAGAGCAATGGATATCTTCCCCAAATGCAAACTGGAATGAACCAACAAAATAACTTACAGTTGCCAAATAATTTAAATTCGCAAGCGAACACACAGCCACAAGCTGGAACGCCTTTACAGGTAAAAATTTAAGAATTTGCGTTTGTATTAATCGAATATATAATAATGCACAGGGATTGATGATACAGAATTCAGGACCAATGCTACGACCAAATCAATCCTATACGATAATGAACCTAGGGACAGACCCAAGCCAAAAAAGCACCGGGAGTCAAGGGCAAAAACCTCCAAATCGTACCTTAAAATAGAAGTTGCTCAATTGCTAACAAATGTTGATTAGAACCAGAATCTGGGTGGAAAGGGGCTAAAACGACGAATCCCCCGAACAACGTTAATTCGGTAAATCTCGACGGGAGTACCGGAAGACTTAATCCGAATTCTGAGTCGAATGCTTCAGCTGAGGGAGAGAAAAATACAACTGCGACTGGTCAAGATAAGAACTTTTATGATTCGTTTTGGCTCCGCTCAACTGAAGACTTTTTAAACTAAATTTCATAAAGTAGTAACTTTATTTTAGCCCTTTTCTATTATTTTAAGCTCCGAAGGTTACAAAATTTTTCAAGTATTGCAAAAATTGTAATTTTCTTTATTTTACTGTTTCTAATGCTATTATGTCTGTGCTCTTTTTCGTTTATACCTCAACACATTTTTTTATTTATGCCATTTATCCTCTATATATAAGCTCCAACATGTATGAGTGTACCCTGAATAATTTAATCCAATGAAATCGGCTCCTTAGATACAATATCTATCAATGATAACAGATTCCAGTCAGCCAATTAAGAATATTCAGAGACATGAGCAAAACAATAGATATGAAGTTCTCAGTGATATAACGAAATTTATTCAGAACTCTGAACAGGATACTCAGTCCGAAGGAGGATTACACATGTGAATTTATGTAAATATTAGAAGTCAACGTCAACAAACTTACTTTTCTCCACAGAAATAAAATTTGTCTCCTCCAGAGCAGTGGATGGATTTATACTAATATCAAATGTTTGAGCGACAATCTCATGTTCTTCTTCCTCGTCCTGATACTTTTGAAGCTTGCTTCGCCAATTTTTTGTTAAATCCATAAAGTTGAGTTTGATGATTTTAATATTAGCTTGCTCTACGTTCTCTTTCATTGTTTTTATTTGCTTTCTGTCTTCCTCTATGCGCTCTGAATCCTTTCTTATCGTTTTTTCTTTATCTTCGAGTTTGGTTAAATTTTCAACGCTTTTCTGGCTTTCAAATGGGTTGATTTTCTCAAGCGCTTCCTCGCTTACTTCTTTGATCACGTCCAGGATTTCTGTTTGAAAGTCTGCCAATTCTCTTTCATTTGCTAACATATTTTCTTTGACTTGTGCTTTCGCGCGCCTCAATTGCTCCTTAAACTTGAGCAGTTTTCTGATTCTTTCTTCTACTTCTCGTCTCGCCTCTAGTATTTGGTCTGTGTATTCTACAGCGTTTTTAACTTCCTCAGAGTCACCCATAAGTTTGGCTACTCGCAATAAAATACCTTTAATTATTAGATCTTCAAAATTGTTATTAATTCTAGGGCCGTTCAAAAAACCAAAGCTAGCCGATGCTGCAGTTTGGCTGAGGCCGAAGAATGAATGAAGGAGTACGGTCCGCCATTTAATCTTGACTCTCCTTTGGTATAAAGTTATATTTATTGAGATTGCAGATTTTTCGTATGCAATCGTAGACAATAATCCATAATATTCATAGAATTCACAATTGGCTGTATATAGAAATAGACAGCGATTACAATTATTAGATCATATTTAGTTTGAATTTAAATGTAAATGTATTCTTATATTATTATTGCTCACCATATTCATTGTGTGGATGGATCCTCACATATGTTAGTTCTGGTTAAAAATCGAGAACAATGCCATGAGAATCCACCATTATCATTATATTATATTATTTTTCGTTATTTGTTATTTCTTATTGTTCTAACCGGCCATCCCGGTTGTTAGCACTGAAGTCAATTTCTCTAATGCTGCCTGGATCATACGTCCAATCTTTTGAGAAAAATATGTTAAATCGAAAGTCCTGAAGGACAAATATAGTTACCTGAAAAGGTGCCTATCTTCTTATCGAAGATAAACCCCTCTTTCAAAGACTCAATGGATGCTTCTGTAAATTCTGGATCGAAGTTCGACACATCAGTCTCGTTGTCTATCTGGGGGACAAAAGGAGCCTTTACTTCCTTTCGGAGCAGAGCATCCCAGTCCACGGACTCGAACCAAGGATGGTTCATGATTTCCATCGGACCGTGAGGTCCATTGCCAAGACGGTACAATGGATTTTTCTGAAATAGCCCTTCGAGCAAATCCCTCGCTGTCGATGATAAACTTGCAGGGAGTTTCAGAACGGCGAACTTGATCCGATCAAATAGCTCTTCTCTATCTGTTGTGTAAAACGGAGGGAGTCCAACCAGCATTTCATATATGATGGCGCCTATTACCAAGAAATAAGTTTAACTGTGATGTCTCTTCAATTACCAAAGGACCACCAGTCGACTGGCTTGCCGTAGCTCACCTTTGATAGCACTTCAGGTGCAAGGTACTCTGGTGTTCCACAGATGGTACTAGCTCCTTTGTCTCCTTTCACTCCTCTCTTCGAAAGCCCAAAATCGGATACACGAATGTACCCATCTCTGTCAATCAGCACATTCTCTGGCTTAAGGCTGCGAACATATGATTAGAGTTTTACACTGCATTAATGAGGATGCTTACTCTCTGTAAATGATGTCTTTGGAATGCAAATGCTCAAGCGCCAAGAAAATTTGCGCAGCGTAGAAGCGCGCTCTATCAAATTCGCCGATAAGAATAAAATCTAATTTAGAACCAGTTTTACTGGTCTTCTGTGAAAGCTCGTCGTTTCTGCATAAGGTTGTACAACTCTCCTCCATGACAATACTCCATTGCGAAGTAAAGTTTATGCTCGTTTTGAAAAGCGTAGTGTAGTTTAATGATAAAAGGGTGATCTACTTCGATCTAGATGGATAAATAGAATTCTTTGTGAGATATCTGCAGGAGGATAGCACCCTACCATCACGTTCCTTTCTGTGGCGAGTTTAAGCTTCTCGCTGGTTTTCTGTAGTATCGATTTTTTGATTATCTTGAGAGCGTATACTTGTTGAGTCGACTTTTTTCGTACCAGGGCGACATTTGCATACGAACCTTTGCCTATCATCGAAAGTAGGAGGAAGCTGTCCAGTGTGACCTTCTCTTTCTCAGTGGGAGTCAAAAGATTCATGAATTTGAGTTCCTTGCTTAGCTCTTGGTCAATATCGTATGGTTCCATATGAGAAACTCAATATTTATTTTATGCCTTAAACGTCTAATTAAATAGGTTTTGACGTATCAAAGTTTGAGTCTTTTTTTAAAAATTTGGAAGCTCATTAATTAATTCTGATAGTAACTTTTTAAAAATTTGTGGTCTAGCCTCTGGGTGAATTGGAGCGCTGAGACCACAAAGTCGATAGGTCTTACCAACTGCTCATCAGTGAAGGTTTAGAGGTGAATTTATATGATGATAAAAAGGTATTCAGAAAAGTTTATTTAATGCTTAGCAGATCTATTATTGGTCAAATGGGTAGAGCACGATACTAGAATTTGATGGGAAAGTAACGCAACTCAATTGAGATAAAGAAAGATAGTTCGTCTTCGTGAATTGTTAATAGAAAAGAAGAAACAATAATTCTAAACTGGCATAAATAAAACAACCGGTTGTGCTATGACATTTCAAATGTGTTTGGGCAGGAATTGTATCATTGATAGATCAGATGATCGGTTTTTTCCCACCCTTGCAGCAGTTACTATTGCTCTCAGTTCTTCATTATTTTATTATAGAAAAATGCCTGATTAAATTGGCAATTAGCACCCCAAAATTAAATAGAGAATAAATGGAACAATCGAATTATCATTAATAGACTATAATAGTTATATAGAGCTTTGATTTGAGATTCACCACGTTACCGTTTTTAAGGAAATTCAAAAATTAGTCAAGAACTTAACCTCCCGGAATGCCATAGAAATGAATATTGCCTATAGTAGTGATAAATCTATGATTATGAAGCATGGAATAACGATGTCATTATTGTATAGCTTCGCTAAATTTTGAAACTTCATACTGTGAAAAGCAATCTTCAAGATTCCGATATTCCGCAACATGATAAGTATTATTTTTTAAAAAAATGATAAGGCAAGCCCTTATTATTAAAACGAGCAGCTTTCCTCAAAAACACCAGATTTCCCAAAATCAAGCTAATTAACTTAATGATCGCTGAGTTCACTCAGTAGTATTCTCAATTTTTCCTCCGCTTTTTCAAGCTCCAACTCAGTATACCTACGAATACTCTCCGTTTTGTCTGAGTACGGTAGTTTCCTCAATTCATTTTCAATCTATACAATTTTCCCAATTAGCCAAGCAATCATAACGAAAATGACTGTACATTCTGTTTAATTTGTCTCAAATTTTCAACTTCTTGTTCGTATTGCTCTCTTCGAAGAGGAGAAAGAGATTTTCTCGATTTGTTTGGACTGAATCTGCTTGATTTCACCTCATCCAAATAACCGTATGGAACAGATTGTGGATTAAAATAGGTAGGAAATTCGCTGACCAATGGTTCTCCTTGAGTAGGAGATTTAATCACATATTCTTCGTTTTTGCTTCAAAGGGTCAGTGTTGAAAATTTAAATGACGAATACCTATATATTGGAATCTGGAAATTGCCCTGTACAAAATTGACGGGGAAAGTTGAAGCCTGAGACGTGGGGGTGGGTTCGCTGCTTAAACTAGGAACTTCTTTGATGGACTCAAGTGGTTGAGAGTTGACTAAAATTGCGTTATTTAGACTTCGAAGAGAAGGGTGATCACTGACCCTGGTTGGCAAAAATTTTGCTGCTTCCTAATGGCTGTGGTTCCAACGGTTCTTTCGAAGGTGATAAGAGTTGAAAGCTATTTGTATGAAAGCTGTGAGGAGTATGAAAAGCTTTAACTTACCCTTTTTGAGTTGTTTCTTTGATTTTTTCAATGTTACTTGAAACTCTTTCACAGTTAGCCGCTATAATCTGACTCATTTGCTCTATTTTTTCCTACCGAACAGGGAGTTAAAACAGGCTCACATTGATATCTAAATACATAGTTTGATTGGTAACTTTGAATTGGGCTTTGAGTCTTGTGTTGATATGTGACTCCTGCGTTCTTTGCTCGCTCTTCTCGATAAGTCTTTTCAATTTCCTACAAAATAGTTGCAACTCTGCTATTTCGATTGATTGGGTTTACTTCAATTTGCTGCTGTAAGCCTGTCTTTGCTTGCCCCAACTCTTGAATAAAGGTCCTATCAGATTTGAATGAATATTGCTCCTCCCAATTACTGTATTGTATATACTTGTGCTTGTCCAGGTCAAATTTCATATTCTCAACCTCCGAAAAAAATCCATTGCTAAGTGTTGGTTGTCCCACATTCGATGCTTGGTCCTTTAAAATATAACGATGAAATTAAGAATCAAGCATATTGTGCGTGTTATGCTTACTTTTTCTTCTATTATCTTGGGTTCAGTATCGATTCTGTATGGCTTTGAATTCAAGATGATGGAATTTAGACTGATATCGTAGAAAGAAAAAAATACATTTTCTAATGTATAAATTCTGTCGTTTTGAGTTTCAGTTGAAAGTTTTTCATATCCGAAAGTTTGATCTATGAAAATCACTTTTTCGACTGTTCCTGAGGGGTAAGGCTTACCAATCATTTTCGTCTCGAGATCTGTGACTTTGATTTTGTAGAAACTTAAATTTTGCTCATAGTTGTGAATCACGTCTTTTTGGTTGGTAATTGTTTTGCTTTGCTTTTCGATCACTGCCTTGAGAGCTCCCAGCTGGTTCTCATAAAAACTCACCATATTTGATAAAACTGCAGGTGGTTCTCCTTCTTTTTGGAGTGCTATGAACGAATGAGTAAAATCGCTCTGAACCAAACTGAACACTGCTTACCAGATGTATTGCTCTTTTGGAGAATGTCTAAAGAGCTGACAAATGGCTGTGAGTTTTCTTTAGTTGTGCTAAACATGCCTGGATAATATCTTTGAAATTCCTACGATTGCGATTAAGGTGAATTTCAGAAAAGCAGTTACAGCATCAGCGTTTGAGTTCTTCTCGAACGAGGCTGGAACTAATGCTTTTCGCTCAGATTCTGCTGCTGCTGTAGTCGTTGTTTTGCTCGCACTCAGACCTTTACTAGGTATAACATCTTGATTTTGAACGAAGGTTTGGTTGCTTTCAAGTTGACTCTTCAAAATCACATTATTGAATTGATAAGGCGAGAGATATTTCATTACTGTGGAAAATCGAACTGTTGATGGCGAATATTTGATCGAACTCGGAGAGAACGTCTCATTGGCCTGATTTTTGAGAGGACTTGAGTAATCATACTCTTTTTCTAAGGGTCTCAGGTGAATTACTTTGGTGCTTACCATTCGATCTTGTTGCGGGCGATCCAGTCGTTCTTGTATTGTGCTAGTCGGTTGAGTTTGAGTTTGATAGTTCCCCCTCTCACTATAACTAGGACTTCTCATCGCATTCGGCGAACTTCGATAAACTGCTGTTGTTGTTGCGGGTCTGTATGTTGTTTCTTTTTGAACAGGAGATGCAATCGATATAGCTGCAGTTTTATAGCGGGGCTCATATTGTGTGGATTGTTGAGTCGTTGTTGTTTTTGGAACGTATGAGCTCGTTGTTTTCGGAACGTATGAGCTAGTTGTATATGTCAATGTTCGACCAGGAGAAGTACTATTTGGCAGACTCGTTTCTACTCTATCTGTTTTTGGGATAATCTGCGAACGATTTGGAGACGACAGTTGCGCTGCACTGATCTGAGAAGAGCTCTTATTGCTGTCCTGCCTCTGATAATTATAAGTTGGTGGATTATATTGCTGTTGATATCTCGCACTTAATGGTTGGTAAGTTTGCTTGGGCTGTAATTCCTTATTTGAAAGTGTGCTTTGTGGAGTGATTCTCAGCTGCCAAGAAGAGCTCCCACTGGCTTGTGGGGTAACACTAAGATTTTGGGCTGCGACTTCCGGCCTTTGACTCCACGTTTTTTGGACATCAGTGTAAGAAGGTGATGGCGAATTAATCCTCGCGACGGGGCTAAGCTCACCAGCATTATTCTCTTTCCTTAGAGCGTTCCGTGAGGTTTGGTTAAATTCTGAAACGTAAGGAGATGAATACACTCCAGGCCGACTGGGTGACCGTGAAGTAAAGAAAACGCCTGAGTTGCTTAAATTTTGAGCTTGGGAATTCGATTCTATCTGACTGATTTTTTGTTTGAGGAAGTTTACTTCTTCTTTTAGGACCTTAAGCTCTTCTTTTGCATCTTGATTTTCGTTTACCTGTTGAACATTTCGATGTGACTGCTGAAGACTGCGGGTGGACTCTTGGCTATTTACGAAGACCTTTTGAGTTTGGGTATTTGGAGAGACGACAGCATTCTCTCTGCGAGATTCCATAGATCGAGTGTTGGATGCATGAGAAAGCTCATTGGCCACAAGAATAGGGTCTTTTGAGTATAGTTTATCCATGTCAAGATCTTTGAGCGAAAATTGTCCGAGTGAAGGAGATTTTTCACGATTTTGTTGGTGTTGTGTAGAACTCATGCTCTTAATCTCAGAAGATCTCTGTAAGGATGTAATGGAACCAACTGTCTTAGATTCAGGACGGATATTTGAAGTTTGTTGTGAATCTTTGAGCTGGTCCTTTTTACCTTGCTTCAAAGCATTTTTCAAACTGATTGCGGACGCCATAATAATTAATTTTTTATTCGTTAGATGCAAAAGTTTTCTTTATTGTTGGATAAGATATCTTACTTCTCGTTCAGAAATATCCAAACAATTTTTGCACTCGAAGCCCGAAGAAATGACATTTTCATAGACTTAGTGCCTTCAATTAAAATAGCCATGAAGCCTTTTCTATTCGATAGTAGATATGGAGACAGCTAAGTAATCTATTCGCTTAATATGGGGTAAATTCGTTTTTGATTTTTTATTGAAAAACACGGTGACACTGAGTATATACGTAGGCTTTCAAATTATACATTGCTGTAATTTAGCCCCAACGATTGAAATTTGTTAATTTAGGCAATATTTACGGAAATAGTTCTTTTAAACATGGATATGTACACAACAAACCCTTTATCTTCAATTTCATTTCCCTTTATTCATCGCCTCTCGCAGATATTTCACGGATAAATTAGCAGACAGAATTTTCTGAAACACTTCCTCTGTATGACTGGATTTTGTCGGTAAAGCCCCTTGATTGTATGCACTGAGCAATGAACCTCCATAAACATAAAAATTGAGCTGTGATTGAGATTTTGGAAGTGACTGAACCGTTGGTTTTTTAGGTAATGGAATCTTTTTCTGTGCTACAAGTGTCGGCTTTGCGCTAGCCTTAGGGTCTTTTGGTAGATTGCTCTTATCTACCTTTTTCTGTAAATAAGGTGACTCTTGGTTGGGGTTCAAATGGAAGTCATTGGACTCACTCTGACAACGCGAATTACTGTCATCATCATTCTGTTTGCTGTCTTGAGAAAACCGATGTGAAGTTACCGCATACTTTGCAATCTTGACTCGAATTTTGTGCCCAACATTGTCTGTCTTGGTTTCTGACGATTTATTAAGAGCCAACTTGGATTCAAGCTGCTTGTGAGGGCTGACTGGGAAACTGCTCATATTGGAAACTATCGTATTACTCCCAATTGAGCTGAGCGCAGTTGACCGTGTTTTCCTTGATTCTGCCTTTTTGTGACTCGAGTCTTTCAGACTATGGACCTTGACAGTGTTCCGAGAATCTTCCTGTCGACTAACAAAGCTTTCGGTGTTCGATGACCTATTAATGCCCATAATAGGAACATGGTAGAAATTATCTATTTCCTGATAATTTTGAAGCGATTTGACTGATGCAAAAGAACCGGTGTTTGAAATGTACTGATTCCTCAGGTTTGCCAGAGAAGTGGTGCCACTAATCCCTTCATTAGAGACGAAGCGAATCGACTTAGACTTTCTCATTGATGCGTGAGCGGTTGTAGCGTCGGAATTCTGAGCTCCGTAATCGATAATCTCTCCTTCAAATTTACCAAAAGACTCTTTTTGTTTTACTGGTTTCACGGCTGGAGGCTTTTGCGATTGTTTCTTTGGATTCAGTACCTGTTGACTGCTTATGCGCTTTAGCTTTTTCGTGCCTGAAGAGCGCGATATGCTTCTTTCAGCATAATTTTGGATGAGAAAGCTGCACTTTTTAGACTCGTCTAGAGCGTCATCGTTTCTTGTAATCTTGGAGAGCACGACACTTTTCGGGAAATGAATCGAGAATTCAGCCTCCCGAGCCTCTCCGCAAAGATTAACATATTGTTTTTCGTATCTCTTCACAAGGCCTTTGACAAATTGAACCGAATTTTGAGAATTTCGTGGGATGTGCTTCTTTTTCGTTTTGGATTTGGTACTAAGTTTGTTGCTGGCTGGCTTCACAGTGTTGTCCACAGCACCTTTTCCTGGAATGGCCTCGCGAGAAGTATTCCGCCTTTTCTTCGTGAAATATTGGGTAGAGATTTTATTCACCTTTGATGGTACATTTGGGCCTTGAGAACTGATTTTAGAGTCACTTGTTCTTTTGATTTTAAGGTCAGTGCTTTTGCGGACCTCTGAGCTCCACTTTGATCCTTTGTCAGTGTAGTAATCCTCTATTTTCTCATCTTTTATTGCTGGAGCGGCAATGCTAATCTTCTTCTTGTCTTGGGTAACTTCTTCGGTTTCGGTTGGTTCTGAATGATCTGTCTGGATGTAACCTTGGTTTGCTGGGAAACATTGCTTTTTTGTAGGGCTTGTAGCAATAGGGGTCAGATTATCATCGCAAAAGGGTTCTTTCTCGAAATTTTCGTGGAAGTTGGTATTGCTAACTTTGCTAATGTCATTCGAGGTTATTTGCTTGATGAGCAAAAGGTCACTATGATTTGACTCATTATCGTCGACAGCGTCTTCAGGGTGCAGGGGGGACGGATTGAGTTCAGCTTCATTAACAAATTGATCTTTAAACTGGGCAAATGACTCATTCCCTGTGAGAGCAATCGAGGAGGTAGAGCTTCTTGGCATCCGCTCGCTTGGCTCAATCCAATTATTCTCAAATAAGACAAGATTATTGCACTCAGAATTCTCTCTTCTTGCTTTTCTACTAAGTCCAACACCAATATTTTTCTCATTACGTAGATTTTGCTGCTTGTTTCTTTCTTGAGAGTCATTTGTTGCACTATCTAGCGAGTTTGGTTGGTCGAATATATCATATAACTCCGTTTCATAGCTTATCTTTCCATGATTTTTTTCATATTGCTCTAATTCCCTTTGAAAGCTCCCTTGCGCAAAGTTATTGGTCCCATTGTCGTTCTTCTCTTGCTTGTCTCTTCTTGAACCCTCGAATTTGGCTTCTCCCTCCCCTTCTGCTCTTCTATCGTGAAAATTAGTGCCAGGACCCACCGCTTCTGGGAAGGGTTTATTACGATCGCCTTGTAGAATCTCACGATCATTTGATTTTTTCAAAAGTACTTTCTGGCGTTCCAAATTTCTTTTCTGAATTATCTTGTTCTGCTCGTGTAGTAATAGGTTTGGACACTGTGGGATCTCGCTTTGATCGTTGTGTCGAAACAAAGTGCTGAGATTCTGAAGAGAATCTTGTTTTTCGAAATACTTTGCTAGATATTCGGTTTCATCATCATAATATGCGTAGTCTTTGAAAAGGATGACATGCGAACAAGGCATATTTGCAAGTAGCTCGTTGATTGGCTTGGCGAAGTAGAAATTAAAAGTTTCAAAATATTTGGATCGCAGCAAATTCTCCGACAGTCTTTGAAGGGCTCTGTCGTCCGGTTGAATCAGGCTTGTTAAACGGTTTTCTAACACCAAAAGTTAGCTCTAATGGAGCAGAACGAAGAAATCATAAATGTAAACGGCAAGATATTTTCAAAAAAGAAGCAGCTAAAACGCTCAAAAATATACTTACGTGGATTGGACTCAGTGGATTGGGCTTTGGAGTCTGGGATTTTCTTCGGTTTTTCGCTCTTGTTGTACGGATTATACATCGTGTGTGATAGCGCTTTCAATTATTTCTGAATTAGAGTTAAAGTTGTCTCTCTAAGGCTAAAGTGATGACTTTATTACAGAATAGAACGAATGCTGAGTTTTTAATTCTCCGAATATTTGAAAGTTTTTGAATTTCGCTTAAAGTTTCAGAATTTAAATCTTGCTTCGTGATTGATGAGAACACACATATCGTCCTCTATCTCCCAAACGTTGCTTCCTCAATCTCATTCCTAAGCCATTTGAAGGCAAACTAGCGCTAAACACAAAATATGCCTATCTATTATCAATAATCTACATCATTCATTATTCAGGGAATGTATAATCGAGAGTTATAGTTACTTCATATTCATGGGTTTAATCAGTTGGTTTCTAAATGAAGATTTTAGAGCACAAAGGCATTTATTTACATATGATAATATTTGTTTAAAACATTGGGTGTAGTGTATTTCGCTAATATAACAGGATTTATGAATCTTTGCTCCAACTACACCTTTTATAAACACATTGAAGAATATTACTTGCACGCTTATAAAAACATTAGAAATGGGAACGTAATTACAAAATGAAAAAAGGACTTTTACGTCCGAGTAACGTGACACAAAAATTGAAAAATAAATCTGTATGGAAGGATTAATTTGGTAACTGGTTCCTGTTATACTTTATTCTAACAAGATTCTCTGCAGCTTCGAGCGCTAGGGTCTCAAATATCAGATCTGCCAACTCGATTTGGATTTGCGCCTCTGGATCTTCATAGCAAGTCCATTTTCCTTCTAACTCACTCACCTAAAGATCAACGTTTCAAACACATGAATACGTTTTCTTAATTACCTCTTTTGAAATCATTCGCGTCAGGTTCTCCTCTTTGTACCGCTCTAATTGCTCTTCGTTCAGCGCCACCATACCTTGGCCGGGGATTTCTACAGTTGTTCCAAGGAACCCACATGTAGTACTGCACCATTCAAGCACTTTCTCCTTAGCATTTTGAAGAATTCGACTGACATCTTCTTCCTCTATGATCTTTGGATTGCACTCCTTAGAGAGCTTCCAATCGTAAGGAGCGCCTTTAAGACCGTATGGTCTATAAATATCTAAAGCTTCGTTGAAAGCGTCGAATAAAGCCTTATTATGGTAGAGTTCCAGCTCAGCCGTTGTTTTATCCTTTACTGGACTTGACGCCGTCTAAATAATTTAAGAAAGAGAGTTCAAGAGAAATAGATAACCTTGAGCCGCTCTTCAACTTTGAGGTACAGATCGAGCTTTAGAACAGAAGACTGCTGTCTCTTCTGGATTGCTTCGGATACAAGTTGAGTATGAGGTACGTCATAGATTTGTAAATTTGCAAGCTTCTCTACAACGGACGGCCTGACAGGTAGATTGATATTGTTCAAAAATTCTTGCTTGTAATTGACTAGTGGAAAAGTGTGAAAAACGCGCAGAGAATTTGAGTGTACCTAACACCACCTGGCAGAGAGTTTCTAAAAATTCGGTAACTGCACCTTCATGGCACTTGAAACCTAACTGTGTGCTTTTTATTCTCTCTAAAAATTAATATGTTATTAGTGACAATGAATTTTGTAGGCATCAAACCCAATTCTTCCTGTTTCTTTTGCAGCATCATTATTTTCTCGATAGCTTTATGAGTTGCTGGCTGGTACCCTTTTGAATCCTCAACCCGACTGAGATCGAGAAAAACTGAGAGTCCTTGTGGATTTGTACGTTGTTCTCCTGATGGCAAACTAAGAGAGGTATCACTTGGTTCTTTGTAGGTGTCTCTCTGTTCAGTTTCCTAAGGAATGGGTTTATTTTACGGTTTATTGAACATGTGTATTTACTACTCTGTGATTCTCCGTTTGAGGTATGGAACTGTTGACTTCTTGATCCTCATCCGAAGTCTCGTTATTGTCTTGGTTAAAAGCCTCTGAAAGAATTAGTGAGGATTTTTAAGACGAGATTTAGATAAATACCTCCGAAATCAGCAAAATTCATGGGCCCATTACGATTGCTTTTGGGAGTAAAAACATCATAACCATGGTAATAATTCTCATGATTGTGCCTTTCCTCATGGTTTTCGTCTCTTATTTCATTTTGTTCCATCTCATTTGTCAACGTCTCTATTTTTGTAGGAATGCTGATTTCGATTTCATTCATCAGAGGCTCTCTCAAAGAATTCATATCCAAATTAAACATATTAGTTGTGGACGTCTTATTCGCATTTTCGAGTCTGTCTTCACAATTTTGGTCCGAGCTAGCAGGGAAATAAGTTGGCAGTTTTGGATCGCCTTGTAATTCAATAAACGCTTTTAATTCGTTCTCAAGCTCGAAATCCAGCTCTTCCAAACCAAGAGTTAAACCATTTTTCTCTTGTGGTTGAGAGTTAGGTCCATCAAGGTTTTTACTCGGCTCTTTAGGCTCAGTATGCTGCACCAAACCATCATCTTTCTCAGAACGGGTCTCAAGTTTTTTGTCTTGGGCTGGATTGCTCTGACTCACCGCCGTATTTTGAAAAATATCTTCACGTTGATTCTCAATATTCATTAAATTTAAAGCAATATCTTCTTGCTTTTCGTCCTTCTGTGCGTTTTCCACAGCAGAAGAACTTATTCCTTCTTTCATCAAAAACTTTATTTGCTCTCCTTGGAGTTTCTCGCCTTGCTTATTCTCTTCTTCCTTATTAGTCTCTACCTTGTTCTTTTTAAACTGTATGCTCTTTGTTAACAGAGGGCTCCCCTCATTCATTTCAAACTTTTCAACCACATTTATCACATTTGAATTCCTATTCGGAGATTTTATCGCTAAATCATCATCTTCCCGACTAAAGCTCCGACTGTTATCAGCAAAGTCGCTTTCGCTTCTAATCAATTGCCGCCTGACTCTGATCGCATCGCCTTCCTCATCAGTCAAAAATGAATTTCTGAAGCTCGCATCGCTCGTATTCAACAATTTCGGCTCTGGGTGTGCACCGGCGATTTTTTTCATAAACATCAAATCCCTTTCAGTCTAACGATAGAAAAGAATAGCGTTGAGGGCTCTGATAAAAATAGTGCTGGCATACCTTATTAATCGTGCTGTAGAAACTGGACCAGACCTTTTTGATCTCTTCTTTGCTCCTCCGTATTTGTTCCCGTTCTTTTGTTACCCATTTTTCCAACTCTATTTTCTTCCTACCAAACGTCTTCGGGGAAAGGACTTTGGTTTTTAGCATCTCATTCATGTAATCTGCTTGAGTCTGATGTCGAGCATTTAAAGCCTGCTCTCTCATTTCTATCAGCTTCTCCATGTTTTCTTGCTGAAGCAACTCTTGGAATTTCTTTTGTGTGAACTCTTTAAATGGATTTCTCGTAAACAGGCTTGGAGGTTGTTGTTGCTCATTGAGTTCGGGTTCAACCTCTTCGATAGCAGTTTGAGATGGAGTCTTCTCACCCGCCCTATATTTAAAGATGTGATCAGTGATATCATCAAACGGTTTCAGGGTTACTTTGGTGAAATTAAGCCTTTGGGAGAGCACCCACTATTCTGCCTTACAAGTTTCTCAGAACCCATCACAAGTCTCATCTGAGTGAGTCTTGGATCCCCAGTTCGACCCTCGCTCTTGCCTGAGAGCAGAGGTTGGTCGGTCTGTTTCGCATCTGCGTTTCCTCCAACCTCTTGCTCTTGATTGATCATGTCTGTATCAATGTACAGCTGTTTTTTACCCTTAAAACCCACAGATGTGTGGGTTTCAAGGTGTTGTGGTGCTTGTAGATTTTTTTGTTCGCTACTCGCATGATCAGCCGATCTGTTGGACTGTTGAACGGTTTTTTCTTCTTCGATGACTGTGGATTGGGTGAAACTGATAATTTTTTGGATCTCTGAGCTTGTTTGCAGCGTTCGTTTGTTTTCTTCAAGCTGCCTATGCAAATTAGAAATCAAGGCCTTTGCTTCCGGATTGAGTGCTGAGTCAATGCTTTCAAGTAATTCAAGCTGTGCGATAATTTGATTCCATCTACTCGACTCTTGCTCTCTGAATTTGGTAAGTTCCTATGGTATTGGCAGAGCCAATGAGATTGCTCTTAGGATTATCTTTTACCTGCTGGCAATAAGTTACAAATTCCTTTGAGTCGTGAGCAGATTTTGAATTTGTTTGATCTCCTAACAAAATTATTGGAACTGATAGGAAATAACTTTTACTTGACGAAGTCTCCTTGAAATTAGCTGAACGTGTGCTTGTTTCATTAGACTGCTGGAAATCTGGCTTGTTCTCGGCGTTATAATTATTCTTTGCTACTTTACTGAGGTCTAGAGTGTATGTAGAATCGACAGCTTTTTTCTCTTCATTTTGCGCTGTAGGGATTTGACCCCCCTTCTTTTCTGGAGTCATTGTAATAGAGTTTTTCATCTCAGTTGCATTTTTATTTTCAGAATCATCAATGTGCGGATCTTTATGGAAATTTGCTGAGTTGATGGGAGCGTTATCATCTTGTTGTGAATTATTGTGAAAGAGTCGGTTTGAATTTTCCTCAACTTTAAATTCAATATAATTCTCTTCAGAAAAAGGTCGAGTGCGCTTTTCCACATCAAGCGCATCGTGTTTTACTTCACTTTCAGGATTTTCTCGCAAATCCTCTGGCGATAGCGGTTTTGAATCTGCGTAAGTTTTTCCTTCAAAACTAAACTTAGCCACTTTCTGAGGTAGCAGACGGGTTTGACTCTGAGCATTCTCCTTGGAGTCAGGCGATGTGAACAATCCCTGTTTATCACTGTCACCAGAGCTTTGAGTAAATTCTGGCCTTTGATTAGATGCTTGGCCAGGATGTGCATCATCTTCAGACCTCACAGGGGAAGTGTGAAGGCACTCTTGAAAATGGTCGAAGTTTGATCTTTCTGTCTGACCTTCTCTGGTTTCAAGAAACTCATCAATATCTTGCTGCTCTCTTTCGGCCTCTGCTTCAGCAGCGCAGAGTATTTCAAAGTAACCCCTTAAAAATTTCCTCGTTTGATAGCCTCGAAAATGCTTTTGAATAAAAATCGCAGCTGCTTCGAAAATCTTGAAAATTTCGTGAAAACTGTTTTCTTCGTCTAACGCGTCGACTGCGCTCTTTACGTTTTCTTTTATCCTTTGGCCGATAATACTTTTGCCTCCTTTCTTGGAGGATGATGGACTTAAGATACGCTGTGAAGCCTGCCCTATGCTATTTTTATGCTTGGATAGTAACCATTGAGAATGCTGAGCTGAATGGTGAGAGAGTATCACTTGGCGTCCTGGCTGCTGATTTTTTGGCACCGATGTCCCAAGCCCTGTCCTTGGGCTTATTTGATGCTCTTTCTGCATCGTCTGCTTCTGAGTTCCGATTTTCTGAACGTTGCCTTTAGGAGACTTCATTGCTTGGGAGGTCGAAATTTTGGGTGGGCTCTTTGGAGATTTGTATTGTTTAGTATCTTGATAATAGCTTTGACCTCGTGGACTTAGAAGTCTTTTATTTGGCTGAACCTTCTGAACTTCTGCTTGTTTGCTCGTTGAAGAAGCCGGATGTGTTGTTTTCCCACTTGCCTTGCGAGCGGCATCTTTATATCTTTTTTCCAGGCTAGCAACTTGGCTGAACAACTGGTCTATTTTCTGTTTAGCTCTCAACTCAGGTGCTCGGTCTTCAGACACTTCAGTCTTTTTATATGCATTTCCACGAGGAGAAACATTTTGAGGGCCAGGTTCTTCAACATATTTAGGCAGTGCCCATTCTGAGTTAGATCGTTTTGGCATATTAGAGTGCCCTTGCTGTTGACTATTGTTAGGAACTGATTGTTTTCGATCAAGAATGCCCTTTGCGTCCTTTCCTGAACTTTGATTTTGCTTTGGCTTTATGGACATTTGATTGACGAACCCTTTCTGAGGAGATTTAGTCGATTTCATACCTTCAAGTGAAGTTCTACGATCTGTGATTCCCTGATTAGGACCTCTAGGACTTACGATTTTGGTGGTAGCTTCTTTTTTATGAGGAGAATTCCCATGCGAAGTAATTTTCTGGGTATCTATCAGGCGTTTTAAATCCGTTGATGACTTAACCTGCTGATGGATGCTCTTGTCCTTGGCAGCAAATTGCTTATTCACAATATTTCTGGGATCAATTTTTTGCTTTTCTTGAAATATCTTATCTATTTTACTCGCGAGGGGCTTCCGCGGACTTATCACGCCTCCCTTTATATTCTGTTGATATCCAAGTAATTTTGTGCTTTGGCTGCTCTTCAGTGTTTGCTCTATCTGTAAACTTTGTGCATTCTTTTTGTGGGTTTTTCCAGGAAACACTTTTTCAAAAATTTCCAAACCGCTCTTTGAATGGCTTGAATTCATCTCTATAAAAGTGATGTATGTGTTAAGTTTGAAGCAACATATAGCTCATTTTACGAGAAGAAGGGTTGCGAGAGTGCTGAGCTGACAACAAGTTGGAAGTACTAAGAAGTGGGTTTTTTAGATCATATTGTGGGTTGAGAGGGCGCAAAAAATTGTTATTTAAAGGGAGAATTGCACGAAATTGGCCTTCTGCGGCTATATTCGAATTCGACAATTGACTTGGCTCCTTAGAAGAGAACAATGATTTCGTTTTCTTATGCGATCCTTTAGAATCTGGTTTGGTTCGATGCGGAATTTCTGTGTTTTTGGCTTGATTTGTCAAAGATGCTTCTCCGGTACTCTCTCTTCTCTTATGATGCCCTTTCGGGGAGAAGAACTGAACGGGAGGAGTTGTTTCAAACTGATCGCGAGCAGTTTTTGGATTATAAAACCCAGTTTCAGACATTCTTCGTTGTTTAAGGCCCTGGATCGTAAGGGACAAAGGTGTGAAGCCTTAGATACCCGAAAGGTGAGCCAAACAGGAGAAAAAGATCGAATAAGTACTCTTTGCTGCTTCTGTGTGGATAGTTACTGGTTCTGGGCTGACTCTCCTGCAGAGAATGTCGCTGTCGAAGGTTTGCGTAAGACTTCGACTATTTAAAAGGAGTTATTTTTGAATGAGAAAAGGTGTGAATATCAAAAAGAATGGTATACAACGCCAAAATACTGATACCTTGAATTATTATAGAGGAACGGTCGAAGTGAGGAGGTTTCTGTGTCAAAAACAGGAATGGCGGTTGTTGAAAGCTGCAAATTAGGTGTACTATTGCTAATTCCATCCAATATCATCTCGGAAACGTAGGTGCAAATATTTTAGTGTGTCCCCGCTTACTGATAAGATTATGTTTTTTTAAATTAAAGGTAATAACTTTTTGAATATGACTCCTTCGAATCAAGATTTGACTTGTCTAAAGGAGCTGAAATAAGTTACTAATGAAAAAGGTTTGAATGAAGCGTCAAGTTTTCATCTCATCGTGAATTTCCAAGGTAGCATTCAAAAAACGATTTGAGAGTATATTTTTTCAAATTCAAATCAAATGTCTATATATGTCTATGAGAATGCTGACTTTGCATTTATATACTAATATTTGGTTTTCGTTTTCCAGTTTGGTGAAGCCGCCCAAAAGCGCGTCTATTGGCGCTTAGCAGCTCAGTCTATTTTATAAAAAACCGCAAATTTATTCGTTACACTCACTGTACATTCTGAATCAAATTATTCAATCGTTTCTTTGTTGCTGCTGTTGTAAATTGTAAATTTGTCACACTCCAGGAAGCAGATGCTCAAAGGAATATCCTTGATTCACATGATGATGATGTTGGTCTCTATAAAGCTTAATCACATTTAAAAAAGAATTTCAGAATCTCGGTATAATTTGATCTAGCAATTATTGCGTCTTACTTACTCTCTGATGTCAAATACATTATTCTTATTCTTTGACTTGTTACTATGTAGCTGGGGCTCATAGGACTTTAATTTTCTCTTTCCACACGAAATAAATTTAAAAAATTGAGTTTAACAGTCATCTATTTATTCACAAAGCTTACGAGAGAAATGCACCGCTACAATTCGTCATATCTTGTTAAAAACTCAGGTCCTTGGATCGACCAAACACAAGACGCATACCAGTTCCTCCTTCTCAACAAGATTTCTGAATCTTCACTCGAGCTTCAAATTAACTCACTCAATCGAAAAGATTGCTTTAACCTCTCTCTTCTCAATGATTTTTCTGCAATATCAGAAGTCTCAGTCTCACCCGATTCATATCGGAGTCCCGTTCTCAATAACGTTCTCTACACTCTTTCCTTAATTCTCAAAAACACCGAAGCTAACCATGTCAATCTCAACTTTAACTATCAATTCGACCAACGCAGCCTCAAAAACCACCATAACCCGCTTAATTTGGGCTTAAAGAACAAGAAAAACGCGAGAATTAGCCTCAGAGACTATGAAGGAAACGGAATTAGAGAACATGTCTTATTTTTTAACAAGCTCATGAAATCAGTCAAACTATCATCTCTTGGATTCGAGAGCTTCCCTTTACCTCAATTTCTTCGAAGGACACTGCAGGGACAGCGTGGCCACCAGTCTAATTCCCCTCGACTAACAGAGTTCGGACTGCGTTTGGCTCATCTCGCGGAGGTACTTCTCCAAGACTCTTCTAGTACTCAATCCTTTCCACAGTTCACTCAGATACTTAACCCCTTCTCTTCAATGCGATATCGTTTATTGCCTTCTCATCTGCCTTTACATACTCTCTCTCTTAATCCTTTACAAATCACTCAGAAAAACATCGGAGCTTTGTTTGAGATCTTGAAAGTGGCAACTCATCTTCAAGTCCTCACGATCGGCCTTCAGGAAGTCAATGAAACAAAACTGGTTTTCCATGAGGCTCTACCGACTAATCTCAGCGTAAAGGAATTTAATTTGCTCATATGCGACTGTCCCACGGATGAAATCCTGAACGCCTCGTTGAAATTATTCTTGGAGCACATAGATTCAACTTTTCCCTCTCTAACAAAATTTTCGTTGGGCTCGTATCGTAAGGAGTTTAGCTATCCTAACGAATACAGCGCTAATACAGTGGAATTTGGATCATATCTCTGCGGCCTTTCAAAACTGAAGCATCTCCAGGCTTTTAGCATCGATACCGATATTTGCAGGAATATCTCTCTTGAGTTTTTAGGAAGCTGCAAAGCTCTGGAAACCCTGAAGATCCGAATAAATTCTGTGCTGGAATCTGCAAAGATAACGACCTTCCCAGAGAATCTCAAGGATTTTAATGTGTTTTTCCACCCTATCAGACACGGTTGCGACCCTCATCACCAAGAACTGTTGGTGTCCTCCCTAGCTATTCTAAACGAAAAAAATGATAGAAACGAGAGCATTGAAACTTTTTCTCTCATGGGCGCTGAGATTTACTCTAAAGCAGCAAACTTAGTCCGGTTCTGCTCCTTAATAAAGCTATCGCTTGTTGAATGCCGGATCAGTGAAGACGATTTATCAAAAATGCTCAACTACGAAGGCCTCGTGTCTCTTAGAGAGCTATGTCTATCAAGAACTTTGCTAGTCGATGCAGCTGACATCATTTGCAACACAAATATCCTCAAACTCTTAGGAAAGTCTAAGGTTTCGAGGCAATTGGAAGCGCTGGATCTTTCGGAGTTTCGACTCGCAAAAACGATCGGCGTAGCTGAAGAGTGCGAGCAAAACTTTGACAACCTCCGCAAACTAGAAATCCAGAATAATAACCTCCAGTTGGAGGGACTGAGGAATGTGATATTTACAAGATTTCCAAGGCTTGAAGAACTGAACATCGAGAATATCGACTTGACCTCTGACGCCATCATTAATTTTTTAACAGACAAACTGAAGTATATAAGTCATATTAAATGCATATATTTATCTTATAAATGCTACACCGTTTCGCGATGGAGTGACCCAAGAAATGTTGAAACAGCTGTCAATAGATTCGTTCAGAAGAGTGGGGGTCTGCCTAGAATACGAATGAGTTTAGAACCCAGGTATTCTTGGAATAATTGGGGCAGCTCTAACGCGGACAGATTTATATTTTACAAGTAACGCACAAAATTCTCAAACAGATGTATAAATACTCAAAATCTAAGGCTTTTTTCAAATTCTTTTAAGAATAATAATCTACATTTAAAATCAAAAAGTAAAAATTTGAATTCATGTACAGTTCTGGCTATAGACCAACAGTCGGCTACGGTCAAGCAGGCGACATCGAGAACGCGAAATTGGTCGCTAAAAGAATCTTTGATACCTACGACAAGGATAGAAATAACATTATTGACTTATATGAGGTCGCTCCAATGATGCAAGATGCTTATCGTTCAATGAACCGCTCATTCCAGCCCTCAAAGCTCGACGTTGACTCTTATTCAAGAATCCTCGATCGTAACTCTGATGGAAAAATCACCTTACAAGACATCGAAGCCCTCTGCATGAGATATTTGGTCGGAGAATACTCTCAAGGAGCAGGCGGCATCGGCGGCGGCTTGAAAACCAGCCAAACCCTGAAGACAAGTGGCTACACAGCTCCTGAAACCCGTGTTCAGGGAGGTATGGAGACCTTGAAGTCCAGCTACCCTGGCGAAAAGGAAAAAATGTCAGGATATCAAGGAGAGAGCTCCGGATTTGAAGGCCGCCCAGTTGTTAGAGGACGTGGTGCTGAAAAAGAGAAATCAAGCGGCTTTGGCGAAGGCCCAAGTCCAACTGGAGGCTACACCGGCGGATATGGCGGTAGCTATGGTACTGCCCCAGAACGCAAGTATCCACCAATCGTTCAGAGCCAACTCGACCAAGCTAGAAGAATCTTCAGAAAGTATGACACCGATCATTCTGGTTTCTTAGAACGTCCAGAAATACCTCTTGTGCTGGCAGACACCTACAGAGCGATCGGAGTTGAAAAAACCTTTACTCAGGAAGAAGTCGATAGCTATATCAGAATGATCGATACTAACAAGGACGGAAAGATCTCTCTTGATGAGTACGAAGCCATCGTCATTCAAACTCTTCAAAAGGCTGGAATTAAATTCTAAGTTCGTCGTTGCTCCATCATCGGTAGAATTAATCTTGAAATTTGGTTACGTTCATCACAATATTTCTGTAACTAGTCATACAGTATTTACATATTATACCCATTTATGCTGCCAAGCCTAGTTACATCTGCGTCATAACAAATGAAATCGAATTAAGTCTTATATATTATTTGAAAAAAGCAAAGAAAATGAAGCTACTAGCCAGCCGGTCGTGAATCAACCAATCAATACCAAGTGAAAAGTAGTAGTTAGATTCACAATTCACATCACATTTGATATTGCGTTGTAAAATCGAAAGGTAGCTTTAAAACGATTTGCCAAACAAACAAATAAAAAAAGTAAAAAACTTCTGCATATAAAATGTTTTATGAAAGGAAAAGGTAACTAGTTAGAAACAAATAGGCGAGAGCTAACTTCAAGACATTTAGGGTTATGAACGAAAGCCGAAATTGAAAAAAATAATATCAGATAAAATAAAAAAGTGCGCCCTGTATCCAGTTAATGTGAAGAGGGTTTTGAGATGGAGATCAGACACTCTAGAGACTCTTTATCTTTGTGAAATTGAATTAAATTAGCCCTCTTCGCACTGGGAATTTTGTTGGTTATATCACATTTGATCCTTGTAGTATTTAGAGGCATCCATTTTCATTGTTATAATATGTGTATGTATTTTGTGGAATTCTCGAAAAGTAACTGTTTCGATTGATCGACTGGAAATTCGAGCTAAAGTCTTGAGGTCTTGCGTCAAACGGTTGGTTAAGGTGGCTGCCATTTGAACCAGCAACATTTCCGAAAGAAGAATCAGCCTGACTGAAACTATTGGCGGTTGTAAAATTGCTGCCTGCAGCCAAATAACTGGGTCTATTGACTATTGATTGGAGATAGCTTAGCGAAGGGGAGCGCTCACAGCTCTTCCCTACCATCAGCAGCTCTGAGGTAGCAAGACGAGTCGAAGTATCGTCCAGCGAGGTCGCTCGTATTGCTTGGTTGGGTTTCATTTTAGTTAAAGTCTCATCGTAATTTTCTTTTGTCACAGGATGGATGTAGTAGACTTCATTTGTTGACAGATCGACAATCGCGTATTGCAAATTGGATCGCGCAATTTGCTTTTCTGTAAAATCCTTGTCAAAGCTTTTGGTTCTTAAAGGGAAATTTTGAGACAGAGAAGTCTTTGGCATTGGGAAGTTGTTATTTCCGGAATTGAATCTAGGAGTGGCATCAGGTTCAAGTAGGGCTCGATTTCCATAATTGTCATATGAAAGACGGCATTTCGGAGTTGATGGAGCCAAGCCGTTATCCTCACGTTCGAAGTAATGAGGCGCGCTATTCCTAATTCCAGGAAACACTTGGCTTGGATAGCAATCATTAACTCGACTCATGCTTTCATGAGAGTACGCCGAATTTGTGGGGAGGGCTTGATGTGCCTCTGTTGGACTCATTATCATCTGAGAGTCGCTTGGGTTATTGTACTGATAATTCATCTGCATGGTGTTTGTATTAGGATAATTGTCAGTGAATGATCGACTCTGTTGAGAGCAATAGCCTGTGAAATCTTGTCCTCTTGCTGATGGACGATTCGATGAAGTGTAATTTACAGAGTCCCATTGCGGAATCTCAGAAAAGCTCGGCCCTTGGCTACTGAAATAGCTATTTTGTGCCCTTCTCGGAGTGCTTTGATATTGATACGAGTGGAAATTCTGATGATAGCCCATGGTTTCGGCGCGACTTCCAGGTTCGAAGTATGAACTCTCAGAGTTGTAGCTGCTTCGAATGGGCGTACTAGTTCGGTTTCTAGTCGATTCTTCTTCCATGAGTATTGAGCTTGTTGGAAGGCTCTTAAAATTGTTATCAGTTATTTCTCCCAGACTTCTTACAGCTCGACTATGCTGGTCCTTCGGGGCGGATTCATGAGCGTCAACATTCGAATACGTTCTGCTACCGCTGGGCTGCCGTGAAAAAGTGTCAGAGTCTGACTCAAATATTGATTCAGAATGAGTGTCGCTCTTTCGATTTTTGGGTCTCTTCTCTTTTGTATTGAGGAACTTCGTGTTTCCATGGATTTCGAACTCTTGCAGGAATTGATCAACAAGTTTTCTTTCCAGCCCCGTGCAATCGAGTTCAGATTCCGTTGAGACAAGTGAGAGGTTCTCCGACAGAGGCGCAGGGTTCCGGTTTTTCAGTTTTTTTATCAGCGCATTGAATCGATTTTTCACGGCGTTTTCAGTCCGATTTTTCATTCTCTTTGAGATATCAGCCCATTTCTTACCAGTCTCCTTATAAATTTGAAAGAGTTTGACGTCTTCCTCATCAGTAAATGGCGCTCGCGATATATTCGGATCTAGATGATTATTCCATCGCTCTCGACATTGCCTTCCATGACGGTAGACAACGCTATCACTTCGAGCGTTCAGCTCCTCAGCAACTTCTTTCCATTTTTTTGATTGACCTTTTTCGCTCATAATTTGCTCGAGTAGCTCGTCTTCTTTCTGAGACCAAGGCACTTGCCATGGAGCTTTCTTTAAGCAGCCTTGCCATCTTTTTTTGATCTGGTTGACGTCTTTGGTGGGGAATATTGCAGCGATGCTTGTCCATGTATCTTCAGGCTACAAACGGGAAATAAGGTGAGGAACTTTTCTTCATTTGAGAAACGAAATAAAATGAATTAAGCTCGAAAATTTAAACAATTCACATCAGGATAAAGATAATTCCAACATATCAAAGAGAGGGCAATTACCATTGATTCCAATTCTGCTTTTGCAACAAAAGAGTAATATATCAGAAGATGTGTTAGAAGAGCCACTTCATCATCGATCCATTTGCTTTTGTTCGTGTGTAAGATGCTCTGAGAAGACTTCTGAGATATCCGATCAAAGCATTCCAGCATTTGAATAAGAGTCAGAGGTTGCTCGATTTTCGCGCTTAAGCTGGACTTGATCTTTTCGAAGTGCAGGGCCAGTTGCTTCGAGTCTTTGTAAACGGAAGTCACAAAATTCACAAATTCTCGTCTTTTCTGAGTAAGGTAGGAAGAACTAAAGGATTGGTCCTCTTTGGAGAGATATTCATAGTTGGTGTTACTCGCGTCGAGATTGGAGAAAGTTGGCAGCATGAAGAGTGGTGACGTGTGATTTAGGAAGTAGATAGTTCTGATTAATCAGATTAGTTTTGGATTATAAGATCTTTTAAAATATCACTGGTTTTTAGCCAAGCATCACAAAAAATCGCACTGTTTTCACTGATATTTAATAAATTAGACTCATAATTTATGTTGTCGCAACTGGTTCGAGAAAATGGATAAATATATCGCTTTTTTAGACGATTAACGTTCGAGTTTGCTAAGCAAAAGGTGTTGTGTGTTTCAAATACTATTTTCAATGAAAAGAATAAACGGTGGTGGTTTGCTTGTACTTTAGAATGCTCGTAGGGAGGAATAAAGCCTGCCCCTATCTGACATTGCTTGGATAGAGCTAAATGAAATGGATTTGAGTTTTAGGAAGCATAAGCAAGAGATGGAATGATGCTAATGTAGTTATCTAGATAAGGGCATTGAAAAGTAATCAAAATTGCGTAATATCAAGTTAGTACTATGAAGAGTGCTCCTAAAGAAATGATAAATATGAAAAAAACATAGCATAAGGCCTTGGAAGGTGATTGCCTTGAGTGCTACAAAAACGCGAAGCTGGAATTGATCTCAAAATTTCCAGGTTCTTAAGAATGTTAATCAAATTAAAACTTCCGAAATCTGAAAAGAATTCGGTTATAATTATTCATTCGTGATTGTGACCGGAAAAAGATAAAATAAAGATTCTCAATTCCTAATTTTCAAAATTCATTTTTTCGATGTTCTTTTCGTGTCCCTGAGAAGATTGGGTCTCACCGGATTGCTTAAGCTCAGGTTATCTACCCAAAATATGATTAAAGTTAGAGGATAATGAGTAGGAGAAGTAAGCCAAGCAAACAGAATTACATGGAAGGGAAAAATCGGATAAAACACTAGACAGCATCAAAACCCTACCAATGCAGACTTTTGGTACTTTGAAAAAGGGAGGAAAGCCGAGTTTTTTTGAAATAATTCCAACAAGAATTTAAGCGGTTAACATGATTCTTAGAATTAGGATTTTTGTATTTTTGAGATATTAAAATCGATGCGGTATTAATAGAGCAAAGTCCAGAACAGAAACTGCTTAATTAAAGTATTTAAGAAGTGTGGATCGTTTTGCCAGTAGAAAACCTACTCTCACAGAAATCTTGAATCCTAGGTTAACGAGGAGTAACTCCTTATAATTAGTTTTTTGTTTATAAGGCCTAAACATGATTTCATTTCATGCTGCTACTTGATAGATATGCTGCTTTCTGTTAGTTGATACGCTGCATAAGCTAATCCAAGCGTAAGTCTTTCTTTCTCTAATACATTTTAAGGGAATATATATATCTCAACAAAGACCAGTTCAAGAGTTTTGGATGTTAAACTCTGAAGAAAAATCTGAAATCAAAATATTAATATTAACATGGCGACCAGATTAAATGAAAGCGACGTATCTAAAGCGCAGATTCAAGTTGATCATAGACTGGATGACTATTGGATTTTTGATTGCTTGTCAGCAAATATTATCCATTACATTTCATTTCTTAACGTATTGATCCGTAGTTGGCTCCTCTGGTGACCAATCAATTTGCATATTATTGCCTTGAGAACGATGAATCGCATTTGTTTGTATATATTTTCAGTTGTGTATCTACCGGTACGTCCGATAAAGTTCTACACAAACAGATGAAATATAGTTAAATTTCAGTTATAAGCGCGGACACAATTTCTGCGCAACGATAAACTTTTATAAATAAATATCGAATTCGATAACAAAGTCGAAAACTCGCTCTTCAATAGACTTGATAAGATGTTTCCTCTTGGCATAGAAAGCAGCTTCCCTTCACTGAATATAATGAAAACCAGCAATGATATGGACATTGAGTTCCTTTCATGCGATGGATTGCTAGGAAACGAGCTATTCAAGAAAGAAAACCACAAAGAAAAGCTGTTCTGCAACCGTCCGACGCAAAAGGTAAATTCCTTTGCCTTCCCTCTCGTCCCTACACACGCCTTCCTCGTCAACATATTGAATTTTTCATTTGACGCATTCATTATTAATCTCTATTTATTCCATAGGCCGATCGATTCATTCCACCCAGGCAGTATGATCAGTTGCAGTACGGCAGCTACCTTATCTACAACCATGCTCAAGCCTCTCCTGAGGAAACGAACTACAAACGCTACTTAAAGGAATCGCTATTTTCCAATTGTTCTTCATTTTCTACTGCTGCTACTTCCGACTTCGAAAATTCCTCTTTTATGCTAGACACTAATACAGCCGGCCCCTCCACCAATTTTAGGATACTGAACTACAGCTATAACTCAGCTCAGAACCAGCCGCTTCCAATATTAACGCAAGTGCAGAAAGCTCATCACTCACTCATCACTAAGGCGAAACCTAAAAGCATCCAAAAGAGAGTTTTGCCAACAGCGCCAGAGAGAATACTTGATGCTCCAGAGCTATGCGATGATTATTATTTGAATCTAATTGACTGGGGACGAGATAACGTCCTTGCAGTCTGCCTAGGCGCATCGCTATACTTATGGAATGGTAATAACAAAGAAATCAGCCAGTTACTAAGCGTGGAGACAGATTCAGATGGCAATCCTTCTTCCACGACACTCACCTCTGTTTCTTATTCGCGCGACCGCGACGCTACATTAGCCGCAGGATTTTCAGACGCGACAGTTCAGATCTGGGACACAGCAAAACGCGTGCAAATTCGAAAGCTCTCTGGCCATACTAATAGAGTTTCGTCTTTATCTTGGAACCAATGGATATTAACGTCAGGCGGAAGAGATAGTACTATTATCCATCATGACGTAAGAATCCAGAACAGTATCATTAAGAAGGTCGATAACGCACACACACAGGAAGTTTGCGGCTTGAAGTGGTCCCCTGACGGGTCCCAACTCGCCTCAGGAAGCAACGATAATTCATTACTGATCTGGGACGTAGGTCTTTTGGATGCTCCCAGGTTCGTCATCAGAGAACACAAAGCGGCTGTAAAAGCACTAGCCTGGTGTCCTTGGCAGAGTCAAGTTCTCGCTTCAGGAGGAGGTACCGCTGACCGTACTCTCAGAATATGGAACACGAATACCGGAGCTCTTATCAATAGTGTTGACACGGAGAGCCAAGTCTGCGCGATTGTCTGGAACAAAAGCAAGAAAGAAATCCTCTCCTCGCACGGTTTCTTGCATAACCAAGTCACAGTGCGAAAATGGCCTTCTTTGGAGATTGTCGGAGAGATGAAAGGCCATGAGAGCAGAGTCCTACACCTTGTAATTAGTCCTGATGAGTCGACGTTAGTATCAGCAGGCGCTGATGAAACGCTCAGGTTTTGGAAATTAGGGGACCCTGAAACCACTAAAAGCAAGAACCAATCGTTTTTGAGCGACCTCCGATAGGTTCACTTACGAGCGAAAAGACTCATTTATCACTAACAAATTTATCCTAACACGCCGTTTGGCAGAGAGAGGGAAAATAAAACTCCAAAGAGATTGTCAAACCTTATAATTATTCATAATCATGCCCATATTATATTATATATTCCTATCTGCAAGCCTTAATCATCCCTTTGTAAAAGATTTTATTCTATTCAACTCTATACTATCATCATACCAATTAAAAAAAGCAGGCATCCAAAGAATTTCAGCCTTGATCCCTCAGATAACCTCGCTTTCTAAACTTAAATCTCTTTGAAGAATTCTTGTTTTGGTGATTCTGTTTGAGAGGCGGGAGACGGTACGAACTATGAAAGATTATCGATTTGACTCAATAACTTCGCACAGTAATATCATGCAACACATTGCTATCAGCAGCGGATGCAACAATTCCAATGAAATTTAAGAAGGAAGTCCGCTGCCAATATATTCACTAAAGGCTAAATAATGCCCAGAATGTCAGGACTCTTAGTATCCAGGGAATCCGAGTTTTGTTCTTCTCCAATGTCTTCTCTTGGAGTTGTATCTATTGGGGGTTTAAGACGTCAACGAAATGAGAGAGAGCGATTACCTGATTTTATTTCCGGTTCTGTATCTGATCCAGTTAGGAAGAGGTCTGTTTTGATGAGCTTTCTTTGCGAGTCTCTTCTTAAGTCCGAGTGACTTGATGGCTCCCTACAGGATAGAGTGTGTCAGCTGGTGAGGATCGGAGGAAAGGTTACCATTATTTGCAAATGCCTTTTTAGTTATTGATTAATAAATCTTTAACAAAGTGTGTTGCTGTCTAGATTAAATTCCTTATCATCTCATCTCATTTCAAGAGTTTGATTTTATATTCCAATCTTTAGCTTTAATGAAATACCAGAAAACAGAGACAGATTACTAACTGTTAGTTCAAGAAGCTATTGAAGAGTAATTTATTCGTGCACACAAAGTCTAAAGACTATGCCGATGGATTTGTGATGAGTGAACGTCTTAACTCGTATAGCGGTTCACTATTTCAGACTAAATTTTCATTTGTTAGGTTGGCTTAGAGAAGGAGCCTTAGGGTAATTGCTATAAAGTATAATAGTAAGTAGTAGGTTAGTTGTTTAATTCTCACATTCAAGTGTATTTTTCATTTAGAATGGACCTTCTTTTATTATGCTAAAGAATCTGAAGAATAATATCATCATTATTTGTCTAAATAGTGATTCATTTTACCAATATTTATCACCTTGAATCAAAGATGTTTGTTTTATGATTACACAAATACAAAGGAGCATATTCAGCAGCCATAAATGGCTTGAACCGTGTGCAGATTGTAATTTTTATTTTCTCTCAATACTTTTTGTTTATAGGTTCAAGTGCTTAACAATTTCATTTCCAATGAGAAAATCATTAATTAATTTTGAATTATAAGGTTCATTTATTTCTCAGCAATATTTGCAAGATATATCAAATAATGGAATATGATATTGCACTTGCTAATTCTGCAAGGCAAGAATTGTTCACCTCTTCTATAATATTTGTGCTGAGTATATTTGGGTGCAACATATTCCACCAATATTCTCAATTCTGATCGCTCTCTTTCTTCTTTGAGAATAGAAGATATCATTGTTATAATTCGAGTCAATTTAAATGTGGGATATCTCTCTGAGAAACTTTCGTAGAAATCATTTTTGTTTTGTTAACAATGCTGAGACCAGCGTATGACTATGTATGTATAATGATATAGTTTAATACAATCTTCAATTCTATTATTATTTTTTTTCTCAGCTCAATTCATTCATCTGTTGAAGAAGAAAATTTTTTGGTCATTAAGCAAAGAGAGTAATACATATTCCTCTTGTCTGAGTCAAGAGGAGGTTAATTATCCACAGTAACTACATGGTATCTAGTTGAATTTTGCCGACTTCAAGATATTTGGAAGAGCTGTATTTCTTTCTAACCGCCTGAAGGTTACTCTTCCAGGCCTTTTGAATGAGTAAGCACATTTCCTTAGCGCAGCTACGGAGTTGGGATTCCTGATACTTAGAGGCCTTTTCCAATGCCTCATTCCAGGCCTCTTTCTTTTGTAACTTATGCACGAGGTATATAGCAGCACTTGCTATCAGACTTGGTTGATGCCTTGTCATTGGATAATCAACAAGCGCCAATTCAAGGATGTATTTAGCAATGCAACGTCCTCTTTCATCGAGATTAGCTATGTCTGCGTATCTCTGGAAAAACCTGAGGGAAGATGTATGAGTAAACTTGAAGCCCAGAGAGCCGATTATCTTTCCTTCCATCTCGAGGATTTCTCTACAAGTGTAAGCCTTATCTGTGACATAAGCAAAGTCTTTGACTTCCGGTGGATAGATTTCCTCGTATTTTGCCGCAATCAGCATCGAAGCGACACCAACGACTTGGAGTTTTTGCCTGGGGATTGGAACCTTTGACAAGTACCGATCCAATATATTCACGGCGAGGAAGAGGGTTTCTGGGACTAACTTAAATTTAATATGAACGTCCACAAGCCAATCCACTAAAATGGCTCTCATCTTCTCATTAACGTCATCTTGAATCGTCGAGAAATAATCGAGACGGCTCTGATATTTATTCTAAATATATATGAGATAGCTTGAGGACTTCTAGAGAGCTGGATGATATTACCTCTTCACCTCGCAGATAGTCAAAAATTTCCTCTACGTATTCAACAACGTACTGGGGATTCTGCTGACTCACTTTATCCAATGCATAGGTTGCAGATGAAGTCTTCTCAGAAATCAGGTTTAGTTTGCTGTCTATGGATCTGTTGGCAGGTACGTAAGGTTTCATGATCTAGGAATAGCGTTAGAGGGAAATATCAAAGGAAAGAAGCACTGCTTTAGACAAAGCTTCATTGGTCTCAGAGAGATTGGTTATTTCTCTTCCGAATGACCTGCTATTGTTGGTTTGAAGATTTGTGGATTTAGTTGGTTCGACCAAATCTTTAAGAGAGATTCCCTTGCGCTGTTCATAGTCGCCTCGTTCCTGGCAAGTAAGAGAAGTGTTAGGAGAGTGCAAGCGAATAGTGAGGTACAGATGAAATGAGTGATGTCGTTGCCATCGGATGCTTTAATTTACACTGTTTATAGAAAATTCAAAAAATTTAAACGTTAATAGAATTTTTAATTTGTTTATTTAATTGACAAACGGAAGCTCATTTAATGTTCATGCTGTTAAGATTTAATACCAATTTCCTTCAATTGAGGTCGATGTACAGTAGGCGTTCGAAGTGTTGGAGCTTTCTGCATTCAAGATACAGGACATATAAGAGGGAATTAAGGAGTTCATTTGTGCATTTGGTTTCGAATAATGTTGAAAGATAAGTCAGCTTTTTGACTAACAGATCCTTGATATACTTAAAGTTAGTTCCAACAAAAACGAGCAACTTCATTTTAATGGCAAGAAGCTACGTAAATCACGAAAAAAATGTTATCAGTATGCAATTTTCATTTACATCTTGAACCAAAATATTTTTATTGATTTCTGGAGCTTCATGATCGAGTTTTGTCAATTATTCACTGATAGAACAATTTGCTAAGAGATAAAAAATATTGAAGCATCTTCTCAATGGTATGAGCTCAGCACTGTACTAAAATTCCTAAAAGATGGAGTTCCAAAAGTTTCTGGAGTCTAACTGTCATCTTGCTCTCTTCATTTGATGATTTAGATGAGATCTGATAAATGAACTCCATTTCTCATTTAAGTGAAATATTTTGCGTCAACGCCTACTGCCTTCACTCCTACTGCTTTCACTGGACATTTTGATGGCTTGAGTTGAGAGCTAGAGCCTCTATTTCAATCAATATTTCAAATAAATGATTTAGATTTTAGTTGCTAGTTTTCATCAAACTAGAGAATCAGCTGAACTTTATTAAGAAAGCCGCTGACTACACTTCTTTTGGCTTTAATCGCGCTTACAATAATACTATCTTGATAGCTGCCGCCTTCCTAATTTATTTCCTCAGGAAATTATTTAACATTTTAATTTATTCAAGAGATCCGATTATCCAATTATGCTCCCATTACATGAGTATCTCGTTGGAAATCCAAAGGAGGAACGATTCATACAGCCTGAAACAGGTACAGAAAATCCAATTCCTGATTTTTAAGAAACACTTTCAGACACCAATTTCCTAAACGACATCGTCACCAGCTCAGAAGCACGAATCAACATCATCTTTGACGTCTACTCTTCGATGAGTACCCTCCTGGCCAACGGAGGGTATTCATTCAAGAGTAAAGCCCAGCTTAAGTTTGTGACTGAGATTCTCGGCAATGGATTAACACCTCCTCTGAGCAAATTTACCAAAAAAACCGATCAAAAGGTCTACAAAGGCATCCTCAGGATTTATGAGTACGCACTATTTGGCAGCGTTGATCTTCCTCAAGGCACAGAGAAAAAAACCACAGTCAAACACGAAGACCCCAAAGTAGACAGCACAAAAACCTTGAAAATAATTAATTCATCCTCATTTTTTTTTTATATGAAAAGCCTGTGCTTAACATAAAGAACGAAAACGACCAGCAAATATACAGAGAGTTGCTCTCCCATATGACCTTCATTTTTGATAAGAAGAATTTTTCTCCTAACCTGGGCGAGTTGTTCAAAAATTTGAGAGATATTCCATCTCTCAAGATCTCAGAGACAAAGTACAAGGAAGACATCAAGAAACTTTGCATCTATGTCCTTGATTTGTACGATAAATTCATTACCAAAAATCAAAAGTACTTCACGAAAACCACCTGGGAGTTTATCGTAAAACTGTTGATGGGGCTCACCAATTATATGCTGGAGGTATAATACTCTTCATCAATTAAACAGGGTGGTTTGACCCCAATTTTAGAATGAAATAATGGCTTCGCTCTTGAATAAACTGCTGACAACCATGTTTAACGCTTGGATATACTCCGGCATCACTGATCCTAGACTGTGGAATGTGTTTTCTGAGTATGCAAGGAAATGGGTGCAGCGTGATATGTAAACCCTTGAGCATTTTGATTTTGTATTCAAATTGTGTAAAGAGTGTTGAAATTTTGGAGGGGAATCATTTGGGGACTAAATTCAAAAGTTCTTGGGGAAATCGGATGTGAATTCAACCTAAAATCAATAGTAAAAGGAGGGAGAGAGGAGAAAATATCTAGCAAAGGGCCTCTCATGATAAGATACCCAAAGGAGAAAGAGCAGACTAGTAATTAGCGATCCCATGACCAGTTTCGCTAAATTTTGAACCCACAAATAGAAGATGATAATCAAGAAAAAGACCAGCAGGCTGCATGGGAATATTACAGTTTCAATATCTCTGCGGACTCTGTAACTTAGAAAACGAAAATTTGTCAATTAATGCTCTGAATGGCGATAGGCTTTCTTCTTGTGGGAGAAAATGCTCCATTTATTTGAAAAAGTAGACGCTCCGAAATCAGAAAACCAAAGGAGACAAACCATTCACAACGCAGAAGCCGTCAGCACTGTGCTTACTGACCCAAACAACTACTGTCTATATCTCAAGGCATATGACGAGGCGATACGTAATGATCTGTTCTATACACATCAATCATTTAGCTCGTTCATTTCAGATGAAATAATTTTCATTGGCCGCCACATGCGAGAGAAGAAAAAAGAGGGAGCAAGTGAACCAGGTACTAATTACACTGATTATTGTGACTCTTAAATATGTATTTCTCATTCATAGCGACGTTGATTACAATCACCGATAGTTTCCATTTTAAGTCTGACAAAGATCATTCCGACTCCACCCCAGGGGTATTCACTCAATGAATTGCTTTAGAATGACCAAATTTAAAATGCAGTCAAATTCCGATCGCAAACTCCGCCGTTTCGGTGATGAGGAAATCCGAAGAATCGATACTAAAACTATTGAAAAAACCACCGAGTCTTTCATGAAGCAGCCAGTTGCCAAGCAAAAATCGAATCTTGTTATTGATGCAGATAGGATCGCGAGTGGACAGGCCATTTTATCACTATTTGGCAAGTGGCTTTTCGAAGCAATTAACATTGACGTGAGATATATATATATCTTCGAATAGAGTTTTTTACGATTTTTAACCCCTAGAACGCTGGCTATCAGAGAGTTTGTGGAGCTGGATTGAGCATCTTAGCAAAAGTTTTCACATACGCAAGAGGTCCCTTTAAGGATGAACAAATCAGGCAGTTTTATCTCGGCTTAAAGGCCTATTTCAGCAGAGCCTTAGAAGACAAAAATGATGTCCACCAACTCATTCGAAGCTGTCGAAGGCTGTTTTGTAATTCGAATGTGGCCGATAATCTACTCTTGCAGAAACTGCTCCTTGAAAATATCCACAAATATTGCATCAAATCTAAGCAAGACGAACTTAACATCGAAATCAAAAAAGCTTACAATAAGATAATCCAGTCAGTCATCTGCAGGCAGCAGGATATCATCAACGCAAAAAAATCTCTGAACGACGATATGTTTTATTACAAGGATTTCAAGACGCTCGTGGTTGACGCCTTTAGCCGGGAAAAAGAATACATCAAACAGAAGTTGGGAATTACCCCGATGCCGAACGCCAACCCGAACATGAACCCGGCCACAAAACTCGTCCCGAAGCAAGATACTACTGATTCCGTTACAATCTTCCTCTCAAGTACTTGGAATCTATTGTTCGCCTGTCTATTGGACGCGAAAGTTTACGAATTTCTGCATAACTTTGTCAGCGGGCTTGATCCGACCACGGGAATGGTAGAAAACCAATTTTGCTTTGTTAGCCTGATAAATTCTCGATTTAGATGCCTTTCGTCTACGAAGTGCTTCTAACAACAGCAGAGCTCTGCATGATAAAGATCTCAGATCACCCGCTGAACCCAGACGTTATTGATGATGTCTCAAGGAGTGCGTCAACTGCCTTGAATTTCTTGTGTAATGGAGCTCTTGAGGTAAAATCTTTAAAAATTGGGTGCTCTGAAATTAATCAATGAAATGACCCTTTAAGGTGAAAATGAAATCTCTCGTGGAATTTCTATCTAGAACAGGGAACCAGAAGAACTTGGACACCGGCGCAGTCATCACTGAAGTTATCAACGGGCTTGCAGCAGTCTATGTCTGGATTCTCTGCTCTCAAAAGTTCAACCACATCGACATTGATCAGAGAAAATTCTCAAAGAGGAATCCTACAAAAGAAGCCCTCGGTATTAAGCTACTGCTGTATGCCACAGAAAACCAAGTGATACCTATCAGCCAAACTGCCAAGACGATGATTGCGAATCTTTGCAATTCTTTCGGGAGGATAAACCTCTCGAAAAATATTCCCTTCCAAGGTTCAGTGTTGATACAAGATCCTTCGAAAAAATACGGTAAGTTAGCAATGAAAATCTTTGTTTACTCAAGGAAACTGTCTTAGGAGCAAAAACTAATCTCGATGAACATATTATTTGCCACTTGGCGATTAATGACGATTTGATAATCACATTCTTTGATTTTGAGTTTTCGAAACTGCATGAAGGTACACCTCGTTTTGCTGGCTTGAGAGAATCATTCTATGTCTAATAGACTTAATGGTGGTAATCAGACATCCATTGGGCAAATTCTATTGGTATGGAGAGAGCTATTATAAATTGCAGACAGTTCCAGATAATAATGCCAACTCTGAGGTGTTTAACCACAATTTCGACGAGCAAAATTCGAAGGCGTCCGAAGATAATCCGAGCATGATGGAAGCTCATGAGCTCAGTCCCAAATTTAATTCGAAAGACTATCAAAGCGACCAAGATTTCGATGAAATGGTGGATGCGCAGATCAGACTCGAGACGGAGTTGAAAAAATACACTCCACATGAAGAATTTAAAACGAAACAATTAAATGACACTTCGACTTCATCCCAATTTTATTCAAGATATCTGAAGGTGAAGAGCTTCCTTTTGAATTTCGGACTCTTCGATTTCCATAACATGAAACATATTAAACTGCTCAACCCAGACGAGAGTATCAGAGAAAGCTTCCTCAAACTGGATAGACTCACAGAACGTGCCCGAATATTGGTAACGAACACTATCTCCTGCCAATTTATTATTAATATTAACAATAATCTTCAGATCAACGTGATTTATTGCGAAAGCCCTTATTCATATTCTTACCAAAATTTCAATGTCAAAGACAAGACATTTGAGGTAAAACCTTTCAAAAAAACTGACCTCAACCTAACTGATTTCATTTTACTGCAGATGTTCCTAGACAGTTTGGGTATGCTAATAAATGAAGAATCATTAGCCCAAGGCACTTGTGATACTTTGAGAGCGGAGATCGAACAGCACAAAGAGCTAATATATTTCTCAACCCCTATCTACGAGCTTCTATTCTGTTCGCCTGATGAAAAAAGAGCACAAGAAGAGGTTCGCTCTTATTCATTACAACTCCAATAAGATTATTTCCGGCTAGACAATGCACACTATCAGCGATATACATATAGTTTGGAACGCACGAAAGAATGATAAATATGACGACAAAACACCCATTATTATTAACAAACTCGATATTACTGATCAGAGAGTAACCTCCTACTACCACCGGCACTCGATTGAAATATTTTATTTACATTTAGTGCGCGATCATCATCACTCCGCTTCGCTTAAATTATTTCAGAATCATCCTCGCAGACAATTTCACCAAAGAAAAGAGTAACAGTTTACCCCCCTGAAACTCGCCTTTATTTTTTATTTAGGAGGTCAAATTTTCCCACAGACGCTTGTTGATGGCTTCGAAGTGAACAAAGAGCTACTTCCCACGGTGCTGTGCCAGATCATTATAAGCATATATAGAGTCACGAAGACTCAGCCTTCAGAAAATATGTATTACAAAGAACTTGTGTTTGGAAACCAATGGAATCGAGAAAAGTAAGTGGAAATTAGTTTTTCTGATCAACTAATGTAAATTTAAGGGTGATAAATGAACTCATTGCAACACGTGATGAAAAAACAAAATGGCAAACAATCGCTGATTTACTTCAGATTAAGTGAAAAGATTTATATTCCTGATTTATAAGATTAGCAATCTAAGGTTAAGTTACCTGTTCTCTCTGTGTTTTGTAGCTGTAAAATCGGTTTTCCTGTTTCTGGATCAGAGGAGGTTTATTTTATCAGTATCATTCCAAAGCGAATCTTACTTTTATTTGTCAGAATTAATTTTGCATTTAATGAGTTTCAAACCTCGAGAAGAAGCAAAATCAATTAAGGATCCGTTTAAGAATTGGTAGTAACTATCATGAATATCCTATACTGATAAAATCTTCCGAATAACAATTATTCTCCCTAGTCTCATGAAAGTTCTTTTCACTTGCAAAAAGCTAGGGTATGTAAAGCAATTATATCAAAAATCAAACGATAGGATATGAATTGAAGGACTTTGAGTCAATCGGAAGCATGATCTCTCACCCTACATAGTACTTTAACAAGAGTGTATTGCAAGTAGCTTGAAAAATAGTTTTTCAAGAAGATTGCTTGCATTGAATTCATCATATGGTCAAATGCATTTTTTGTCTTCAGCCAGAAAAGGAAAATAAAAATTAGAAAACGACATATCTTAAGATTTTAAAAATTGAATAATTGAAAATTTAATTTCGGATCAAGCGGTTTTATTACTATGCGATAATTCATATCTTCGGCTCAAGAAACTATTTAAATTCTCCAAAATAAAGATTCAAGCTCAGGATGGCCGGATTTCCTCCACATCAGCTCTGAGTTCCTCATTTAACTCTCAGTCTATTAGAAGAATCGAGCTTCACCTTTTAATTTTAATAGTGATGAGTGCCCACAGACCATGCCAGTGCCAGCATACCGCTAAGGATGCTACAAGCTCACAAATTTTTCCTCACTGAATATGATAAATATGCTAATTCTCAAAATCCATTGAATAGAGAATTCTCTGCTTTCCTTCTTTTTTTCTCTCTCCTTCTCTTATCAAATAATAATGTTCATTGGCTTTAGTTTCTATCTAACTAGGCTAAATTGTCTAAAAGGTCACAATGGATGATTAGAATGTTCACTTAGAATTCCAAATTATTGATGTAAAAAATATCTGTGCTATTTGACGTGGAACTATAACTCGAGAATCAATTAATTTCGGGATAACACTTCCAAAAAAGCAAAATATAAAAGACCTCTTTAAGGGTTCATAAAATATAAGGCCCTAAGTCTTCAAACCTGTGTCCCAGTACTTAGAAGCTCACAAGTCCGTTGGAATCTGCTGTAATGGAGAGTACTCAAGTTCAATATCGCCTCTCAAGTGTAAAGAATAAATCTAATCGCACTGAGAAGCGCACTACAACATATACTCCATCTAGGAAGCCTAGATCCAAGCAATCTAAGAGCCCAGCCCCTCAAAAGCCCACGAAAAGCTTCTCAAAAAAACCTAACTCCAAGCTAACGGAACAACCAAAGCATACCTCATACGACGACAAAGGTTATTATTATCAAAGCTACAAAGGAGCCAGCGGAAATCAAAACAAAGGATATTACCCTTGCTACCAGGTCTGCTATGTAGCAAGTCCTATTGTTTACCCTGAGCTCTTTGTCCCGGTTTATGGATACCCAATCTGTTACATCAACAACCCCACTTATGATCGGAAAATCCCTGGCGACAGCAGCCCACAAGAGATCGGCCACTCTGGCTGTCCCACCGTTGCCTCTGAAGAAGATTTAAATAAATCTACTGAGGAAGAATGGGGATTTAGAGTTGTGTGTAATGGAAACGTGGTCCATAAGGAGTGCTGCTCTCGAGAGCAAGAGAACGATGCGAATGCTCAAAGCTTCATCTCTATGTCCGAATACGACGAGTTTGTTCTCCCATTCAAGGAGTTTGAGCCCAAAAGTGAAGCAATTCCTTTGCCATCATTCTTGGCATAGTAGAGTGCGACACTTGGAAGGCTCATTCCTGTGTGCGTTGGGAAAGAAGCAATAATAAAGTTTCATGCTTGGAACGCATAATTTGCTGCATTAAATTAAGGTTTTGGTGCGAAAATTCTTCATCGTGAGTTCTAAGTGCATTTATTAGATAATTCATTTATAAAGTATGCTCATGAAGGCTATTTTCATCTTGAATTTGTCGGAGCTACTGAAAAACTATATTAAAGAGCTTCTGGAAGAAATAAATTGATGAATTAGGTATTGAGGCTGCTATAAGCAAATCTGTTTCGTGCTTGAAGAGTCTTTTATAAAGTAATATATAGTGTTTTCATACTTTTCCTTAGCTTCTAGTGTGGATACACAAACCTTTCCTTTAGTATTTAAATGGATCAGGTCACTACTGAATACGAATCTCCTTTCAACGATTCTTTTGTACTCTCTTATTGTACATTTTCTTTTTGAATTGTTAAATACTAAGAGTTTGTATCGTATGAGACTTCAAAAATATTGAATGACTGAAAACTTTATAATTATTAAGATCTAAATAAATTAATAAAACGCATGTAAGCAGGTGAAAGAGTATCGCAATGCTAGCAACTTATAAGCATCAGTTGCTCTTTATTAGATCTCTTAAACGTAAACTCATTCCAATAACTATGATAGTTTTCGGTAAATGTCACAATCTTGTGCCAGAGGATTGACTTGATAGCAAAATACATTCAAATTATCTCTTCCAAAGCAAATAATTCTCTGTAAAGTGTATAAAACTGAATGACTGCCATAAGCAAGAATCTTTCTTTAAATAGCATCAAAATACTCCAATTATCATACAACCAAAATTTCATAAGATCGCTCTAAACGGAATGCTTAAAATTTCGATTCACACTTAAAAGAGAACTATTCTTAAGTGGTCCGAGATAAGGCAATATAAATCGTTGAAACCTCTGATAATCTACATAGGATTCTAAGTCAATCTCTTTTGGGATGGTAATTCAATTGAATCGACACTTCATCAAGTATAGAGTTATAAAGATTAACAATGAACTCCAGATTTTGTCGGGCCTGGTATTGTCAACTATACTTCAGCATAAGCTTGTAGCAAATTCATCGTACGCAATTGAGAAAGAAAAAAATTGAGTTAAAAACTTTGGGGGTTTTTAGAGCTGTATATAAGTGGTAAATAGAAAAATAAAAACAGCTTAATGGCTACTTGATACCTCAATCTTTCTTAAAATTCAAGTTAAACCCCAAATTAACCTTAAGCAAAAGTTTTCTTAGTCATTATATTGTAAAAGTCATCAAGAGTAACAAGTCCATCTCCATCGCTATCAGCTCTCTCAATCATTTCTTGAAGTTCAGAGTCATCCATGGTCTCACCCAACTCACGAGCAACACGTCTGAGGTTTTTAATGCTGATTCTGCCGGTTTTTTCGTCATCGAAAAGCTTGAACACTTTTTCAATGTCTTCTCTACTGTCTCTGTCGCTCATTCTCGCAGTCATCATATCCAAGAACTCCTTAAAGTCAATAGCACCGCTGCCATCAGCATCCAGATCACTGATCATCTGATAAATGGTTTGGTTCTTCGCTTCGAATCCCAAAGAAACCATAGCAGCCTTCAATTCTTTTGGGTCAATGCTCCCGCCTCCATCGGTGTCGAAGAGATCGAAAGCTTCTTTGATTTCGAGAATTTCGTCTTCAGTGAGTCCTGGCTTCTCGTAAAGCTTAGGGTTGAAGCCTTGTTTGCCACCTTTTTGAGCAGGTTGAGTCTTGCCTTTGGACATTAGGATTAAATTTTCAATTCAAAATCTTAAAGATTTATATTGAGAGCTACGTGTATTTATAACCTATTTATCGTCTCTAAATTCAGTTAAAATTCAAAATTGAGCAAAAGTTGTTTATAAAGAGAGAAGTTTCAAGAATTTGAAGTGATTGTGAGAATCAGTTTAAGGAGTGTTTATTCGAACAGTGGTAAATATGCAGCTAGAATAAAAAAAAGGGAGGTTTGATATTTCACAGTAATTTGCAACTCTCTCCGGAAACATTAATTACCAGGGAGTAAGTTGTTGTCCAAATATTGCTTTAATTCATGATTGCCTGTGAAGCTCTGATAATCAACAAGAAAAGCTGTTTAAAATGCTGGATTTATTATATGAAGGTCTGAAGACAATGAATGATTCATCGAGCTGTTTAGCTTTGATGGTCTTTCTCTCAACTCTCTTCATCTTGGTTGTGAAATATGAGCACCTCTCAATTAGACTATTCATCACAAAAGCTCTCCAAGTTGGCATATTTCGCTTTTTTGTGAGGCTTTTCAAAATTTGAATATGATTCGTTCCTTGTCTATGCCTAGGCATAATCAAGAATCGTCTAATTGATATATATTCGATGCTATAAACTCATCTTTCATTGAGAATATGTGCTCCTATCATGAAATCAATTGTGACTTGCTCACTTCAGCTGACAATTTGAGAAGGTATGTGCCATTCATCCTACGCCACTCGCGAAATCTCATCTCGAAAGACGTATTTTATTATTCTTAGATCCTAAGGGCTATCAGCAGGTCTAAGTTTTACTACAATTTCAAAAAAATTGCATCAAATTTAGCCCTCTAGGACCCATGCTCAGTATTTATTGTTTCTACCACCATTCCTTTTCATGTAGAAGTCATCGAATTGATTGGTTAAACCATGTACATACTTTTTCACTACTGCCTTCAACCCTCTACATAACGTAGTGAATACTAACAAAAACTTGAGAGGCACTCTGTACTACACCAAATATCAATGATTTACAGCTAGGCTGGCTTCAAATCTTCAACCAATAGGTATCGCATCTTAAGAAAATATGAACTGGTTACAAATAATCACTCCACAGAATTGCTACAGGTCCTTTGATGGAGCCATTAACTCAAAAAAGAAATACCTTGGAGTTTAGTATTTTTCTTGCATTCTTAACAATTCAGTTGATTTTATTTCATGACCAATCATTCTTTAAATTGGAATGATAATGATTTAATAGCTTGATTTTCAATTTCTTCGCGACTGGCTTTGAACTGTAGTCATGCTTCTTTTTTTGTTGTTGTCTCTCCCAGAATTCCATTGAATAATCATTCAGCTGATAACTCATCACCCTAGGAAGGCTTCCATTGGTAAGCCTTTCTCTCCATGATTATCTATGTATCTCCTTGCCTTGTTGCTTCAGAAATAATTTTAGATTACTATCCCAAACTTTCCGTCAATTTTTTTTTTTAGAGTCTGAAATTGCCCGTAATTAAAACAGCACAATTTGGCAAATTATAAAGCAGTAATCATCGGCTCAATTTAACCCAAATTTTATGTTTGCAGATTTCATTGGATTAGAATAAAAATTTGATAATCGATTCACTGGATCTGAAAATTGTACAAATTAAAATTCTTCTTTACTCCAGTTCCCGGTTCCTACGAACACTGAGGTCGCATATAAATGCAAATCCAATCTAAGCTTTATAATTAATAGAAATTCTGTTCAAGAAATAATTTCTTCAGCTTATTGACTTTCATTTTTCAAGACCTGCTCACTTTTTCAAAGGTCTGGCCACAGAAACCTTTCAGTTCATATTTCAGCAATGAAACTCAGATAGATGAACATTCCAAAGGACTCTGAGATAGCAAAGCCATAATGCACGATTAAGTCAGAGCTACTCAGAGTTGATTTAAGTGTTTATCCATCTGGAGATTCGTGATGAAATTACCGAACCCCAAATGAGGTCACTAATGGCTGCCAATGTCCTCAAAAGTTTAATTTATAGAAAATTTCAATCGCATTCTGTCTCCTTATCCAACGGAAGCCCTATATATACTTCTGACTCAATTTTAATTGAGTGAGTCGTACAATAACTTCAAGTTTAGGTTCAACATTAAAATATATCAAACATCGCATAGTTTTGTAACAAATTGACGGGAGAAAAGTTATCTGGTATTTGCGTTATTAAGGATATCTTGGTCCGGCCTCAAGTTCGTTGAATTCTACCTTAAATACTTATTATCAATATTTTTCGGATCATTTTCTTTTTGTTTTATGCGGCTGATACCAGTCTTTCGGTGAAAAGAGACCAAATATCAGGTTCCTATTTTAGAAGACAATCAGCCAATAGCAAGCAAGACCTATAATTCCATCTAGAATCAATTTGTAGTCAAAATTGTCAATGCTAACTCAACAGAAAACGGAAGTTATTGAGCATTAGTCTTGGATTATAGCAAAGGATATAAAAGCCATTTCTCTGATAGGAATAGAACTATGAATTGATAAGATACAGGCTCTAAAAAATACTGCAAAATCCTTTTTTCTCAACTGGTTTTATATACGCCTCCTCAATGAATTTATCAATCTCCTTCCTACCTTTTTCATCAAACGACAATGCAAAAGCCGACTTTTTATGAGCGTCAATTACTGCTTTATAATACAAAAGCACCTCAGGAACAAACTTCGACTCATTTTTCACATCGAATATAAAAAATTCGACTTTGCTCTTGATGCCAGCCTCTTTGATCGACTCTTGCATCTTTTGTTTCAACTCTTCAGACCCAAATCCGACCAATAAGCAAATTCCCACCGGCTCTAAACTCGGGTTTTCACTTAACCCAAGGATGATCTTATCGCTGTATGCATGATAATAATTTTGCTGGAGTAGAAGTCTCTGTGATTGATAGTTCACCATTGAGGGAGCTTTCTCTGAATGGAGTTTTTTGTACAACTGCAGTGCTCTTTTTCTACTGTCATCGTTTTCTGGATCAAAGGTTATTACGAGAATATTGCTGCTGCCGGTAAGTACGCCGTTAATGTAAGGATCGAGGAAAGTATCAGATATCAGGTTGTAGTTCAGATCGATCCAGTATCGCTCGGTTGAAATCGATGCAGTGCCTCGCTTGATATCAGACCAGGCTAAAAAGCTGCCGTTTGAGAGGTATTTTTGCTTATGCCAAGTTTCTTTTGTTTTTTTCCCTTTCTCCACTTGATCATTAGTAGAGGTTAATTTATTGAGCTGGTGAACCTTGCTGATATATGCATTTTCCTGCCTGTTTCCTTCGTCTGATCGATTTTTTAACATTGCTGACTCAGCCGGCGTATCCGTGCCAATGGGCTGCGCTTTTGGATCCGTCAGATTGACTAAATCGAAAAATCTTTCTCGGTGAGGCCCGATTACCAAGATTTCTATGTTGTCGCACTGGATAGTGTTTTTAAAGTCAATTGCTTGCAGACTCGATTCACTCATCTTCCAATTATTTCCACTTTATTTTCAGATTTGAATTCCCAAATAATTTATTATTTTTGAAGTGAAATAAATCTTTAGGAAGATGAAAGTATAAAAAAAGCTACAGAAATATGGAAAATTTGTTGTATAATGGTCATATTTGTTTTAAGATTGTACGTCTCAAGTAGATTTTTAAGATAATACAAAATTGAAAATGTTTTATCCTTAAACCGCGGATAATATCAAAAATCTTTGAAAAGTAATCCACGTCTTTAGGTTGCAGCAAACCTAAAGGAGAAGCCTGGATACTGAGTGTCTCAAGGGCTTTATTGCTTATCCTGAATGGTTGGTTTCGAAGATATTAATAGCTTGGAAATTGGATGCTTTCTCTCAGCAGCAGCACTCAGAGCTGATCTTTCATTTGAATTCAGGCTTGCCAATATCTCTGAAACACAATCTCTTACTTCGCTGATTTCCGAGTAAGGGGTCCTAGTGGAAGAGCTCCTCCACCCTTCCCTACTCTCAACTCTACACGCGATGAACACAGCTGCCATAGCAAGGAGGCTCGGAACATGTCGCATTACTTTGAAATCCGTCAGCATCGAGTCCAACACAAAATAGCCCAGCGACATCCCTTTATCCGTAAGCCTTGAGGTTCTTCCAAACCTTTCAAAGAAAAATCTGGCGGTTGGGACCGTGAGTTTAAACTTAAGGGAATTGACGATTTTGCCCTCCATTTCTATAAGCTCTTCTTTATCGTAGGCGTCGTCTGTGACATAAAGAAAATTTTTCAATGGAGGTGGACGGATTTCTTCATATTTGGCTGCGATATATAATGATGCTATTCCAACCAGTTGCAAATTGTGTTTTGGAATAAATGCACAGGCTATGTATCGATCGATGAGGTTGACCGCCAGATAAAGTGTCTCAGGTCGCAGTTTGAACTTCAAATGCACGTCAATGAGCCAATCTATCAGGACGGAACGCATCTTTTCTGTGATTTCTTTTTGAAAACTTGGGAAATTTCCACTCTTGATAACGTATCTCGCCTATATAGCAACATGGTGGATAATAAGGCCTTTCATGAATAATATTTTACTTCTCTCTTTTTCGCATTGGTGACTATCTCTTTCATATACTCAGGCACTAAAGAAAGATCTTTAATATTTTCGATATCGTAAGGGTCCATATCAATGGTCACTGAAAGCTTTGGTAGTCGTCGAGTACTTTTGGCTCTGTTTGTTTGGTTGAGAATGGTTTCTGAGGGTTTTATGCTCGTAAGATCGAGACTCAGTGGTTTTTTAGGTTTATTATCAAGCCCCCTGTTGGGTAAATTGCCTAAAGAAGTTGTCGTGATGACCTCATTAGGACCATCAACTGAAGACTGAGATCGGTTTTGAGGATCGTTTTGGACGAAATCATTTGCGATTTCCTTTTGAGATTTGATTTCTTGCAAAGAGGATGATGCTCCAGAATTGGTCGAGTTAGTTGGTAGTGAAAGCGTGCTTTTTGAACGAATGATAATCTTCTATTATGAGGCTTAAACAAAGGAAAAAGCAAGATTAACTCACCTTTTTCTTGAAGTCGTTAGTGCGTGAGTTCAAAATGTCCGGAAGATTCGTTATATCATTCCCGAATGTACGTTCGGTGACGCGATCAGTAAGCTTGGGCATTTTTATTGGTTCCTTGGATAACCTTGAGTTTTGGGAAACTATTGATTTCAGGTGGAGAGCAATTGGGCAAGGGCCCGCTCTCAAGTTGGTTAGGCTGTTCAAATGCATTGCGGATGGAGTCAATGAACTTTTCTGTGAGTCAGAAGATTCTTAATAAATACGGCTTATTTCAAATAGAAATAACTGCTCTAACAATTAACGTATATATTATGAATTCGCATACTAATTCGCACTTCCCACACCAACAATGATGTGAAATTATTTAAAAAGATGGAAAGAGAGCCTGCAAGCCATAGTGAAAGATCAACTAATTGAGCTAGTCAATTACCACAGCATGCCATTGTAGTTTGGTCAAATACTCATTTTCTAGACAATTTGATTGAGATTGCTTTTCCTTTTAACTAATCATCCAAATTATTAAAGTCATTTACAACGAAAGCTAAATGACAATCTGGCTAGAGAAAAGTGATATTTTATTCCAAATGAAAAAAATAGGTCAAATTGAGGAATAGCGATCTCTATCCAAGATTCAATCTTTCTTGAGATACTTACCCTAAGTCTTATTAGAATCACTCATCGCCACCCAACCGCTTAATAAGCTCAAGAAAACTTAGACTAAATCGCTAAGGAATATTTAAGAAAATATAGAAGGCCATCGAAATTAGAAGATACTCTAATAGAAGAACATCAGCAACTCCTCTGACAACATCAACGACCCTGAAAAGTCAATCTGCTCTCCTTGTGTAACCTACCAATTTGGGAGACGATTTATGAATGAAGTACAATAAAAAACCCCAACGATCAATTTTTATCTAAAATTAAAACTCTGAAGCAAGTGTTTATCCTTCCCTCTAGTTGGATTCTTCACACATGTCAAAAACCGACCTATTTGTTCATTATCTCGAAGAAATCGGATTAATAGAACAGTCCGACTCGGCCACATTCGCGGGCAAACTTAAAGATGCGAATGAAGATAAGGAAATCGTCTTTGAACTCACAAACTATATACAGCAACTCAGCGCATCCTCTCAGTACGACCTATCGTCTAGAGTCTACCAATACTGGGTCCAACACAAGTACGAGTCCGCCATCTCTTCACACGGAAGGAACGGCTATCACGCAATCGACAGTAACGATGGTGGAATAACTTCAGTTGGGAGAGTTTCAGCTTCGAAATCGAGGAAGAGCACCCCGGAAACAGCGAAAGGACATAAAAGGTCCTTCACGGCAAGCGGTGGTTTACAAAATGGTAAAAAAACAACAGTTCCAACAAAAAACAGACCTCTCTCCAGCAAAAATCCGCAGACTGAGCGCGATTCGAGATGCATAACTGAACCTGGTGAAGCCGAAAACAAAAACGGTGTCAATAAGCGCCTTTCCGGTGGAATGCAGTCCCCTGATCAAGCGAGTGCTCAACGGAGTACATCAGCAAAGCAAAGATACGAGCAATTGTACGGACATCGGATCATACACGAGCATAATCGAATGCTCCGAAAGGAAATGAGCGACCAAAAGCTCTTAAAAGAGTGCACTTTCTCTCCCAGGATCAACGAGCACAGACTCAGCGCCAAAAGCGCCAGTGAAACTCCCAAAACGTCTGTGTTTAACAGACTCTCAAAAACCAAAACTCCAAGAGGAGAGCTCCTTGCATCTAGTCGAGAGAACCGTGAAATGGAAGGCGCGACATTCCAGCCAGATTTGAGCAAGTCGAATAAAGTGCCTAAAACAGCTAGAGACAGTTCCGCACAGGGTCCTGCCAAAGCAAGCGAACGTCTCTACCAAGATGCGCATTTCAAGCAAAAGGTTCTTCGAATGAAAGCGGAGTTAATAAAGGATAAAGAGTTAGAGGATTGCACTTTCAAACCACAGTTATTCTCTTCCCCCATCTCCAAGGACCATTCACGAAAAAACTCGGATACCACGGAAAGGCTCTATTTGGACAGTTTGAGAAGGAATAATGCGCAGAAGTATTACGAAATGACTAGGAATGCTGATGATCCAGAATGCACGTTCCATCCAAGAAGAGTTACAATGGACCACGGATCAAAATCAAAAGATAAGAAGCCAGAATCCGACACAGACATCTTTACGAGGTTGTACCAAAGCGCTCGCAAAAGACAGGAGCTTGAAAAGGAATTTGAGGAAGAAATAATAGCAATGGATACGAAGCGACTACAGCATATACATGCTGAAGCTAGTCCGAACCTTACGAGAAAGGCCAGCCTTCAGCACGAGAAAATATTGAAAGAAAATACTACATCTACTCTCAAATTCGATGATCATAGCGAGAAACCAAGCATTATCTTAAAGAAAGAAGACACGAGGGCGTTTGATCGACCCTATGATGAGAGCAATCAGAGAAAACAGAAACTTTCGTTGCTGGAGCAAAAGGTTATGAAGGAAAGAGGAATGACGTTCGCACCAATGACAACGAGAACGAAGAGTTCACTGCAATCGGCTCATCAGAAATCTCCAAGCACTAGTGCGAATAAAGAGAACAGCAACTTATTAGTGGATGATCAACAGAATGGTTTCCCCGATTCAGTAAATATTGAACAGCTGAAAGAGATCAGAACAAGGTACCACCATCTTCGCTCCTCCTCAAATGAGCAAAAATATTATCAATAGCAATACGACGTAGGTACTTTTAATGATCATAGCGAGGAACTGATTCATAAAAAATGACAAAGAATTTTTTTATTTGAGATCTCAAATCCGCCAAAGTTTCAGAAAAATAAAAAATGTATTCGCTTCATCGATAGCCTTACCTTTTTTGTTTCTGGTTTGAATGTCGAATCCTACACTCCTAATTATCATTCGACATAAGCCCCTTAGGAAGTTGCTATTAGTTTATCCAGCCAAAAATTCAATTAGATCTCCCATATTTTGATCAATGCTTGTCTCAGAGACTATCTAATTCTAGCTCTTTCTGATGTGACAGCAAGGACTTGGAAAAGGGAATATAGTTTTCTTAATAAGCGTAGAAGCGGGTTCATAGCATCGGAAAAATTGAGATAAACCTGATGAAATAAAAAATATTCATGAGTAAAAAAATCTAAGTTTTTTGAAGTTAAATATGAACCGAAGAGATAAAACAAGGATCGCGAAAGTGTGTCTGCTCGGGAACGTTGGGGTCGGCAAAAGCAGCATTGTGAGGAGGTTCACACTTGATGAATTTCGAGAGGATGAAATGACGACAGTAGGCGCAGCCTTTACGGACAAGACCATTCAGCATCAGGATAATGTTTACAAATTCCAAATTTGGGACACCGCTGGCCAGGAAAAATACGCGCCCTTGACACATATGTACTATCGCGACGCCCATGTCGCTTTATTGGTTTATGATATAACCGATCCGGCTTCATTCGAGCGAGCCAAGTCTTGGGCGAGGGTCCTCAAGGATGAAGGGTCGAAAGGTGTGATAGTAGTTATCGTTGGAAATAAATACGACTTAGCCGAGAAGCGTAGAGTTGAGGAGGAGGATGTGAAGGCGTTTGCTAACGAAGTGAAAGGTTTGTATGCATTTACGAGCGCTAAAGATAACACTGGAATTATTCAAATGTTCTATTCTATATGCGAAAGGCTGGAACAGGACACTTTCAAAGATCTCCCGGCACCAAAAGCCTCGAATAATACAGAT
>ENA-UOUE01000176-UOUE01000176.1-compost-metagenome-genome-assembly--contig:-NODE-176-length-52260-cov-11.863940_pt1 | contig 52260 bp, 35 predicted proteins | sample MGYA00238146_ERZ747223 | MGnify/ENA primary metagenome ERZ747223 (study PRJEB28781, sample SAMN06268865) | compost metagenome | isolation source: single cell | place: USA: California, Emeryville, Joint... | reverse complement strand
TGCCTTGTAGTTGGTTTCTGTTGTCTGATTTGAAATATCTGTGACTTTGATTTATCCGCAGCGGCCAGCATCTCTACGTTGTTTTTTGAAAGGAGTGACTTTGCTTTCAACTGCTGTGCTTGAGGCTTGAACTCTTCTTTATCGGTTTCATCATCCACGATATGAATCACCTCAGCGGATTTTATCTCCTCGGTGTTTTTCTCTTTAGTAATGTTTTCCTTCACTGGCTGTGACTTAGCTTGTGCAGATTTCTCATGTGCAAGCTTTTCCTGCTCACTCTTCGAACTGCTCATTTCTTGTGCCGTACCTAAGTGTAAGGGATTGAGCTGCGACTGCTGCTGTTGCAGAGCAGACTGCTGGGCTAATTGCATCACTCTCAGAAGCTCTGGATTTAATAATGGGTTTGCTGCTGGAGTTAAAAGGTAGCTTGCTGCTGGATTCAAGGCTGGATTTAATAACATCTGCAATGCTAACGGATTGTAATTTTTTTGATATTGCATCATAGTTAAATAATTCTTCATGAGCGCGGCCTGGTCTAACTGAGGTCCAAAGCCCAATAATGGATTTGCTAGCGAAAGATTTGAAAAATCACCCATCGCTTTTTGACTATGAGCTGCATTTTGTAATGGATCCAAGGGGTTAAGGGGTTGAGTAGAGCCTTGAATACCTTGTAAATTTTGAATTTTATCTTCCAATCGCACTCTTGTACCGGCCGGTTTTTTCTGCGGTCGCTGCTCGTTACTATCCTCTTTCATTATTTTAGCTTTAGTGCCAATATTACCACTGCTCACACCTGCTGTTTCATTTGGTACAGACGACGTTCGCTGAAGCATTCGTTCTGGGATCGAAGAATTGCTCATAATTTTACTGCTTAAATTTTGTCTCTTATCATCTCCGTTTTTCATTTCCTTGGAATCATGGCGTTGGTTGCTTGCTGAAGAAACGGGTATCTGAGCTTTTTGAGGCTTTTCGTCATCTGATTCATCCTCATCGAGAATAACAATTTCAGGTTTAGCTTTATCCGCTTGCTTTTTTGCATCCGGAAATAGAGTTTTCTGAGATTGTGGTTTATCCATGTCTGCCTTATTTAGCAGCTGGCTTTTAATTTTTTTAAAATCTTCAGTTTGAAACTTGCCCGTATTTTGTTGAATACCCGCATTTTTCTGAGAAATCGGGGTGGCAGGGTTCGAGTTATTACTCGGGCCAGTTTTCCCGTTTAAAAGTATCTTTTGAGCGCGTTCCCACATTTCAGGATTGATCGCCCCGCTTAACTTTTCCAGTAGATGGTTCTCTTGTTGGGGTTTACTGCTCTGACGAACAAACTTTTCCACATTTGCGGCAGCCAGGGGCTCTGGATTGGAGCTTTGGGGCTTGGCTTTTGAGGAATCATTGCGATTGACTGGGGCTGAGTCTGGAGTGTCTGAATCGTCGCCTATGACAATAGCGAAGGATTCTGGGTTAAATTCCAGGCCTCCAGATTGTTTTTTGGCATTTGAAAAGGATTCCATCTGGTTTCTTATTCAAGCACGTAAACTTTATTTCCTTTCAATTTATTTTTTTTAATAATTTAGCAGCAATCTGAGATGAATTTGGTAATCGTTGGCCAGTAGATGACGTTTTATCCAAAATATTCCAATACCAAAAAATAACGAGTCTTTATCTAGTTAATAACCGTTATTCTCTTCTCGAATTTAATAATGGTCATGTATGTAGGGTGCTCTGTGAAAGTATTCATGAGATATTTATTTATCAATTGATATTTGGGGGTTTCCGAAATCTAAACGAATCGGCATTAGGGTTAATTAGATTCGATAATTCGATTTAATTTTCGGAAAGATAGATGCAAGAGAAACGCATCAATCTGGAAAAAGTCCCCTGGGGGCTTGGGACAATAGAGCTTAAGAAACCAGAAGCGAAAATTCGTGTGTGATTGAAATAATGCAGCGGATTAGCGTAGTCTTGAGTTCAGTGCCATGGGATTGCAAAGTCAGCTGTCTAAAAATGACGTCTTAAAATATTATGGTTCCTCAAACAGTTGACCGAAAGGATAGACAATATAGAGGATAGCTCATCAGATTTGGTGAGGCTATCTCTAATGAGGCCTTGGAAGTCGGGGTTCTTAGAGAAAAGAGGTGCAACAGTGTAGGTGTAAAGCTCTTGATCACTAACGAAATTTACTCAGTTATCGAATGAAAAAACCAGAGAGCTAGACGTAACTCTCTGCTCATTATACTGAAAACCCTTCGGAAATCTACAGTTAGGGGTTAGTCGCTAAAAGGCTTCCACGTGACTAAATTCAGGACTGCCAAAATTAAAACCTATCTTAATTAAATTTTTATAAGGTGTGTTATCGCTTTTTGGTGCTGTTTCTAAGCCCGATAGAGGAATAATGGGCTGATGGTCTGCATTTACCAAAAGGAGATCTTTAAGGCGATATTTAACTAGTTTCTGAAGTTACTAATTTCTACTTTCTGGAAATGTTCATCAATAAAACTATTCTCTGAAACAACAGTTTAAATTGGCAAACCTGAGCACGTTCTCGGGGCCGGAGCGGATTTTGCCTCTGGGTGTTTGGCGGTTAAAAGTGTAGTCGGGAAAGCGAAAGGTTCGTCGTTTTAGAATAACTCTAAGAGTTTGGAGACCAGTTGAGAGAGAGTATCATAACAATGAGAGAAATTAGCCTCTCGCTCGTGGTTATGATCGGAAAAGACCCCAGTTACGTTGCAAAATTACGTGGCTCTTAAAATTTTCTGCCAAATGCATTAGACGTCATAATGACGTCATATTTAAAAATTTTAAACAAGACAACCTTTCACGCTATCGTAGGCTGCATCTGATTCCATTGAACGATAGCAAGATCACATCTTTGAATGCTATATCCTTGATTTCTATTGTGGAATATGACAATGCTTAAATTCACCAGCTATCAATAATCTTAGCGACTGTTGCTGAAAGCGCTCCTGCCCTTTGGTAGTGAAAGAAAAGAAATGGCTAATAGCTGTTGAATTCCTGATTGTCGGCTAGAATTTCAACTGCTAGACTCAGCATATTAGCAATGGTGTTTTCTGAATCGCTCTGAAATGGCATGGGACCAAAATTTTTTGACAAAGGTGAATCCGTAAAATGACTCTCTTTTTTTAATCTTTCTTTCTCTCTGGATTGCTATCTACATCGCAGCATTCGAGAGTATTCTGGAGAAACATTGTATGTGATGTTTGCTATGAGGAATAAAATCTCTAACCGGAGGCCATGTTTATGAGTTCATTTCTGTAACCGATGAGAACCAGGAAAGTTCATTTGAAAGTTTTGGGTGAAACTCTGAGATTGAAGATATGTTTGTCCAGCTTAACCCTCAATCGAAGAGAAAAGTTGTACTCTGATAGGAGCAGTTTCTTGCTTTCGTCGATCAGAGCGATGAGGCTATGTTAAACCTTTCAGAAATGCTTACGTGCAAACTTTCACCTATTTTTTCAATCTAGCGCTTAGGATTTTTGAGATTTTTGAGATTAGCATGAGAGTGTTATTGTTTTTCATGCCCGCAGTTCTAAAATTCACTGCAAAAAGTAAGAAGGAGGTTTTAGTCTCTCAGTTGCGGCCCTTTCTACCATCATTCAGTCGCTTGATTTTAATTTGTGTTTTGTGTACCTTATTCTAAACTCCGATGGGTGTTTTCTGCTTGAAATCTAATTATTGGTATACTCTTGCTAAGGCAGTTGTCTCATGTCTGAGAGGTTAGCATCATCGGCCATTATATTTATATTGATGACTTGTTATTCAATTAGCTTGCCGGATAACTGAGCATTTGGGTTCATTTTCCAATACCAGAGCCTCTTGCGAAAAGTGGCTCATGAAGCATAAGCTTGATAGTATCATAACCTATCAAAACACAATAGTGCCCAATCGATCACATTACTTAGTCTACGTGGGGAGAATTATTCAACAATTCCACATAATTTGTTATCTCCACATATATATTGGCTGAGTCACAGAATTTATCTAAGAGAGAAGGATGTAGGTTCAGAGCTATTCAGTTGCTAAATCCACATTTGAACAGGCAAGAAGAATCCCTTATAACTCTCAAATTAGAAGACAAACAGATCGGGGATAAAAGAGCACACTTAGCAAGAACACTACCTGGAGAAACTCTACCACTTTCGATTGAGTGATTGAATCTATCAGTAATGAAGGTGAAAGTTCTGTAACACAAAATGGCATTTGAGAAGAAAGCGAATATATATATTCGCATTTCTCAACTATACCAATTCTTAATTTTAGAAAAGCAAATGTAAAAATACATATCTATCCAGAGTCGTTGCGTGAAAAAGTGAAGATAACCAATATGATACGAATTTTGAGATTTGGAAAATTAATATTGCTCAGTTGACCGACGCAACAAAGAACTTAATAGAACGCAAGCCCTTGGGAATTATTAGCGCTGAGAGAGAGAGTAGTTTTTGGGGTGAACAATATGAGAATACTGGAGACAATTAGATTAAAAAAGCCTTCGTTGAAACGATGCAAGGATTAACAACAATATTTAATAGAATCAATAAATAATCTTCCTCCCATTGCAGCATATCACGAATGGATATTAGAACACAAAGCCTAATTGGTCAGCCAATGAATATGCATGTATAGAGAAACAAAGTTTCGCTTTTAGAATTACAACAATTTCATCATAAGAATTAGGATGGCCGATTATACGTGAGTATTTTTAATGGTTCTTAAGAAAACAATCGTAGCGATAATAAGAACAGAAAGATATTCACTTTCAAATGTATTCCATAGCGATAAGGACTTATTAGAATACATCTTAACAGGATATCTTCACAAGATCAGTAGCAGTTGAACTCAAACCCAATTTTCACATACCAAATTCATGATTCCATCGAAAACATTAATCATAAATGTCCAATCATTACTGGGATCTCGCCTTCAATATTTAGCTTGCATTCTTACTGAAGAATATAGTGGGTGAAGCTTTACATTGACAAATATCTTCTTGGAAGGTTTCGAACTAATATCTCATATTTAACACCTTCAGATTCAGCTTATTGACATGGATCTAACTGAAGCCAAATTGCAGAATTTCCTGGCACTTTTCTCTCACAGAATGTTTGATGTAATATACTTTGTTGAGGTTTATACATTCTCTGGTCGTCAAGATGTAGCTCAATTGTTTCATATATTTCGCTGTGAAAACTCTACGAGTATTAGTACTCTCGTCCCCACCTCAACGCGAGATACATTTTAGAAAATTATGTTTCTATTGTTGCTATACAGGCTGTTCATCTTCTGAATAACTCCTGTCCAATCTCCTCTATATTGCAGAGAATTGTCAGTGAAGCAAAAAAAAAAGAAACTAAGTAACTTCCAAAAAGCTTTTCTAACGATTAAAATTTAAATCCAAAACTATCGTTTGAGTTTCAGGGGTTTTTTTCCTTGTTTATCCTAAATACACGAACTTTCAAAACGAAAAATATGTTATCAACTCCACTCGATTGAAAAGAATACGTTCTCATGCGCTTAGTCACATTATCCTAAAGCAATTTTTATTAATGAGGTCTTTTTGTTTATTGAGCCTATACGCATGTACCCACAAATTTCACCAACGCCACATGAAAAAAATGAATTCCTTTGTGATAAATTATGATGCAACTATATCCATGAGGTCAGACCAGGCTCCATATTTCGAACAACTGTTTTTGGCTTTTTTTAGAAGAGAGAAATCAACGAAATGTATTCAGTTTAAACACTAATAAAATTAATCATTTCGGGGCGCTTCGCAACTATCCGTCACTACTCAAGCAAAAATGCTCAAGCAACTTACCAAGTCAACCAATATCATAAAAACTCTCACCAAGACCACCTCTCAAGGTTTTAGTGAGGTAAATTCCCTTTTACCATCGCATTATAAAATCTCATTGAATTTCCAAATCATATATAGAAGAAACCAATTGACGAATTTATCACTACTCCATTCGCTCAAAGACCCGGAACAGGTGAAAAGAGAAACGTTACCCTCATTCCTGGCGTCGGTGTCGGACCTGAAACCACAGGTTAGCTCGCATCAATATCCAAAATCCAATTTTATTCTTTTTCTTTATAGCCGCCGTGAGAAAAATCTTCGAAGCTGCATTCTGCCCAATCAACTGGGATGTCATTGAAGACTTTGATTTTAACAAAGAAGAGTCAAGAAAGGCTCTTAAAAAGAACGAATATATTTTACTCGGAGTCGTTCCTCAAGCCCCTAACTCAATCTACGTCGAAAACACCAGGATCTATAAATACTTGGACGTGTTCTGCTACATGACACACGCCAGAAACCTCCCAAATACAACCACCAGACACAAAGGCGTTGACATCGTCATTTTGAGAGAAAACACTGAAGGAGAATACAGCGGTGTCGAGCACGAGGTCTACCCTGGAGTCATGGAGAGCATTAAGGTCGTTACTAGAGCCAACTCTCTTAGAATCGCTGAGTACGCTTTTGAATTCGCTTTCCTCTCCGGCAGAAAGAAAGTCACCGCCGTCCATAAGTCCAACATCATGTAAGCGCCACTCTGAGGCTATTTGAGGCTTACGTGTATAGGAAAAAATGCGATGGTTTGTTCCTCGAGTGCACAAGAGAAGTCGCAAAGAAATACCCACAGATCTTATACAATGAGCTTATTATTGATAACACCTGCATGCAGGTATAATTTATTGCTTTTCGAAGAGTTAATTTGTCGATTAGTTGGTCAAAAACCCTTGGCAATTCGACGTCATGGTCATGCCAAACTTGTACGGTAGTATCGTTGCCCATATCGCTGCCGGTATCACCGGAGGACCTGGAATCACTCCTGGAGTTAACATCGGAAACAAATATAACATCTTCGAGCAAGTAAAGCATTGAGCGTATTTTCGGCCTCTAATCTAATGGGAAATTAGGGAACCAGACACACCGGTTTGGACATCGCTGGCAAAAACATCGCTAACCCAACCGCCTTGATTCTTTCTTCGATCATCATGTTAAAACATATGGGATTACCATTTTTCGCCGCAAATATCGAGCATGCTTTGAATTTGGTTTACAGGGAAGGAGAGGTAGTTTCTTGAGTCAATGAATCAGAAGTGTATCTTATTTTCTTCTAGTACCGAACCCGTGACTTGAAGGGATCTTCCACAACCACCCAATTCACCAACGAGATCGTCAGAAAGCTCGAAAAGATCGCCAAGCCTTAATTTCCCTCTACATGAACCCATCGAGTTAGGTTCATCTGCCATTCTCTTTGCAATCTAGACAGTTTACCTTGAAATGGTTAATTTTAGTTAACAGGCGGAGCTATTAGCTGCATAAACGCATTTTGTTTCTCTGCATAACAAAAATAAACTCAATTCCTAAAGATAACCTCCAAAATACTACTTACAAGTCACTATCAGATTTGAGAAAGTTGTTACAAGCTGTTTTCGTAGAATGTGGTTATTTCTGCTGTTGTATGTAGAATGAAGGGAAGAGAGGGAGAGAGGAAGTGCCCCTCAACAAAAAAAAAACCCCTTTGCCTTTACAATTTAATATTCTTTGAAGTTCTTATGAGAATGGTATCAAGCTATGAATTTGTTATAGAGATTGTGCGCGCTGTATTGAAATTAAGCCTTCTGCATGTGGCTTAGCTGGTTCTGGCTTTCTGGTGTTTAAGATCTCAGGTTATTTTCGATTCTGTTGCAAGTCTCCTCCAAAAGTCTCAGCATCTGCTCCTCAGACTGTTCTCGGGCTTGTCTTTCTAACTATAAATAGACAAGGTCATCAGTTTTCAAATAGTTGAAAAATTTTTGTGTTTACAGCAACTTCGTTTTGAAGACGAGTGTTGATGTCTTCCAACATGCGGAAAAGGACGTTTTCAGTTTCCTCTCTAACCTATATATATATGCCATTTATTAGGACATATTCTAAGAGGACATGCTGCCTACCTTCTTCTCGATGTTCAAGGTTTCCTGGAACTTCAAAATTTCGTCACCAAGCTTCTTGATAAGTCTCTCATTGCTCTCTTCCCTAAGCGAATAGTTAATCCCTGGCATAAAGCAACCAATTGTACCGTGATTTCCTCTCCTGGTCTATTTCATTCTGAATATTGCCAATTTGCTCGTTGATGTCTCTAGTCTGACGTTCTAAGAGCTCATCAGCTTGTTTCTGCTCTTTGGCAACTTCGATTCTGAGCGCGTAGATCTTATCATCGACTTTCTTAGTGATTTTCGCTTCCATTTCCTTGCGGTTTTGCTTCTCAACATTGAGTTCAAGAGCAATGTTGTTCTCAACGAGCTTAATTTCTTTGGTCTTGCGTTCGTCGAGGATCTACCAAAGCAACAACAATCGCATTAGCATTGAGCAGTGATTATTTTTGGGTGTACTTCACGTGCGATAATCTCCGTTGCAAGTCCTTCTTGTATTTTTGTGATTTGATCCTTCAGAATTTTGAATTTGTCCTCATTAAGTTGATGGTTTTTGGTAATTTTGTCATCGAGACCTTTGATCTTGGTTTCAAAAGTCTCGCTCTTGCTCTAAAGAGAACATCATGCATTGAACACAGCTGAATTTCTTACGATTTTGTCTGATTCTAACCCAACTTGAAGGTTTTGAAGTCTGTTTCCAAGCTGGCTGATTCTTGTTCGGCTCGGTGATGCTACATAGCACATTGTTAAAACAAAAAACGCTTCAGTCGTGTCCTTACTTGCGTTTCTGTCGTTGTAGCCGTCAATGGCTCCGAGGCTGTTTCCGAGTAATGAAGCGTTTGCCGAAAGAGGAGACTGAGTGAATTGCATTTAAATCCAGTTTTTATTTCAAGTATGTAATAAATTTAACTTCCTTGTAGTTCAAATTCCAGCTTGAATTTAAATCCTCTCAAACATAGTCTAAAGGGTAAATGATAGCCCACCTCCTAACAATATCGATCTAAATCGTTTTGAGAAACTCAGTCGTTTAAATGAGTTTAAATTGGCTTTATTTTCTCTTTTATTTATGGTGGAAATACATAATTTTCATTTGAAAATTACAGATTAGATTCAACAAGCTTTTCATCCTCTAATCCTCGAAAGCAATCATAACTACCTTATTTGTTCTTAATGAGCCTTCATCCAATCCCCTTACAGTTTAGGTCTAAGAAGCTCTGAGTCCACTTTAATGATGGTCTTTCCTTTATTCTTTCCCGTGAACAGTTTCTTAAACGCTTCGCGAGTATTCTCGATTCCTTGAGTAACGTCTTCTCTGTGCTTTAGCTTTCCCTCTTTTAAGAGACCAATCAGATGCTGTCTGCCCGCTTTAACAGTCTCTTTGTGATCGTAATAGATGAATCCTTGTATCGAGGCGTTCTTAATGATCAACTTAGGGTAATTTTTGATTTTCATGTCAATTGGGGTCGATTTCACATTGGAGCCAGAGTAATTATACGTGCTGATCGCGCCGCAGGCAATGATTCTTGCGCCTTCGTTGATGTGGTTCAAAATGCAGTCGAGAGTTCTACCGCCAACGTTATCGAAATACACGTCAACGCCTTTAGGACAGGTTTTTTTAATCTCCTCTGTAAAGAGCTTTTCATCATCAATGAAGTTTTTGTAGTTGATGCACTTATCGGCTCCCAACGTGTTCACGACATAATCGCATTTATCCTGGTCACCGGCGATTCCCACAACATAGCACCCAAGTTGCTTGGCTAATTGAACAGCGATCTCTCCAACAGCACCCGCAGCAGTCGACACTACGACTGTTTCTCCTTTCTTAGGCTTGCCGATGTCCATCAGACCAACATAAGCTGTTAATCCGTTTGTGCCGAGAACACCTAAAAAGTCTCTGATGTTCGGATAGTTGCTTGGGATATGACCAATTGTTTTGCTGTCGGCGAAGGCATATTTCTGGAAGCCAAGTCTTCCCATCACGAGATCGCCTGGCTTGTATTTATTTGATTTAGAGAGAAGCACTTTCCCAACGGCAACAGTCGGGAAGATTTGTCCGAGGGATATTCTTCCGATGTATGTTTCCTGGCCAGTCATCCAAATCCTCATGGCTGGGTCTACGGAGAGGTAGGCTGTTTCGATGAGCACGTGATCGTTCTGGAGTTTCTCCTCAGGGTTTTCGATGACCTCAGTCTCCATTTTCAGGTTCTCTTCGATGTTGTGAGGGAATTTCTCATCGGGGAACTTCACTAATCGGAAGACTGTGTTGGTGAGCTTTTTAGGGACGCTTTCCATATCGACTTTGATTTTTTAAATTAGATTCCTGCTTTGTTTAAGATATCACAAAATTTAGCCAATTTAGAACATTTGGCTATGAGAAAAACAGAATATTTGCAACTTGCCAACCCAAAGATAGAGAGGCCTTCTAGTCTAGCCGACATACTTCACAATAGAGCTGCTATGGTTAGGCTTTCGAGGCAGTTTATCAATCAAAATATGAGGCAAGTTATTATTGAATGGAAATACTTAGTATTTTAAAAATGAGAATAGCCGTTCTCCATAAAAAAATGTGACATTTGAACGCATGTCAATGTAACATGACAGGGCTCTTAGGTACTTTTTTATTAGATCGAATCTGGAAAAAGATTTCTCCAAAAAGGAAATTATTGTTTTTGGATTTTTTTGCTGAGAAATATCGACTCTGAATACACTGCCAAACGAAATAAAATTATTTGCTATCAGAAAAAATGGTGTACTACTACGTTTCTTGCGAAGGTGCTCATCCTCCAACTTTCCCCTCTGTTTCTTAACGTGTCTGTGTCTCAGGTCATGTTGTCTACATGGGTAAAGACAAGTTCGAAAACGAGGAGTTGCTGAAATGGGGTTGGGATGAAGACGTCTGGTGAAACAATTTCAAAAATTCTTTTCTCTAACCAACTCAACCCAGGTTCCACGTCGATGACCTTTCCTCAGCCCACGTTTACCTCAGATTGAAACCTGACGAGACTATTGAGACGATCTCAAAGGAAGTTTTGGAAGAGATGGCACAGCTTACTAAGGAAAATTCTATTGAAGGTATGATTAGAGACTTGAGTGAATTCCTCAGCCATTTTGTAAAGGAAAGAAGAAAGCGAAAGTGAAAATCGTGTATACCGACTTCGGAAACCTCCAGAAAACTGCGTCAATGGACGTCGGTCAGGTCGGTTTTAAGAGCGAGAAGAGAGTAAATGGGTTTATAAGACAATCATCTGAATTTATTGTGGGAAAAGAGAAAATACCTGGAGAATGTAGAGAGAAATAAAGAAGTCCTCAAAGCCATCCAAAAGACGGAAGTCGAGAAATTCCCTGATTTAGAAAAAGAGAAATTGATGAAACTGAGGGAGGATAAAAAAATCAGAGATGCCGCCATTAAGCAGCAGGTAAATGACACCATATCGCTTGTACTAAGTGAGCGTATTAGTTAAAAGAGAAAAAAGAAAAGGAATTAAAGAAGAAGGAAGAGGAAGATAAGAAATCTTACAAAGAATTCATGGCAAGCGGAGAAACCACGAGCAATAAGGTGCAATTTCTGTTGAAATAAGCATCTAATAAATTGTTTTTGTTTAGGAGTACCAAGGCAATATTGAAGATGACTTTATGTAAACAACAACGCGAGTTGAATAAGTTCAAGCAGCTTGCATTCAATCAACGATAGCGTTCGATAGTCAATTTATTTCGCGTGTAGTGATTCTTTGATTTTGCTTTTTGTGAGCTGTGCCGTATGAAAGAGTTGAGATCTAATTTGAAGGGATAGTTTCTTCAAATGAGGTTCTAATACTAAAATATTTCTAGTTTAGTTGAAAGTTTTGATTAGTTTCACTTAGAAAGAAGGCAAAGCCTGTCTTCAAGGACGCTGCTCTGACCAATACCTTTCATTTCGGCTTCTTTAGTTATAGTTGAAAGTGAACAGCAACTCAAAACAAAAGTTTTAAAATCATAAGAATTGCTGCGAGTAACATACTTAAAACGTTTTTGGCAATCAAAATGAATTATTTGACTAGTTCAGATTCGCTTTCTCTCCCAAATTGTGGCAGATCAAATGGGAGTTTCATGTCAAATACTATTTCTGAGATCAATTAATGCAAAATTGCTTATTCATAAATGAGTAAAAAAACCAGGCTATTCTCTTGGTGACTCTTAAAGCAGTTTTAATTTTGGTGCGAACTGGATTTTTACTTCATTAGTTGTATTGAAATTTAATTCTCAAATAAAATGATCTTGAACAAGAGAACTACTTGCCTCCTACTACTCTTAGCAACTCTCAGCTTGGCAGTTGCTGATGTTATTAACGTTATTATTGATCCAAGCAAACCAACAGACCTGCAGGTTTGGCAGTATTCGTCCTTCTCCGATCTGATGAGCGACGCTCGCATTTTCGAATACGCAAATATTAACATTCAAATCCCTGCAGATACCAGAGTGCTTATGAACACCAATTGCACATTCAGCCCTGGAAAGATTTCCGCAGTTTCCCTTCAAGGAAGTGATAGAAAGTCCTCGATAATTGAATTTTCATCAGATTCTCAAATGAATTCCACCCAGATTGACTTTACGATCACAAATCTTACTATTCTAAATGTGGACAGAGTTATAAACGCAGCTTTTTTCAAAACCTTAAAAGGAACTTTGACATTGAGCAATTCCGATGTGAATCTTACCATTTCTCAGGATAAGAGGACTAATAACTTAGCTCCAGCCGTCTTGCATTCAAATTTCACAGCTGTTATTGACAATGTCAACGCAACCATCACGGGGCCTTATGTGTTTTTCTTCTCTGACTCTGCTGGGTCAAATCTTACCGTGAAAAGTTCTACCTTTGATATTTCTCAGGGTATTTATGGAGATTTTCTTTCTATGTCAAGTTCCAAGAGTGTCGACTATTATAAGCAAACTGCGATACTCGAGGATGTAAGTTTCTCGATTTCAGATACTACGTGGTATGGACACATGTCTCAATGTTATTTATGCTTCTTGCATACAGCATTGCTCTCTATAAAAGGGATGTCGCTAACGCTGGGTAAAAACACAGAACTGAATGCCTTTGTAAAATTGACAGAAAGTGCGAATTCTTCTATGTCTGATATCACCGTGAACGTGAGCTCTCCGAACGTTACGATGATATCGCTTTTCCGGATTACACGATATGACACGATGTCCTCAATGGGACCTTTCGCTTTCGAGAATTTTAGTATTGTTGGACCAGGCCAGAAATTATACAAAGAGCTGACAAGTGTGATGTCCGTTATTGAAGTTATGGATCACATACCAAGCCCAGGCATGGTTAAGAATCTCACAGCACGAGATATGGTCTTCGACAGACTCGTTTTTCTTAAACTTTCCACCTTCCCACAGTTCGTGATTGATACTGTTAGAATTCGAAATTCAGTCATTCACTCAACGGTTGTCGATATCTCAACGAAGAGCAAAATTCTTGGCTCAGACTTCTTTGAGGAGAATACCACTGTTACTTCAGTAAGCGGCTTGGAAATCAGCGATTCACAGATTGTTGTTGGCAGAATGACCGATTCGATCATCCATTTCTTCGATTTTGTTCCCAGCACTGCGGTCTACCTCAAGCCGTTTATGGATACTCTGGTGCTGGATGGACTGAAGCTAACGAATAATCAGGTACTCAAGCAGGATATCGACATCTTCAACACGAACATGGAGTTCATATCGACCGTCGGGTGGAACTTTTTCGTTGTTAACTCAGAAATCTCCGGCAACAAGTTCTATCGATCCACGGTCTTCAAACTCCAAGACGCTCAGCCCAATATCAGGTTCTCCAATGTGCGAATTTCTAATTCATCTTTCGAGGATTCAGTCCTCGTCAAGAAAGCGCTTGACCCTAAATCGACGTTGCTTCATCTCGTTTGCAATCGCTCTGTCTGTAAGAATGAAATGGTGCCTAATTATCGGTACATGGCCCTTGAAAACTCGACCTTCGATTCGCTTACCCTGCAAGACTCAGCATTGTTCCAAGGGAATATTATGAATTTTATCGGGCGTAACAACTACTTCAATCGCTTTAGCTTGAACCGGTCAACCATATTCGAGTTCAAGTATATGCTATCAAATGAGCCTCCAGTCCCCTTTGATGATATCACTAACTCGACATTGGAACCGACAGAGTACCCTACAGTAAATAAACCCCTTTCTTCGGGTCGTCCAACGATTTTGTTGACTGAAAACACTTTTTCCAATTCCAGCTTGAATAAATCGCTGGTCGCGAGCGTCAGCAACTTCGACATCTACCTGAGGTTCGAGTACTTCTATTCTCAAGTTTACGTCAACGGCAACAATTTCTCCAATTTTACAGATATTTCACAAGCACCAAACAATTTGCTCAACTTCTGGCATAGCGGCAATATCAAAGTTAGCAAGAATCGTTTCCAGTACATTTACACAACAGGAGACATCTTCTGTGTGAAATATAATGATGCAGAGCTTCAAGAGAATGGCATGACAAATAGCTACGGATCTTTCTTGTTTGTTAGCAATGACTTCCGGGGAGGCAGTAATCTTGGCAATATATCGGGTTTGAACCTTTCGCAAACGGGTATTCTGAATATTGAAATGACTCGAGTGCGCGAATTTAGATTCGAGTGGAATAGCATCGATTCTTGTACGACCATCAATCGAGGACTCATCAACATCAAACTAACAGTAGCGCCCGGTGCTAGTAACGTCATTTCATTCACCAATAATCACTTCATGGGAAATCAACTTGTAGCTGGTAATGACCTTAAAGGAAATTTCATCACTTTTGAGTGTAATCCCATGTATCCAAAATTACTCGGGCCCAGGCCTTCAATTTTATTCCAGCATAATTTATTGGCGAATAACATTATCGACGGAGGGTTACTGCTGACTGGAAGTCTTTTGTCTGTTATGCCGACGTTTTTGCAAATAAGATCACCAGAATACGCCCTGAAGGTTCAGGCGATTAATATCATGGGAAGTAATTTTAGAGCTTACGGGTACCTTTTTACCGCGATAGCGCTCTCGGTAGACATACAAGACACTGAAATTAGAGGCTGCAAGTTCCGAGAGGAAGAGAGACTGATATATATCGAAAGTACAACCACCGGAATGCAAGGGATTTTCTTTTTCAGCTCACCAATGATTACTATTTCAAATATATACCTCGAGAGCAATTCCATACAGAAAGGATCCTACTTCTTTTTGGACAACTATTGGATCCATGATAATAGTATGTCCATTCAGAACCGAACCCAATCGATATACTTTAGCGTGGATAATAGTCAATTTACGAGAAATGATGTCGAAAAAGGCGCGATCATTATGTATTCAGGAGGATTTTTCGGTGTGGTGATTAATCTCAAAAGTGTATTCGTCGAAACCGGCACCGCATTAATGGACTATTTCTTAAAGGTTTCAGATCCGAGCTCTTTCAAACTCAAAGTTTCGAACAGCACTTTCAAAATCGATGGAATTCGCCAGTCAGACAGATCATCAAATCTGTTCTACTTAAATAATTTCGATCCTGGCAATAGTTCAGAAGGAGGTGTCTATCCTGTTATGATCGATAACTGCACTTTTTATACAGTGTATTACAACACATCGTTAGCACCACCCGAAATCTTTATCATGAATGGCTATAAACCTAATATCACTTGGTCAGCGATATTCTCAAAGACTCAATTTCTCCCTGCTAAAGATTCTAAGGTTCCCCATGACGGAATCGGTGGGTTAAAGTTCAGAGTTATTGGATCATCTATCGCTTTCGAAAAGTCTTTGTTTAAATCGCTGGAGACGCGCATCAGTCCTATCTTCGACGTGTCAGAATCATCCTCTTTGAGATTCTTGAACTCAAGTTTCATGTCAAATCACATTGGCTTTGGATTTCCCTTCATGCAGCTGACTGGAAGCAATCTGGTTTTCCAAAGCGCAAGTGTCCTCGAAAATATCATCGATACAACTTTCATCGATTTAGTCACAAAGGAACTCGGAAACTCCTTCATGATTATAAACTCAGAGTTCACGGGCAATATACTCAGTAATGGATCAGCGTTTATACAGAACACCAATATTACCAGCTATGGAGTTGGGGCTTTGAGACTTCAAGACACTTATTTCCAAAACAATACTCTACGTGAGCAATCCAATTGTATTCGAAGCAGGGGAATGCTTCGCATCACAAATTCATACTTCATTGACAACATTGGCAACACTTCGGTAGGCACAGCAGTGGTCTGTAGGGGAAATAGGGAAACTTATTGCGTGATAGATAACACAAAGTTCGAAAATAACGTTGCGAGAGTTGGAGGCGCTATCAACGTCGCAGATTCAGCAAGTATTTCAGACTGCGTGTTTTCGAAAAACTCTGCTATTGAAGGCGCCGGGGCCGTATTTGTCTCCTTAAAAGTGTCACCACTGAATAATTCGAACCTGAACAAAATAGTAACCCAGAACACCTTCATCAATAATATCGCACCTGTTGGACAAGATTATTTGAGTTATCCAGACCACTTGAAGTACAAATTCGCTTCTTTTGAGTCCAAGGGAATGCGTCTCTTCGCCAAACCAGAAGCAGGGGACGTGCCTCTGATGGCGAACTTCACGCCAGGTACAACGATAGATTTCGGGCTGAACGTCACCGTTTATGACGCATTCGATAGCCCGATCCCTAATAGCGCCATCAACTTTGAAGGCTCCAATGGACTGTTAGAACTTCACAGGATTCAGGATGGAGTCCCATCTAACGAGACTAAAGGAGTTCTATTCGACTCGTCGAATGCGAATTGGAACAACAAGAGTCTACTGATCCAGGGATCGAACATAAGTTTAGCCACGACCTTTAATTCGTATGTTACAATGACGCTTTCTACAGAAATCCAAAGAATTCCGCTCGGCTTCAGATTCGCTGCCAAAGCGGATAATTATTGTCCGCGAGGTTATATTTATGATGAAACTCTGATGAAGTGCCAACCCTGTGGGTCAGGATGGTACTCAAGAGGTTTCAATCAAACGAAATGCATTACCTGCCCACAGTACGCGTCTTGTTACATCGGGTTGGATGTTGTGAATACGACAGTGGGTTACTGGGCAAACATGAGCGAAGAGTATGTCAAACCCATCAAATGCTCAAATAACCCGAGAGCGTGCCTCGGAGGACCGAACAGTGAATGCTTGGAAGGACATTATGGACCAGCTTGCGATGATTGCGATTATCTGGGAGTCGTAAACACGATTCGCTATGTCAAAGCGGGCTTTTCTCGATGCAACAAATGTGCCTCTTTGGTAGAGAGCATTTTATACGCCACTTTAGTCGGACTTCTCACTCTCCTCGGCGAAGGTATTTTCGTTGCTGTCAACATCATCTCTAACGATCGCTACGTCACCGGCTTGGGCAGCGGCGTGCAAAAGAACCCTACAGGCGCATACTTCCGTCTTCTCGCTACCTACCTACAGATCTTATACATCATCCGTACCTTCAACATCGAAATCCCACCATTCTTGTCTTGGATTCTCAATGTAGGAAATCCCACTCAGGCGTTTTTCCAGTCAAGCCAATGCCTTATTGTCGAGTATTGGCTCGCGAATAAGCAAGACAGTGTTTCGCTACCGTTCTTCTCCTCTTTGGTTACCTTCGGATTTTTATTCATTAAATACATCATGTACCTGCTTTTGTGGGTCGTCCTCAAAATCATCAAAGGCGGAAGAGTCAAACTAAGACACTTAACTGTCGCTTTCATCAGTTTGTTCTACCTCGAGCAGCCTTCCTTCGTCAATAGCATCTTTGCCATTGTCTCTTGCAAGGTAATCGGCGATAAACAATACCTTACCCAATATCCAAGTTTCGCTTGCTCTACAGAAGAATACGAGTTCTATCGTCTCTATGTCGGATACCCGCTGATGGCCGTCGTCGTACTCGTGTTCCCTGGCATCATCCTCTTCAGCCTCTACCGAAAACGCGGAGAGCTGAAATCCAAGAAAGTTCTCTTTTCGCTGGGAACGTTGGTCAGCGACTACAAGTCAAAGTACTTCTACTGGGCCTTCGTGCTGATGGTGCTTAAGCTCTCTTTGATCTTCTTCGCCAACGTCTTCCCTAACTCTCGTGAATTCGACTTGAAGATCAAGGCTCTTGGCCTGATTCTTGTGTTCACGCTCTACCTGTTCATCATTCTGAGGGTCAAGCCCTACAGTCAGACCAGAGTGTATAACATGGATCGCTACCTTACCTACCTAAACATTTCTACTATTTTCTTCACATACTTGAGTTTGGGGTCTGATTTCGAGAAAATCGCCGAGCCAGTCTACTGGATCTGTTTCCTAACTGTTGTTATTACTAATGTGCTCTTTATTGTTTATGTTATTAAGCTGGTGTATCAAGCGAACGCTGCAAAGGCTCAAATTGTGGCGAGACAGATCACAGGATATTTCTACAGAAAGAAGGGGAAGCGGCTACTCAATGAGAGTGAGTCAGTCATCGACTCTATAGACTTTGATGATGAGGATGAGACTTCGGGTCCAACATCAAAGCTTAACGTTACTGACAGTGGAGCGTCTATTTTCAATTCTTTCTCTGAGGGCCAAGAGGGTGGAAGCTATGTTGCCACTGTTTACATGAATCATCACGAGAAACCCCTGTAAAACTTAAGGAAGCGATGCTATTTGTGAATCTTTATTCGCTTTGTTTTTTGAATTCGCACTTATATTCAATATTGAGAGTATTCTTGTCATGAATAATCGATTATCAGTTGTTTCTTAAAAAATTCAATGGTTAAACCAACTGGTGTTAGTAGTGGCCAGGTGATGGCCCTTTAGAGATATATCGTTAGTTGATGAGAAATTGAGAGTGATCCAATCAGTTTTGTTTGTAAATAGAGAGTTGTAGAATTTTTGAAAACAACTCATATAACTGCTCACGACCAGAGTTATATGATTAGTTGATTAAGTTTAAATGCTATTCACTAAACTAACACCAAACTAACTGCTGAAACAATAATCTATTGTTTACCAAAGACTGTGTTGTTGGGTTGGTTAATTTTCTTTAAAGCATAATGTTCCTAATCGAAATCCATGAATTATGAATTCGCATGATAAATATTAATGTAGGAACTTTCATATTGCAATTTCTTTAATAAAACTCTTTCAAATAGATCTCTTAGGCGAGGATCTTGACAGCGAGCTTTCCAACATCAGCTCCGTATTGGTTCCAGGCAGCGCTTGAAGCATCAGTGTCGAGGGTCTTAACAGTGCTGCAGACTTCAGAGAAGTGACCAATGGCGTAGGTGAGGACCTTTTGGACGATTTGGTCTGGTTTGGCTCCGACAACACCGAGAGCGGTACCGATTTGCTTAATGGCTGGGTCAGCAGCAAAGCATTGCTTGTGGGCAGCAGGGACGGCGTCAACAACAGCCTTGGCCTTGGTGACGAGGTCAGTGACTTTGGTCAAGTCGCAAGTGGAAGCAGTCTTGGTGAGGTCAGCGATGGCAGTGAGGAGAGTGCCAGCGGTGGCTTCATCAGTGCACTTGGCGGTGGTCTTGGTGTCAGCACCCTTGGCAGAGGTGGCTGAAGCGAATCCACCGAGGAGATCAGCGAAGCTGTCGAGGTTGGCTTGGAGTTTGCCGGCCATCATGAGAGCGAAGGTGATTTCTCTGGCGACCTTCTTGCTGGTGGAGAGCTTGAAAATGTTAACAACGAGCTTTCCAGCATCGGTACCGAAACCGAGGAAGTCACCACCCTTCAATTTCTTGTTAAGGCTGTCGAGGTTTCCGCAGACAGACAAGATGTGGCTCAAAACGTAGCTGGCAACCTTGGTCTTGATTTCAGATGGGGTGAGTCCCAAGACACCGAGTCCCTTAAGGAGCTTCTGGCCTTCTGGGTTAGTTTGAATGCATTGTTGCTCGCTGGCTGGGATGGTCTTAATGAGGGTTTGGACCTTGTTAGCGATGTCGTCAATCTTGGTTGGGTCGCATTTGGCAGCTTCATCCATAAGTGGGAGGAGAGTGGTTTCAATGGTAGCAAAAGAGGTTTCAGAGCCGCAAGCCATGATGGAGTTAACGTCAGCCTTATCTTGGAGGTTGGAGTTGATACCGGTCAAGACTTGGGTGAGATGATCCTTGGAAGTTTTGACATTGAGGAATTCAAAGTCATCCTGAGCGTAAGCAACGGTGCAGACGCAAGCGAAAAGAACGCCGAGAGCGAAGATGCTGACTTTCATTGTAATCAAATTAACTTTTTTATGAAAAATTATTACAAGGAGGCTTATATACGCATTACCGAATCGGCGCTTGAGCCAATTTCATCACATTGATATTTAATTTTTTTATTCTCTTACATATAGCTGCTGCACTGTCTCAATCAAGACGTTGATTACGTAATTTCAAAATACATGAGAAAATAATTGGACACTTTGGGCGGAGATTTCTAAGATATTAGATATTAATTCGAAAAATTTTGGTCTCAGATCCCAAAACTTTGATGCTTTTCCTCAAAATGACTAAAGGCTAAGATGTTAGCACAAGTGCTAAAATGGATTTTTCAAAAATGGAATGCTTCTATTGGCTTCAGAACAGACAATAAATAGGGTCTACCCGCATATTTCATTCTGGGAGGTGGTGTTGCCGGCAAGTTTGGAGCAAAGCTATTATAAACTTGTTTTTTGATGAACAGAATTGCTCTTCTCAATTCATTGTAGAATGAGATAGACCACATTTAAAAAAACGCCCAGAACTTAAATATCTCCGAAAGGAAGCATACTATTGCACTATTAGATGACGTTAATGCAATTCTTTGCTTTTATAAGGTGCATGAGAGACAGAAAGTCACTTCACTAATGATTTATCAGCCCCTTTCTTGAGCCATCCTATAATAAAAAAATAAAATTTGATTCGAATGAAAGTCAGTCTTTTCGCATTTGGCGTACTCTTCGCTTGCGTCTGCACCGTCGCTCAAGCTCAGGATGTCGACTTCCTTACTTTGGGAGATGCTGGAGCAGAATTCCAAGCTGCTTTGACTGGTCTCGCTAGCGCTGCTGGAGGTACCATCAATGTTGGCAATATTTACAACTGTGGATTCGCTTCTATTGCTGACACCTTGGTCAGTGGCCTCACCGATTTGATCACCGAAGCTTCTTCATGCAACCCATCCAAGGTTTCTGACATCGAAGCCAAACTTCAAACTCTCTTGGCTGATGTTCCTGCTTCCGTCACCACTTGCCTCCAATCCAACACTGATGCCCAAGCTCTTTTGACCGGCTTAGGTGTTGCTGGACAAACCCAAGATCAAATCCAAACCGCCATCACCAACTGGATCACCAACAACCCACTTACTGCCTGCTGGGATCTCCAAGGCTTGTACAGTGACGTCAACGGTGGAGACTTCCAGAAATTCGGCTCTGATGCCGGAGCTCTCATCAAGAAGATCTTCAAGAGCTCAAAGATCCTCCGTGCTCACAAGGACAACATCGCTCAAATCTTGACCGGTGTCAACTCCAACATCCAAGATCAAGCTGACGTTAACTCCATCGTCAGCTGCGGCTCTGAAACCACTTACACTGCTATTGATGCTGCTATCCTCCCAATCATGGACGAAGCCGCCTCTTGCGACCCAACCAAGATGGACGACATCGCTGCCAAGGTTAACACCCTCATCCAAGCCGTCCCAGCCAGCGAACAACAATGCTTCAGCTCCAATGCCGATGTTCAGAAGCTCCTTAAGGGACTCGGTGTTGCTGGACTCAGCCCAAGTGATATCAAATCTAAGGTCACTAGCTACGTTTTGAGCCACATCTTGTCCATCTGCGGAACTATTGACGGTCTTAACAAGAAGATCAAGGGTGGTGACTACCTCGGTTTCGGTACCGATGCTGGAAAGCTCGTTGTTAACGTCTTCAAGAGCTCAAAGATGCTCGGCGCTCACAAGGACAACATCGCTCAAATCTTGACCGGTGTTAACTCCAACATCCAAGACCAAGCTGACGTTAACTCCATCGTCAGCTGCGGCTCTGAAACCACCTACACTGCCATTGATGCTGCTATCCTCCCAATCATGGACGAAGCCGCCTCTTGCGACCCAACCAAGATGGACGACATCGCTGCCAAGGTTAACACCCTCATCCAAGCCGTCCCAGCCAGCGAACAACAATGCTTCAGCTCCAATGCCGATGTTCAGAAGCTCCTTAAGGGACTCGGTGTTGCTGGACTCAGCCCAAGTGATATCAAATCTAAGGTCACTAGCTACGTTTTGAGCCACATCTTGTCCATCTGCGGAACTATTGACGGCCTTAACAAGAAGATCAAGGGTGGTGACTACCTCGGTTTCGGTACCGATGCTGGAAAGCTCGTTGTTAATGTCTTCAAGCTCTCCACCAACCAGAAGATCGCCAGAGAAATCACCTTCGCTCTCATGATGGTCAGCAAGCTCCAAGCCAACCTCGACGGTTTCGCTGATCTCCTCGGTGGATTCGCTTCAGCCACCTCTGCCAAGGGTGCTGACACCAAGACCACCGCCAAGTGCACTGATGAAGCCACCGCTGGCACTCTCCTCACTGCCATCGCTGACCTCACCAAGACTGCTTCCACCTGCGACTTGACCAAGGCTGCTGAACTCGCCACCAAGGCTAAGGCCGTTGTTGACGCTATCCCTGCTGCCCACAAGCAATGCTTCGCTGCTGACCCAGCCATTAAGCAAATCGGTACCGCTCTCGGTGTTGTCGGAGCTAAGCCAGACCAACTCGTCCAGAAGGTCCTCACCTACGCCATTGGCCACTTCTCTGAAGTCTGCAGCACCATCAAGACCCTCGACACTGATGCTTCAGGCGCTGCCTGGAACCAATACGGAGCCGATGCTGGAGCCCTCGCCGTCAAGATCCTCGCTTAAGAGTCTACATTACATTGGAATTATTAAATAAGAATAAGAATAATATGATAAAGTTCGTATCTCCATAATAATGGCTACATTCATAGATTCAAAGATTTCTTTTACCAACACCATCATTTAAAGAAAAATTGAAAAAACAAAAAACTTGCATCCGTAGTCTAGATTATCATTCGAATGTTCACGTAAGTTAGTAGATCACAGAAAAAAACAATAAAATTATATAAAAACACTATAAAGCATCCTTTTTCTCAACAAAGGAGACCCGCTTTAATAGTTTCGTTAAGATCGAATGAATCATTATTCAACAACAAAAACTTTTGGAAAAATTATCACCGACTTAATATCTTAAAAAGCAACCAAACAAAAAAAACGACAGTCAGGTTAATCCAAACAGCATTCCCAAAACAAATAAAAAACTCTCATTTATTGTTTAATAATCATCGTACCGATGCCCTGCTTTTCTAAGATGATCATAGAGATCAGACGATTGCTTTGCTGACGACTTATAAGTATCGTCAATATAAAGTTCTGCATCCATACTATCCATAGCAAACGTAGTACCAGTATTATTATAGTGCCTTGGAGAATGAACTTGACTTCGTGAATTTGCATAAGAGAATTTTATTTTTTTCGGAGGAGGGGTTATAACAGTTGTTAGACCAGAAACAGAAACTAGTTTTCTCTGGTTTCCAATGATAGGCCGAGAACTGATATCCAAATAATCCATTGGCTTAGTATTCTGATATGGCTTTCGGAAAAATAACGCGGGATGCACGCCTGTATCATACGGATTTTTCTTTCTTTCTGTTGTATTGGCACCAGACTTGATGCTTTGGATTTTTAATTTCAGATTCCTCATGATACTCGTATGCCTTTGAAAAGTAAATTTATCAAGTTTCCTGTTTTTGCGTGTAAGTATCGGCTGGAACCCTCCAGAGGATTCAAACTGTATTTGGAACAGAGTCTTTCCTGACTTGTTAGAATTAAAGGTTTTTGATTGACTATTGGGCGATTGCATGCTGTATTGTGAAAATTTTGCTGAACTATCATGAATGTGATGTTAATTACTGCAGTTTACATGAGATTACCTTGGTCGCGATTGATATTTACTTGATTGCATGAACATCTCGTCTACATGTGGATGCGGTCTTTGGAGAGAATTAATGAGTGGCTTTGCCTCATGAAGCGCAACTTTGTGCTTGTAGAGTTGTGTGGAAACCGTGATTAATCCGCCTAGGTTGGATTCGTTTGGTGTGAAAAGCTTCGAGCGCGATTTGTTTTCCATCGTAGTTGTTGCAAAAAATATTTAATATGTTTGATTCACACACACACAATGCAAATCTCTGTTCCGATTAGAATCCGAGTTAATTTCTATGAATTTCAAACTTGATCGGATCCTTTTAAAGTGAATCGACTCCTTTTAAATGCTTTTCCTTTCCTAATGAGAGAAAATTTGCCTTTCAGCCTCGTCCATTAACGTTTGAACAAAAGAGATATCCGATAAACACCTCTTAGAATTATTTATTTCTTATATGTATTGCTTTGAATTCACATACTCTTATCGAGATCTAAGTCTACATCTGGTTTGCTATATAGGTTTATTTTGTTAATCGTGTTTAAACAAAGCCATAAATAACTTGCTCTTAAACTTATCATTTTGCATTGTTTACTAGCATATGAGTACGAAATATAATTCCCTAGATCAAATTAGATCATCTCTGCATGTTTGAATTCCTATCTGCAGAAAGTCGCTTAATTTTTTTGAATGAGATTTGCTTGTGGTGAAAGCGATCAAAACATGCTATGTTTTTCTGGTGAAAGCCGACACAATAATTAAGAGAGGAAAATGGCACAGAAACAAATATATATGCACTTAAAATCCATTTTCTCTCGAACTGATTCGAGATTCTTCGTCGCAATGTTTATGTACTTGATCAGATAATCTTACTTTTTCTTTGGTTGGGCAGCCTTCTTAGCACCACCACTCAAAACAATCTTCTTAGCTTCAGTTCTAACTTTCTTGGCGAACTACACGAACAAAAAGTTTGATTCAATTCATTCAATAATCATATCTACTTGTCTTCTGAGGACCATGGTCTTGAATCTTTCGAAATCATTAAGGGTTGCTCTTCTTGTTTTGATGGCGATCTTCTTGGCGGTGGAGGTTTCAGCCCATTTCTTCTGGAGTCCGAAATCTTCGATTGCTTTTTTGAGGTTTCCGTATCTAGGGTTTCTCATGATTGGGAGTTTGAACTTGGTCAAAGCGATTCTTTTAATTGGGATGAGTTGTCTCTCAACTCCGAGGCCAGGGCCATCAACCAAGACCTAAATGAGCGCTTAGAGAAGGGTTTCAGAAATAGATTGGTTACTCTTCTCTCGTTAAGAACGTCAATGATGACTGCGAGCTTTCCCTTAGCAGGACCGAAGTTGATGTGGCAAACTCTACCGATTTCGACGAATTTAGTATAGCCCTGAGGAAGTTTAGGTCGCTGGCAACGAGTTTGAAAGATTTACCATTGAAAATTTGGATTGCCTGTGCTTTTTGATTAATTCAGAACACCTGATTTATAATTTTATTGAACTCTCTACACAATATACATAGGAAAGGATATGAAGCAAAATAGAGACCTTATATGTATTAGAGCTGAAATAAAAACTTCAGCATTTTTAAGAGTGTCAAGTAGAATTCTTCATTAAGGAACATTTTATAATTTCTTGAGAGAACCTCCTTTTTAACTCAAAAAGGAAAATAGGAATGTAAATTTTGCGATTTTCGAGGTCAGTCTTCCTCTGTTTGAGAGCGGCGGATATTGAATGTCATTTCATTTCGTTGTATTTTGTTTTATGAGACTCGAATTGATTTTCAAATCGCTAAATTTGAATGCACAATTCTTCATCAGAAGCTCGGTTCTTGGTTTGGAAAAACCTTTAATGAGCTCTAATGATGTGTTTTTTTATTTGGCAAAACCACTCTTTTATTTTCACTTGGAGGGGGTCTACTCTCAATTGACTCTGAATGTACAAATTGGTTTCACATTTTTGGATTTAGCAGTCGGAAATATTTTAGTATGGCTATTAATACTATGAGAAACCAGAATCAACGAAGGTATGATATAGTAAATCAATTTGTCCCTCCTCTATTGAAGAATTTGATTTTGAAAATTAGATCATCTTAGTAGATTCCACCTTAATCAAATAATGTGCCATCACTGATCTACAATATTGGTTTTTCTATTCTATTGTCTATTAACTCATATCAGGAGATTTTCGAGAAATTATACTCACATAGTATTTTGCTATTTTATGTTATTACTATTCATTTTTGACTGCTTTTAATCAAAAATATTGAAATAAATCCCTTTAATTGTTATACTTCAATTGCAGACTCATGTTTACACCACATTAATGTGAAAATTCCATTATTTCTACCATTTTCGAATCTTACCCATCCGAACAGCCAGAATCAAAGAGAGTTCTGATTTCTATTGGATATGAAACCATTCTCTGGCTACCGGACAGGCTACTACCTTGAAACTTTTAATAACCCCATGTTTTACCATTTACAGCAATCCATGCTTTTAAATTTTTACAATTTCTGATTTTTGGCTAAATTATATTTTCAAAATCATCTAGCATACAATAATTTCAACAGTACCTAATTCATTCCGTTTTTCTTTAAAATAATGCACAATCTTTAACCTTTCTCTTTTTATCCTTGCTCTATCTGCTTAGCCATGCTCTCTTCCTCAAGACTTAGTTCATTCGTTGCTCATTCATATGAACCTCAATCCAAATTCAACTTTTACATACAATTCAAATAACTGCCTTAATGACAGCCCCAGTAGTCCTAAGCAAGTCTACTATTAAAGGGCAGCTACTTTATCTCCGATGACTTGAATATAGAGTGATTATGGAGTGTGAATTATAAATCCAAAGTAGGAGTTAATTTTTATCTAAGATGGTATATCTGAACTTTGCATTTCCTCACAGTTTCTCATCTGCTTCGTAGACCAAAGGTACCCAAGCTTTCGGTAAAAGACATCAGAAGACCCACACCTTCTGCAGAAGATGCGGACGCGTTACTTTTCACATTCAAAAGAAAAGATGCTCCTCATGTGGTTTCCCTGATGCCAAAACAAGACAATGTAATCTCACACCTCACCCAGAACCTCTCCTTATCGTTTTCTGCTTGAACAGACAACTGGGCTGAAAAGACCGTAGGCAGAAGAGGCCAAGGAACTGGCAGAATGAGACATCTTAAGAACGTGGCAAGAAGAGCAAAGAATGGCTTCAGAGAAGGAACCGTTCCTAGACCAAAAGTGAGAAAGACCGAAAAGAAATAAACAGCCTGAAGTATAACAGAAGCAATTGCTATCGCGCCTCCCCTTAAACGAGCAAGTTTCGCAATGGAATCTGATCGGTTTGCATTCTATTACTCAGCTATTAGCTGCATGTAGCCATTGGACTGTCGCCTTAGCAATTTGCAAAATAAATTTTCTCGTGTATGCTCGTCATCATAAAAGTGTTTACGTTCTGAATTATCTCTCTTGAACATGAATCGGATAACACTAAAAAATTCTATGACTTTCTACGTTTGATAGGTAATCGAATTGCCGTTCAATTTCTGCACAGTGGAAATGTAGGAATAGAACGCTCGAACAGGTAAAAGGCAAAATTGCTAGAGAGAGTAGTACTTTCCAGTGGCAATATACGCAGAAATAGCCACAGAACAACCTATTTAGGTGTTGTATAATAATTAAGTGCGGCCATTAGAGCCATCTGTTCGAAAGTATAGTTCGAGTATGAGTGTGGGACTGGGAGTCTTGAGCCCAGCAGCATTAATAATCCTTAAAAAAAAAACGTCAAAAATTATGTAGCCCTAACAAATTTTACTCTTAATCCATTTTTTTTAAAAATAATTTCTTCGCTGAGGAACATAAAAGCTAAACCACTACGGCTGTCAAAATATTTTACAGTCTTCCACTCTCTTTCTCCATTAATTGGGTACCCTCTGAGCACCGGGAAACACTAAAATAGAGTCAGCATATGGCCTCCTGAAGCTTTAAATATAAATTAAAACTTGAAGTTTACATTAAATTTCAATAAGAGAGGAGAACTACATTACTATCCACATGGCTTCTTCCAAGCTCATACTCACTATCGCTGTGCTCTACGCATGCTTTGCTTTGGGCATGACCGACTCCAAGCCAATAATGGTCATCGACTTATTCCGTCACGGCGCTCGCGCTGCTTATGATGATAGATGGGACACCACGAAAGCCTGGACTGGCAAGTTAGGAGAACTGACGAACGCTGGCATGAGAATGCATTATCTTTTGGGAAAAGCTCTCGCTCAGGACTACCCTCACCTGTTAGGAACCTACGACCCATCGCAAATTACAGTTTTTTCAACAGATGTTAACCGTACTATCATGAGCGCTTATTCCCAGCTCTTCGGCATGTTCTCCCCTGGAGCAAAAAATCTTACCGACTACCAAAACAAGACCGCCGTGCCTCCTGGACTAGAAACTTACAACTTCACTGAATTCCTCCCTGATAACTATCCTTTACCAAATGGTATTCAACCTGTTCCAGTTCATATCATCGCTCATGAAAGAGACTACGCTTTGGCTGCTGATGCCGGCTGCACAAACTTCCAGCAAGCAAAGGTAGACGCCTTGAACGCTACAGCCTATACCGACTTCATGAATACTATGAACGACACTGTTAACATGATCAAGTCGTACGCCGCACAATATAACATCAGTTTGCCTGACATCTGGTCCTATGGCATCCTGGCTGACACGCTTATCACTAACTACTTCGAAAACATCACTGCGCCAGTCAATGTGACCTATGGCTCTAAAGAATGGAACGATCTGATGTTCTTCAATGACTGGGTTGTCACCTATCTTTACACCGGTCAGCTTAAGAACCTCCGACTCATGTCCTATAACCTTTTCCAGAGACAGTTCGATTTACTCAACGGAAAACTCAAGGGAAAGTTCAACAAAAAGTTCGCTCTCCTCAGCGCTCACGATACCACTTTGTTACCAATGCTCGCTGGATTGGGAGTAGTTACTCCTCAGTGTCTCATGGATAACTACCTTGGAAAGACCAATGACACTCTTTGTAAATTCCCAGGCTACTCCTCAACGATCCTTACTGAACTGTACAACGACACTGATACGCCATACGTTAAATTCAGATACAACGGTGTCTATTTGAACGTTTGCAACAATACCAATAACACTTGCACACTTAAAGCTTACCAAGATCTTGTCGATCAAAGACTTCAAGGATATAACTACACCACTTGGTTGAATGATTGTGGTATCTCCACTAAGCCTGACCCAACTCCTCAACCAAAGCCTCCTCAACCAGATGATAAAGGCAATAGTCCTACTCTCCTTATCGTGCTGGTCGTGATCATCGGCATAGTTTGCATCGTTGAACTTGCTGTTTTGATTTCAATCCTTAGAAAATCCGGAAAACAAGCCGCCAACGCTGTTAATGATGCCAGTTTGATGTCTGCTTAAGACGTCTGAATTTTTCATATGCAAGGAGCCTGGGAATTAGATAGATATAGTGAAGAAGTCTGCTTTTTATATAATGATGGAGTTTTGCGTGTGACTTTATTTCTTTTGTGTGTTAAAGAAAATTTCCAGAGAGTTTTGCTATTTGCATATGATAACGCCGAACTATGAACATTCCCTTATGAAAAAGCGATGTTTTAATTGAGGAGAGAGTTGAGAGGATAAGTTTTCGTGTTGAAAAATACGAAATTTGCTGAATTTTGAGACAGATTCAGCTGTTAAGCGAGCGTTATTTGATGGATCTGTGAGCTGAAGTAAGGAAAAGTATTTGAGAAATTCATTCACAAATTTCATCGAATCGATCAAACTGAAAGTTCAAATGGTTAGATTACAGGTAAATGAATTAATTAATTTGATTTTATTCAAACAGAATCGCGAAATAGGAAGAAAATGCAAGAAGTCGAAGCAAAAAGAAAGCTAACCCCAGCCGACGGAGCCCACGTCTTTTTCACATTGATATTTTTGGTCGGAGCTTACTTAGTCAAAACCCGTTACACCACTGAATGCAGCGTTTCGCTCGATGTTGGACTTGATGTTTTGTTCTACGGTCTTCTCCTCTGGATGACTTATCTTCTGATTACTCTCGTTCCAAGATACAAAAACCAAGGCTTAAGATTTTTCTTCAACCTCCTCGATCTCTTCTACGCCTTCTTCCACTTCTCACTCTTCATCTTCAACGTTATTGCACTTAGCGATAGCGATAGTGATTGCGCGACCAAAGCACCAGAACTTCAATTCTTCGCTTTGTTATACGTTGTTGTTATCGGAATCACCCTTTCCATTGTGCTCTTGGGTGTCATAATCTGGGTTCTCAAGAGATGCTTCAAGCCAAATGACCTCGCTTTCCATCAAGCCGACCTCTAAGCGACTCAAGCAATTCTTGCACACGCGGTCAACGTATTGAATTGGCATTTCAGATTGTATCTGCAAAACTTCAAATATTTCACAAAATTTCACAACCAATGCGACTTTCTTTGAATAAATTCTATATTTACCTATATCTCACATTAATAGCATCTTCATACCTTAATAAGAAAGTCATTGCTTCATATCTATAACAAATTTGAATGAAAGTTACCCTCTATTATGATTCAAAAGAAGCTTTAACACAAAAAACTGGTTTTCTTTGCATAGCTGGCGGAATATATAGTTCTCAATTATTAGAGATATAGAATCAATTTACCAGAACCATCTCCTCTCTATTTCATCCCACCAGCGCTGCCCGCGTAAAGCCTCTGTAGTTTGTTGGGATGAAAGAAAAAGAATTATTCAAATTAAAATATCTTATTGAAAGCAAAAGAAATTCATAATGGAAACCCACTCGCTAGCATCCATGCTCGCTCGGTATTCAGAAATGAAACCGAAAACTTACTCCAGCATCCAAACTATTCAGGACACTAACTCCTACGTCCTCGAGAGCACAAATGAGCAACCTCAAGAAGATCTTCTTGCACTACCTGGCTCCGATACACAACAGCAGCCACAAAAACGTCTTTTCGCGCCTAACGTACGACTCACAGGTCACGGAGCTGAAGTGTACTGCGTAAAGTTTTCACCAGATGGCAACCAGCTCGCCAGCGCGGGATTTGATAAGCTGATTTTCCTATGGGATGTCTACAGAGAATGCAAAAATACAGCTACTCTCAAAGGCCATAAGAACGCCATCACAGAAATCAACTATTCAACTGACGGAACAAAGCTCTATTCATCTTCTGCTGATAAGACGGTCGGTGTCTGGGACCTCGAAGCGATGAAAAAGATAAAAAAATTCACAGGGCACACCTCGTTTGTTAATTCATGCTCTCCAGCTCGCAGAGGATTAGATATTGTGGTCTCTGGATCAGATGACGCAACTGCTAAAGTTTGGGATCTGAGGATGAAAGAAGCAGTGCACAGTCTAGATTGCAAGTATCAAGTGACGGCGACGTTGTTTAATGACACAGCAGAAAAGGTTATAACGGCTGGCATTGACAATCAGATAAAAATCTGGGATCTGAGAACGAAAAAAGTTGAAAATTATCTCGGAGGACACATGGATACGATTACTGGCTTGGCTTTATCTTCTGATGGAAGCTATTTGCTCTCTAATTCAATGGATATGACGGTCAGGTGCTGGGATATCAGGCCATTTGTAACGACACCAAGCAGATGCGTTAAAATCTTCCAGGGCAGCACACATAATTACGAAAAGAACTTGCTGAGAGTTGGATGGTCCGAGGACGGCCTCCAGATAACCGCAGGATCTGCAGATGGGTATTTGCTAACTCTATTTTCTTGCGCTAATGAGGCTAATGTAGGTATGTGTATGTGTGGGACACGACTTCAAGGAAAGTCACTCATAAGCTCAGCGGACACAGTGGCTCGGTAAGTCTATTCGAAGAGTTATCAGCTGATGTTTTTTGATATAGGTTAATGAAACGTGCATTAGCCCTAAGGATACTTTGATAGCTTCGGCGGGCAGCGATAAAAGTGTTTACGTTAGTGAGATTCCGCCGTCGATAGTGTAAGATTTTTACAAGCATTGAGAGGATTGAGATGATTGGATTCGGATTTTCAAAATAATATCAAAGACTGGGAGTCTGTAGGGGTAATTGCCTATTTGCTGTCTTTTTGTATGTGTTCATTTCTGTAAAATGCATTGTGGATTTTACTGTTGCAGATGATGTTCAGCATATACTAAAAGAGCTATTAAGAACATCTACAACTGAGGCTTAATGATGATTATCCTACGTCAATTCTCTCAAAAGAGAAAATCTATGAGGAAAAGTTATGGATTTGCTGAAGAGAAATGTAATTAATTGGAGGCAGTAGTTTTTTGAAAGTGGTGTTACAAGTTATATAGAGTGCGATTATTTGAACAAAGTATTCAAGGTAGTTTTTAATTGTCAGCAAATATAATATAAATATGATTCGTCATAGACTTTCTCTTGTTCATGCCGTATGTATGTGTTTGTGTGTGATTCTGTGAGTTACCTTCGATTTTTATCCTAAGGAAATTAGTTATTAATAATTATTCGCAATGGGAGGGAAAAAAGAGTGATAGATATCGGGTTCTGAGATAGTAATATTTCGTATCGAAGCGATGTATTACGCCTAAGAACCCGCTTTTATTTCCCTGCTCAGAGAAAATCCGTGCATGAGATGAACGGATTTTTAGAAGATTGAAGTATTTTGCAGGTTGTGGTACAAGAAAGGAAAAGATTGGAAAGTATCAATACTTACTTTTTAATGCATTTCAACAGTAGTCATCAGGTCTCGATCTGCCTCTCGATACGAATGACACCATATGAAGAGTCAATCATTCTTTCGGCGATGGCAATGCTTCTTTTCGTAGACATTATCTTTCAAGGGCTGCACAAATGCAACCTCTCGATCGTCGTGTATCGTGCACTGCCTGCACTGTTCTTTTACTTCTTTTCCATTTAAGTCTTCGTTGGAATATCCAACTCGTTTTCAATTACAAATTATTTTTGATTTATCAAATCACGTGTCTCTACTGAATAAATACTCAGTTAGGATTCCAATTATCAAGTTACAAACTTTTCAAAGATACTCATGTTCTCATGAAAAAAACAGTTGAGAGACATATAACGTTACGAAAATGGTCTTCAAAACCATATTAGCTATTGTTTTCTCAGTTTCTTTGATTAATCTTTCAATTTAGCCCCTCAATTCTAATTCTAACAAAAAAGTAATTTATGGAAAGTGTCAGAGGTCATTCAATGAAGAATTTATCTGCGCTCCTACCAAACGGTTGCATTTTTTAATTTCTTACGAAATCTTATATTTGCTTCACTTCCTCCAACTTATTTTTTTCTCATCTACATGATTTCAACTTACCATTCTACTTTACTTACAGAAATACATTTGTATTATTATCATCGACTAGACTCATTCGTAACTGCTCTTAGGATTTTTTGGAGAATGATTGACAAACGAACACTTCAGAGGAATTGAGTTTTTGGTGCAAATGCTGCGAAAATACGACAATATATAGAGAAGGATAAGCTAGCTGTAAAGCGCGTTTTTTTATTTTTAATGCTGATGTTTTCAGAACCTAAATAAAAACAGGAGCAGCTTGAATCCTTCTTGAGGGGTTTCGAGCTTATAGCCGTGTTCTTCTGGCCCCTCCTCCTTGAATAATGGTGATTCCGCTGCTTATTTAAGGGCAGTATGGGCTGAACCTTTGGTGGCACCGACACCAGGCTTACCGTGGGTTGTTGGTTTATAGGTGATACCGAACTCACCAAGATATCGTCCAATCATATCGAATTTGATTTCCACAGCTGCGAATTCTTTTCCTGTGTGAATACCGACGATTGAGCCGACCATCTCTGGAAGAATGATAGCGTTTCTCAAGTGAGTCTTAACAATCTTTGGCTTTTCTCCAGGTTGGAGGTTCTTCTTGGCCTTTCTCAATTTAATGATGAATCTTTGGTATTTGTGTCTGAGACCTCTGCCGAATCTTCTTCTTTGTCTTGCGGAAAAGAGCTCAGTGAGTTTCTCGTTCTTCAAGGCCATGAGGTCCTCAAGCTGGAGTCCTCTGTAGGTGTACTTTCTGACTGCTCTGTCTTTTCTGCCTTCTACTTCTGCCATCTAATCTTTTTTTGGAATTCAACTCAGATTTGAAGTTTTATTGTTCACGGTTAAATCGCACTATATATGATCTCGCTACCCCATAGCATGTGGAAAAAATGCAAACCAAGAGATTATTGTAAATCTTTGCCGATTAAGAATAAAGGATTCCAGATTTTTAGTTCACAGAGGCCATTGATCATTATGGAATTCCAGAAGATGATCCTAGAGAAATTATAATGCTTTAACTATTGGTTGAAGGTTATTAGAGAGAGAGTAGCTAGTACCATTAGTGCTATTCTATCGATTTGAGAATATTGCCGTGAAATTTGGTAATAGCAATTTGTGGAAAATTACTCTGTAGTTGCAAACAGATGTTTTGATAAGAGCTCACAGAAAATAAACGTCTTTTCAGATAATCAATTGAAAGCACATCGTTTTCTGTCTTCGTTGCCCTCTCAGGCTGGACAAAATAACCTTATTTCTTTTGGAAGTTTTAAGAACTTCACTGTAAAAGTTTTCTTATATCCCAATACAATAAAGCCAAAGCGAACTTGAGTGTTTCATCTTGAAGAGTTTTATCATCTTTCCGAATCGAAACTTTTCAATCAGCAGGCTTTCACCTTAGATTTTATCTTTGTCTGTAAGGTTGAGTAAGTGTTATATCGAATCCTTGTTATTGCGAAAGAATTAAAACGTCGAAATTATTATTATTGAAATAAAGCAACACCCTTCAAAATGGCCATAAAAAAACCAGTTAGTAAGCATTCCTTCTCCTTGGTGTAGTCTAACCCATTAATAATTGCATAGAACAAATCGTTGCACCTTTCGATGAACTGAATACGAAGCTATGGTGGAGCTACCGTGAGGTAACCCCCGAAGAAATCACAACAATCAGCACTTTCCTGCAAACCTACGTCAAAGACCTACAAGTCATTCCAGATCTATACGAAAACATGAAATACCTCTTTAAATCGTTAGGTATCTCCCCGAAATGCATAGTTTCTTCATCTTAACTAGGCCTCTATCACCATCCTTTCCTCAACTACCCCATCAAGAAGCCAGTCAAGCCAACGGATTCAGCAAATCCGCTTACAATCACCCAGCCAGAAGCTCAATCCCAAGCACTACCACAAACTCAGCCAGGAAAATCAAATCAAACGAACCCCACTCTGTCTCAGCAACAACAACTGCAACAGTCTCAGTCCCAGGATCAGTCTCTTGAGAGCACTTTGATACAAATAACACATCAGAAATTAGATGCAATCACGCTTAGATTATTAATGCACTGCTGGCCGACCTCGAAGTTTGAATGCTTGAAGCTTAGCGACAATAATTTCGATAATCTCACTGAAAAAATGCTTTTGGACCTCGTTACAACCCCAAATATCAAAATCACTAAATTTTTCAATGACTGGAATCCGCCGAGGCTCCCTGAATTCTGCACTAAGATGTAACCTTTCCAATAACTTCAGCAGTTGATTATTATTTCTCAGCACTACGAGCCCGAATATAGAATTTCTGAGTTTACGATGCAACAACCTCGACGACAATCAAATCAAGCAGCTCAGTGATGGATTAAAGACAAACAATATGCTTAAGTTTTTAGATCTCTATGGCAATCAAATCACTCAAAAAGGTTTGTTTTTCCCATTGACATTCAGAAATTTGCAATATTTCCTTCTGTTAGGTGTTGAAGCTCTCGCAGAATTGCTGAATCAGAGCGGGCCTTTAGAGTATCTGGGCCTTGCGAAAAATTTGCTGTCAACAGCAGACGATTTAGCGAGCTTTTTCAAAGTTATTGGTCGGTTCCCAATGACGAAGGAAGAAGCTGAGGCTCACCAAAAGAAAGAAAAAGATCGAGATGCAATCATATTGAAAAACCAAAAGGTAAATAGTCACGCGGTTGGGAGTGAGATCTGAATTATTTCGGAACTAGATGAAAAATAAAAAGGGTTATGTTGAAGAGCCTGTGCCAATACTCGATCCTATCCAACAGCTCGAAGACGGAAGTAATAAGCTTATACATACATTTATTCTAAGTTTTCTCTCATCAGGCTGGATACTGTTAAAGAATAATAAGATCAGTTTGATTAACTTGGCATTGAATGGATTTGATGATGAATCCGTGCCTGCGTTCGCGAGATTTTTGTCGAATACTGGCGATCATTTCACGCTTGTGCTAGCAGAAAATAAACTTACAGAGACAAGCAAAGCGGAGCTTAAGTCCAAATTCCAGAATAGAATCATGTTGTAATTTTTCTGTTCAAATAAGGCTCTTTCATATTTTCTGTAAGTCGTTAAGTCCATGAGTTGAATTCAGCTTTTGATATTTCTGTTTTACTTCGAAGACCCCTCTCAAAGGCACTAATCTAAGTTTGTTCCCTTTAAAATACAGAGTTAATGGTAGTGGTCTCAAAGCCCGAGTAACTTTCTAAGTCGGGCTTTTTGATTTGCTACTTTACGATGAGTCATTTTATGAATAGATACGCTGGTTATCCGATAAATAAATTCAAGGGATTAACTGAGTTTTTATTAGAAAGTAAAATCTTTGAGAAATAAAAGTAACAATGGCAAGTAAGAAAAAGGACGCCCCAACAAACCCCAAGGAACAGCTCAAGCAGCGTATTTAGCTTTTATTTTACCAAAGGTAATCTCCTAAATTAGAGACCAAAAAGACTCTTCTTGGCAGAGATTTTGTAAAGAACAATGAAAGTTTCACAACGGAGCAAATCATGGAAATTTTTGATACGTTCGATTGCTTCGTGGACCCAAAATCAAAGCTTATGAATATCACTAGTCTTATCAGCTGTGCTAGCTCCCTTGGTCTTGATGAAAAGCATCCTACTATTTTGAAAGTGCTTCAAAGCATCTCTGATGAGTTGGGAGAAGTCGATTTTGAAACATTTGTGAATGAATTAACAAGACGCCTTGGAAGTGCTCGCAGTCGGGAAGGAAGACAAACGCTTTTTAATCTCATTGATGCAGAGGGCAAAGGTGAACTGACTGTTGATGATTTGAGGAGTCTTGCAAAGGAAGTGGGACATATCATCACTGAAGAGGAGTTGAAGGAAGTAATGGATAATATTTCGAAGGGAGAACCTATAACTTATGAAGAATTTGAAAGATATCTCGCTCGTAAGCTAGATCGATAAAAAGAAGCGTACTATATTCGAAACTCATTAAAATTCATCGTTGGATCTTCGTTATACTGAGATATATTTGCAAAAAAATGTATAGCAAGTAAGAAAGATCGAAAATATTTACCTCAAGCCCTACCTAATGTCTCCTTGTGCCAGAAATTTGAGCAATGCATTGTAAAAAAAGATATATATATAAATAAGTGGATGGATGTTTTCAGTTTCTGATTAAATGGGAGCTAAATTCTACGACAAGAGTGCATCAAAGGTGAAGCTTTGAGGTAAAAATGCAGCTTAATGATGAAATGGAAATAGGATTTTAGGCTATGCTCATCTTGTAAGACTGACTCTAACTTCCATTAATAAGTTAAATACGTTAAGAATCATCTTATTACTTAATTTTTTCTTTGTAAAGCGAATAACAAAGTTAAAGGATCACTCAAATGTGGCGAAACAGAAGTAAGCTTGATACGCGAACACAGAAAACTTGAGAAATTTATAAGAGCCTCCTGAACTTACTGAATAGATAAGCGATTCATGATCTAATTTTTACATGCGTCTATAGTTTTCCTTCGCGACTCAATGGGTCTCAAATTAAAGCCTCATGTTTATCCATAGGTTTTCCATAGGTGATTTTCGGCTAAAAGACTTAAAAAATATGACTCACGGTTGAAACGATCAGATTATAGGAAACAAAATAGAAGAAAGTCCAACGACTGTGTTTCTGTTAGGACAATCGGCTGAGATCGACTTAATAAATCCTCATATCATGGTATCTTTTGTAGAAAATATGCTGTTTTCTCTTAGATTTGTATTTATCGAGCTCCGTTGTAAATGAAATCATTTAAAAAGAAACCGATTAAAATATTGATATTAATAAAAGAACGTAAAGGGAGAAAAAGAAAAAATGAACGGCACAGCCAACAAGACAATCAATCGGACAACCACAGAGGCTAACACTAAGAAAGCGCAATTGGGATACTCCAGGCAAGCTTAACAATCGCGTTGTTCAATCATTTACCATTTAAAGGTTGCTTGACAATCACTATGACCCTTCAGTGCATCAAAAGCCATGGATTGCCCCTGGAAAACAGCCCGGCGTGTAAACTCCTCATCTCAGACTCTTCAATTTGAACATTACAACATAGAAAATTTGACCATGACGACTCTGGCTTGGGATATCGGATCGTTAAGCCCTACAAACTGCGAAACTTTAAAGAAAAATACGAAATCGACGAGGAGCTGAAGAAGAATTACAGCAGCCCTTTTAGAAATTTCAAAGAATACGAGAACCTTCGCAACAATGAGATCCTTCTGACAATCGAATATTGGTAATGATATCTCTTTAATGCTTCTCGTACTGATAATTTATACTAGCACAAACTGCAAACAACATCAGAGCTCGACCAAACACGACGAGGAAAAATATTATCATTTCGCAGTTAGCGTGAAGCAGCAAGTTCTCAGTCAATTCCCTATTGTGAAAGTGCTTCTGAAACCGTTGCTTTTTAATCCTACCGATGAATCTATCGAATCCTTGGCTCTGAGAAAAAGAATCGGTAATTTCTCGACCTTATCAGATCATTGGAGATAACTCTTGCTGGTTTTAGGTGCTTTTGAGGTGCAAATCGTCAGCAAAAATGCTCAAGGCGAAATTACCAGTGATATTCTGCACTCGAAACTACAAACGCGGGCTTGGCCTGATGTGGCAGCCGTGGTTGAAAAAGTCTCCAATTTTGTGCCAAAGGAAGAATTTGTTGTGAGACTGATCGATCGCAATTACAAAAACCCGGTGTATGACTCTCAAAGGGAAGGAGAGCCAGAGCATCCAAAGAAGAAGGAGTCAAAGCTCCTTGGCATCAAACTGAGATTAACTCCGCATAGACTACACAAAAACACGGGAACAGACACTGAGAGGTCGCTGGATATTAGAGGAGCGTCGTTTATGACCGGCGGCAGACCAACTAGTGGACAGAGCTTGCGCCCTGTTAGCGGACAAAGTCAAAGGCCAATGAGTGCGCAACAGCGTCCAAAGAGTGCGTATTCCAGTATTTCCGCAAAAAGCCAGGGAAGTCTTGGGCGATCGATGGCTGACACCGGTGACATGAGAAGACCAACTTCGGCGAAGGCGCGTAGACAGTACACGTTGGAAACCGATGCTGATGGCGTTGCTGCGTTTAAAGATATTCCTCATGATATTTATGAGCTCGAGGTCGTTGAAAATAAAAACTATCTTCCTGAAAGAAGAGTAATTATCGAGTTAATTATTGGAAAGGCTGAAAATGATTTATAGTTGATCAATTTCTTTGAAAGAGCAGAAAATGGCGAGCCATTCGAAGAAGTCATCGAGCTCAGAGAGCAAACTTTGGCGTTTTGTATGATAAAAGTGGTTGAGAAAGGACCCTATGAGCTTCCGGTCAGCGGCGCTGAGATTCAGATTCGTAAGCGAGAAACAAAGAGCGAAACTAAAAGTAAATTGCGTTTTCAAAAGAAGTCTTAATATGTTAATCATCCACAGCTGTTATATTGCGAGAAAAAGATCCTATTTCAAAGCCTGGTCATTACGAGTTCCTTATCGACCCAGGCGAATATGTCATTATCGCCATCAAAGACGGCTATGAAGAATCCCGTGAAGAAATGGTCGCGGAGAAGGGTGAGAATGAGATCACATGCGCTATTACTCCATTGAACGCGAATATCCCACTTAAAGCACTCATTGGAACCACAGCACAGGTACTCCAGAACAGACAAGAAGAATACGACACTAACAAGCGCCCTGAGCGACCTGGAGAGAAAGGACATTCAAAGGGGCAACCTCAACCTCAAGGCGGCCAACCGCAGTTCAAGGACCAAGGGCAGAAGAAAGAGAGAGTGCAATCAGGTACGCCTTCCGCTTCCAGGCCCTCTCATTAATATAAAATAATGGCTAGCTCAACAAAAGAACATCGAATTATTTGTTTATGATGCTGATACCCGTGAACCAATCGCGAATGCTCAAGTCACAGTAATCAAGTTTTTATCGGAAACCAGCCTCTAACAATGTTTTCTATTTTTTCAGGTCGAAGAGATTAACCTCAGGCTTTTGACCGACAAAGAAGGTAGATGCGCTTTCCCAGTGAATCGCTTGAGCAAGGGAATCCTCACTATTTCAATGGATAACTACTTCGATATTTCTGAGGAGTACGGACCTGACACTCTCGACATTCAATTCCTCAATAAAATGAAATTCCCTCTCATCAAACGTCCTGGCCACGATGAATACCATTTCCGCTTCCTCACCGACCACGAGGAAGAAGAATTCATTAAATTAGATGCTATCACCAATGATAGACAGGGTGAAGAGAACCTGAAAATCGAGAGAAAGAAAAATTTCCTCGGTCTAAAACACGTGGCGAGACGCAATGGAATCTACAGAATTGTGGCCACGATCACCAACCCCGAGCTATTTTTGAACCCTGAAAACAAATTTATCATCTCTGGCCCAGAAGACTACGGCATGATCGATATTCCGCTCCTCCCAGAAGACATGCTTGAAGCAAAGACAGTTTATTGGGATATCGTTTTTATCTCAGGTAACTCATACATACATTGAAAAAAAAAATTCTCATTGAACTCAATTTCCAGCTCCTGATCTCAGACTGGTCGAGATTAACGCCTATTCTACCACTATGCCCAAGGTCACGGACTACCTTAAGCAATACCAGTCGCTGTTAAAGTTCTTGCATAACTCAAAGAGCGTCGATATTAAAGGCATTTTAGGTAAAAAAACCTTGTTTGTAAAGAAGTGTTTAATGAGGGTTTGTATATCATTAGGCTTTAATAGTAAAGAAAGAGAGCTTGCTGATGGCGATATTTTTGTTCCATTGAAGACGATACTGACTAGCCTCGATAAATACGGTTTCGAAATCGAAGATAAGCGAGGATTGTCACATCTATTACAGTCTGCGCGAGTGCCAGGAGATATGTATAGCTATGGAGTGTTAGCAAGGAAATTCTCAGAAATTCAGCCTCCGTTCAATTTTATCGCTGAAGAACCAAAAAATGAAGTAGTAAATGAAGATGAGGACGAGTATCTCGACAACTTTGAAGACGACGCCCAGTAGTGCTCTTAATTGAGAAAGCAGGAAGAAAAAAAGTTAGAATATTAAGTGCAAAATTTCAAAGATTTCGATTCATTTTTTGGTAACAATTGATAGAGACTCGATTCCTTTGTCATGTTAAAGATCATGCCCTTTTCATTTTAACACTAAAGCTGAAATCCAATGCAAAATTGAATTCATTTAGCTCCTAAGCCACAATTACAAATACCTAAATCAACCACACTGAACGCTCAGGAGGTCCTTGGGCTCATCACGCTGTTGCCATAAGCAACTCATTTGATTTTTTATTTCCCTGATGATTATTTAAATCATGTAGAGAAACTCAATAAATTCAATAAAACTACAATAAAACCAAAATTTGAATTAGTGATCCGTTAACCCATCATTATGTCAGGTTAGTGTTCCTCAACTTCATTGTCCTGATCCATATACTTCATTGGTTTAGCCAAAAAACCTGAAGAGAAGAAAGTGGCCAAGGAAGAGGAGATAGATAAAAAGAAAAAGAAGGATAAAGACGACGAGAAGAAAGAAAAAAAAGAAAAGAAGAAAAACAAAGGCGAGAGCGAAAGTTCAAATAGTTCGAGTTCTCCGGACGCCTTATCTAAAATCGCAAAGACAAACTCTCAGCCTGAGATAAAAGTCCATGAGCAGCCGGCTCCGAAGGAGAAAATGTGCTACTTGCATAATCATAGAATCGTTCATTTCTGCGAAACCTGCGAAGAACCCATTTGCGATAAGTGCATTCTACTCGGACCTCACAATAACCAAGTAAGCATAGCTTTAGAAGCATTCGTAATTGTTATTGAAACTAGCTGCATCGTATTAATGGGATCAATGAGGCGTACCTTCCCCGAGCACAGGCTCTGAAGCAGGTCATTGACACGAAGCTAGCAGCTAAACGCGCTGAGGTTATCAAGCAAATGCAGAGAATTGACAACAGGATTGAGCAGATAAAATACGTGAAAACCATGATAGAAAGGGACATTAAGACGGAGTTTTCGAAAATTATCGATAAGCTTCGCATGGCGGAGGGTGCTAAGACCGCGATTCTGCTTCATTGTCTTTCAGATTTGCAAAAAGAGGTGGATAAGATCGATGATGTCACTCTACATGTGAACGAGTTAACCAAAGAGGATGGCGACCCAGCTGATCTTCTTCTTAGAATGCGACCGATTTCTGAGGAGATCGAAATGGTGCTTTCGAGAGTGATTAACAAAGAGATCCAAGTGACTCCGGAGCTACCTATGGATCTGGAAGAACAGCGGGAGAAACTGGAGAAAATGAGAATAGCGCAAGAGATCATCGATTTTAAAGATAACGTTATCACGCAGTTGCTTGTTGAAAAAGAGGAGAAGTTTGATAAGCAAAAAGCAGAGTTTAAAGAAGCTATGGATAAATTTAAAGCAGAGCTTGAAAGTCGAACTACAGCCGAGCTAGATGGTTGGCTAAAGTAAGTTTTGAGTAACGCGCGGTATAATGACCATGTTCTTGCGCTTAGAATTGCAGAAAGGGCGAATGAATTGCTTCTTGACACCCAATTGGTCTGTTTCTTCTGTGGAGAAGTACTTGACGATACTACTGTTAATTCGACTTGTTTCGTCAACAACCGGCTGAATCTACCACAAAGCTGTAAGCCGCTATCTTCATTATTGTTCGCCTAAAGCGTTTGACAGTTACAGGTTACTCTGAGGACTACCCCGACAAAAATATATTCGGAAAGCTGAGGCATAGTTTTGGATATCCTTTGCAAGAGGCTTTGGATATAACTAAATCGAGAGATCCGACCACCAAAGCGTCGAAACTCTTCGAAAACAGGAATTTTAGACTGCAGTATAGACTGCAATTAGGTATATTCAATCATTGTGAGTAATGATAATAATACTGGGGGATGTTTGATTAGAATTAACACTCTCTAAGATCAAAAAGTTTTATCTTTCGAAGGCTGACGAACTGGAGAAACTATTCAAGAATAATGACAAAGGAAATAAAGGTAATTGGCAAAATTTCCTCAAAAAATTAACCTGGAAACTCTGATAAAATAGGGGTTGTCAGCGCGATTACATTCGCCTATATTCTACACGAAGCTTGTGGAGTTTCCCTGAAAGACGTGGATATATTGCATTCTTTCTTGGATCCAGACAAGAATAATCTGGTTCCTTACGAAGAAATGTTGAGGTTGTTCAAAGAGCCAGCATACTTAAACGAATTTATCAATAAGCGCTATCCGCAATTAAACGATGCTGAACTCTTGAAGGAAAGGCGGCGGGGGGAGGTTAAAACAAACGTGCAAAGTGTTGCTGACAAGCCGCTTGGTGGATTTTCTGGCACAATGTACCCTACTTCGGGAAGATCGCATTCACCCATGAGGATTGCCAGTTTGTATTAAAGTAGAATATTCATTCGTTTGAGAAGTTGTAAGACTCTATTACTGCTTCTAAAGCAACAACAAATTTATTTATCATGCTTTAAAGTACCAAAAGATATATACTCTTAATGTCGAAAATTAGATAAATTTTGTGAAATATACCTGCTATCTTTCCATTGATTTCAATTTTTCTCTACTATTCCTACGGCTATTAGGCCAACGACTTGCTAAAAGTTCAAAGAAACTGATTTTTTCCAGTTGAGGGGCGGGGTAAATTTGATTCAGCGTCTTTTCCAGTTCGTTTCAATAAATTCGATCAGAATACGATATTTGAAATTTCAAAAAAAAAGAGGATAGAACTTTGTCTGAGCTCCCATGGGATTACTTAAGATCATCAAGAAAACCAAAGAAAAAGAAAAGGAGATTCGACTTCTGATCTTGGGACTTGACAACGCCGGCAAAACCACCATTTTGAAGAAGATAAACGGCGAAGATATCGATAAAATCTCACCGACTCTTGGATTCAATATCAAAACCCTCCAATACGATGACTTTAAGCTCAACGTTTGGGACGTGGGCGGTCAAACCACGATTAGATCGTACTGGAGAAACTATTTCGAGCAAACAGACGGCTTGATTTGGGTGGTTGACAGCAGTGACAAGCTGAGATTGGCTGACTGCAAAAAAGAACTCCACAGCCTTCTGAAGCAAGAAAAGCTTGTCGGAGCCACGCTTTTTGTGTTTTGCAACAAGCAAGACATTGAAGGAGCGCTCAAGGAGGATGAGATTAAGAAATTCTTGGATTTGGAAGAAATTACGACGAGACATTGGGGTGTGATTCCTTGCTCAGCAAAGACTGGTGAGGGTCTGCTGGAAGGTATCAATTGGCTTGTTTATGATATTGCAAGCAGAATATTTATGATGGAGTAATCGAGCAGTCATCTGCGAGAAAGAGATCTATTATTAAAACCAATAGACTCTGGATTGAGGGATTGAAACTCTGGTTAGGGTTCATCAAAGTAATGTATGTTTATTGTGGGTTTGTATCATCAGCAATTTCGTTCATTCATTCACTACATCATTTGAGAATTCATCATATCGGCAGTTAAAATTCAAGGAATAGAGCCGAGAGTTGTTAAATGTTCCTGGTGATAGGGTTATAGGTGAGTCTCCACTCATTGAGCATGAGATATTGCAATTTGTGGAGACAAACTGCTTTTGTTGTTAGATTTGAGATATATAGAGTGAGTATAACCCAGAGGAGATAGTCATTGCAAAAGGGGGTAATGTTGGAAAGCCCGTCTAGCTCAGTCGGTAGAGCGCAAGGCTCTTAACCTTGTGGTCGTGGGTTCGAGCCCCACGGTGGGCGTTCTTTTTTATTTATTTTATGAAACGTTCATCTAATTAGCAAAAATGCTTTTTTTGAGGAAATTTGTGGTCTCTTGCCTTAGAAAAGTTTGCAAGGGCTCTAATTAGCATGACGAAAAAGATCAGATATTAAGAGTATTTCTAGTAAACCCTCAAAACAAACAAACAGGAATCCAAATCCTATTTATGTCCTCAAGTATTTAACTACTTATGTTGTTACCAGAAAAGGAAGAGAGAATTTATCATAGTGAACACTCTTAAAGATTCCTTAAGGAAAGTATGAGTTTTTAATGTAAATTTGAGAAAGCAAGGTTTCGATCTTTTGAGTGTAGTATTTCTCAAGACAACGAAGGTTACGTGTTTTAATGAATTATTTGGTTTGAGACTAAAAAGATATGAAAATTTTGATAGTTCTTTGTAAGCAGCTTTCTATCCTATGCAGTTTGAGAATGGTTGTATCCATTGTCAGCGATGGCATCCAAGTGGAGACATGTTCGCAAGTGCTTCAGAGATGAGACAGCTAAATTCAAGAATTTCAGCGGAGAGAAGTTAGTTGCAAAGGACATAGTCATGTAAATCTTTCTCATGGAATCATCCACTTATATTTAAGCGGACGAATCTAATGATAGACTTTGACTAGTCCTAGCATACTTAATAAATCCTCAGATTTGAGATCAATTAGCTGCATTCAGATTATCAGATGCACTCCCAGCATATCCCCACCCAAATTGCATCGCAAATATAGTAGATGATGATGAGCCAGAATTAATAAAAACATTGCGAACGCTATATCACCTTCTTCCCTCATGCCCATGCTTTGTTCGCAGATGGCTTCGGTACGTGACTTGGGCGCCTCAGCGGGGAGACTAATCGAAGGAATGAAAGCAATTTCGCAATTTTCTGTGTTGAGAAGGCTCTTTGATTTTAGAACCAAATCTTAATAAATTGTTATTAATTTTAGTTATTTGGTGGGTATATGTTGAGCGCACATTGAAGTGACATTGAAAACTCATCTAATTGCTTTAAGTAAGAATCTGTTGTAGGCATACATGGAACTGTAAAAAAAATCTGAAGCAGCTTGAAATTTTTTCCAATATTGAAAGGATTTTCAAAAATAACTTTTCCAAAAGTGATCCAGAAGGCAGGTTCTTCCTTTTATTGAAATAATAGCCTCCCCAAGTAAATTTCTCTTCTATCAGCATTAAAATGTTTATGAATAGACAGAGTGTTTCGTTCACTTCAATTATTTGCCGGTTTGTCTGCTCTAAATGTAAAGAAATATTTATTCGACGATTTTTCTGGAGGTCAGTATAATAGTTCTTAAAGTTGTTTGCTGACTTCTCTACCTCTACTTCATGATTTAAATATTTCCTCGATAAAACTCACAGAAGAGACTTGTAGTAGTAAGTGGCTAGGCTGGAATCGAAAAAAATAATTGATTTAACTTTGCTTGCCCGATAAAAATAACTTTCCTCTTGTTACATCTGTTACTTTTGCAGCCTTATGGTTGGAAGTACTCGCTATCAAGTCCCTACTCGAATTTCTATGTACACAGATAATCCAATATGCAAACATCACGTTTGGTACAATATTAAATTATGAACTGCATGCTTTTTATAATCATGCATATCTTTTCTCGAAAACTTGCACTTCTCCTACCTATGAAGACTGATGATACCATTATTTCCTCCTCCTCCAATGATATGCAAAGTTTCATTCCTTCCGATCAGTCGAAATCTAACAGATTTTTAAATCTTCAGCAAGATTGATTGAGAATGGTTCTCATTTCTTGCTAACTTAGAGCAAGCCTGTCATTCTAGCTTAATAATGAGCAACACAATTAGCAAAAACTGCCACGGGTCTTGACCAATCGCTGGAACCACTCAGCAATAGCTAGCTGGCGATTTTCATTTTTTTTAGTGAACTACGATACTCTAATTCATCCCGGTCGGATCGAGCCACGACGATGATTGAAGCAATTCACTATAATAGCACGACTCTTTGATTGAGAGATAATGTAAAATTATTTCATCAAACGAAGCATCCAATATGGAGAAGCTGAAAAGACAATCCTCTAGCAGCCAATCCGCTGAAACTAAAGAAAAAACAGGAAAGACTCTCTTTCTCATTAGACATGGAGAATCGAAATATAACTCAGAAATTAGTCGAGTCAATGAGCAGTTTGTAGGTGAAGAAAGGGTCAAAAAAGTCAGAGAATTGAGGTTTAGCCTCGAGTTGATCGACCCTTCACTTACAGACGAAGGAGAACGACAAGCGAAGGAATTGACAAGTCTACTCAAAAACAAAAACGTTGGACTCGTAATCACTTCTCCTATGAGAAGATGCCTACAAACAACACGATGCGCTTTCAGCAACCACCAAAGTAAGCCAAAAATGATCGTACTTCCTCTACTGAAAGAGCATTCCCTTGGAACTTGTGACATACCAGATGATATTAAAACAATTGAAAGCGATTTTCCGGAATTTGATTATTTTTTATTGAATGACTATTCATGCAAAGAGCTTTGGTTTGTCGATATGATGGAGAACGAAGAGCAGAAAAAAGCGTTTTATACTGAGATGGAACGAGATGGGTCTTCACATGCTGCAGATGGTATTGAGAAAGTCCACAAAATTATGACGCAAGAAATGGTCAAGGCTCATCCCATAGCTTATGAATCATTGGAAGATTTGAACAAGAGAGTCGATAAAATCAAGAAATGGAGAAAAGAGCAGCTTCGAGGTGTCAAGGATGAAGAGTCTGTGGTTGTAGTCGCGCATTCGTATATTCTACAGACTTTTATCTCGAAAGATGGCTTGGTTAAGTTGAAAACTGGAGAGATTTACGAGCATTTTCTCTCATTCGACGAAGAATAACTAACAAAATTATAATAATTTATATTACTCGAATACTTAATTTTTCTAAAGTAATCTTATCACTAAATTCCATTGATTTTGTCATTTTTGTGGGATTGGTGGAGAATTGAATGCTTTGAATTCACAAAAAATTGCCTGTAAAATCATTTGTAATTTTTATTTTATTCGAAATACATTTATTGTTCAGAATTTAAAAGTTCCTAAACCTAAACTAAACTCGAGTGTGCACTTTCAAAGCAACTAGGGCTTCTTTTAAACAAGCATTTAAGTTCTCAAAAACTTGACGAAATATTCAGTTCACCAGCAAACATGAGAAGATTCACAGGGATCAATGAACAATTATTTTAAGATAATTTAAGATCTTAGGATAGGAGTGGTCTTGTTGCCTCTTACCTTATGCTAAGAATCCTCTTTAGTCGATTCCTGTCTAGAGAAAGCATGCAGACCACATAAATCCTTGTATTTTGATTGAAATGGAATGAAATGAAGGGGACAAATTACGCGCGCCTGGTGTGGTTCCAGTAAACAAGATCTTTTCGGTATTGAAATCAATTAATTTTGTAGTCTGATCAGAGCAGCTACTTGCTAACATGTTCCCCTCAGGATTCCATCTAACGTGATTGATATCTAGACGTAAATCAAATTAATAAACGCAGAAAATCAAGAACCACCTGTCTCAGTCTGGATGATTTTCACAGTACTCGGTGTTCTTCGATCAAAAATTTTAATATTATTATAACCACCTGCAACTAGCAAATTCGCATCGTTTGGACACACATCTATCCCTCGAATCCAAGCTTTAAGAGATGAAAATTAAAGAATTCAATGAGAATTGCAAGTATGTCACTTTCATCTTCTTCGAGGTACACGGGAGTGCCGAAAATTAAGGATTTCTTCTCAACATCAATAATATTGAGTTTATTAAGGTCATATTTTATATATAACTGAGGCTCGCCGCTGTTCACGCTCCATCTACAATGCTCTGAGCTAACTAAATCAGCAAATAGAAATTTATCAGGAAAGTAATTCAAGAAGAAGAATATAAGCAAGAGGCCATTGAAAGGTTTTTCAACAAATTTACACTCATCAGTGTCCATCTCCAGATGAAAGATGTAACTGTTTGTATTAACACTAGATATCAAACAGGTACCCTTGCAATCAATGGTTGCCGCAAGTTCTCCAGTAGGGTCGAAATCGAATCCGGAAATATAGTTTGCTGTGGAAAAATAAACTTATATGAAAGAACATTGTTGAGGTACGAGCATCTTCGATGGGCTGGTGAAGTGAATGCAATTTAGTTTTTCTTAAGAGCTTAACGTTATTCCTGCTATCCGAACCATCATGCTCAACTTTGAAGAGATGATAAGCTGTTTTCCCGTTAACGGAGATAGCGCCGAGTATATTTTTGCGTGTATTGTAGGTCATATCACCAATTCCCGAACCTATCATTAGAAGAAACGAATCTCGATAAAAGAGAATGTTGATTTACCTTCGCTGACTTCTTCAAAAGTGAATACTCTCTTTGGTCGTCCTCGGTGAGAGATGTCGAATATTGCCATATTTGCCTTAGACATATGAGCAAAGGTGAGAGACACGATCAGCTTCGTATTTGGAATTTCATGGATAATACTGCAGCGAGGTCCTATGTGATTGTTTTCTAGTGTAAAAAATAAAAAACTACCTATCCAATTTTGGAGGGAAACACCTTCGAAATTCGCATACTCTTTGAGAGTATTAAGGTCAACAATGGTGATGGTTTGCAAACTTGCGCTCCAGGCGAGAAGTCGTGAGGTTGAGGATCCTAAAAATTGGTGAGTATGTGAAAAGGAGCTTAGATTTGTTGCGAATGTTGAAAAACATGGAAACGATTCTCTGAGAAACGAGGAAAATTGTGGAGTTTACCAATAGGAGAAGTAGCAAAATCTGTATTGGTCTCTTGAATCATTACTCTTTTTGGTTTTATTGTGAGTTAATTGGTAAATAATTTTATTTCTGACTACTAAAACTCTAAATAAATAAATGAGAATATAAAACAATTATCCATGGTAATTTATGCTTATTTATGATAAAAACGCTGACAAGCTCCTTCAACAAAAATTTTTCTATACTAATGTTTTGGAATTAATGAAAAATTGAAAGTTTTCTCGTAGTTTGGAACTTCATTAGTGATCTTTCTATGTGATGACTATTCTATTCGTAACAAGCTGAGCTTTCAGAATTGAAAAATCCTAAAATCTTAAAACGAAATTTGATAACTTAAATCTCTTAGATTCATAGGGATCAATAAACTATTCGAAGTATTATATCAAGCTGCTTTGATCCAGCATATAATTTTATGAAATGAACATGCTCATATTCTGAGACCAGGAGTGTCTAGATAAAGCATGGAGACCACATATGCTCTGATATTTTGATTAATTACGTAGAAAATATGTCAATAAATTACTTGCGCCTGGCGTGGTCCCATTAAACAGGACCTTTTCGGCTTTAAAATCAATTAATTTTGTCGTCTTATCGGAACAAGTACTTCCTAACATGTTCCCTTCAGGGTTCCATCGAACGCGATTGCTTTCTAGAAGTAAATCAAATGAATGAAGGTAGGAATATTCGAGCAACTCGCTTCGATCTGGATGTTTTTCACAACCTTCTTTGTTCTTCGGTCAAATATTTGAATGCCATTACCACCTCCAACAACCAAATTCCCGTTGGTTGGACACACATCGATCCACCTAGTTTCACCTTTCAGAACGAAAATTAAAGCATCAATGAGCATTGTAAATTTGTTACTTCTATCATTTGCAAGGTCCAGGGGAGTATGAAGCATAAAGGATTTTTTCTCAACGTCAATGATAGTGAGTTTACTCAGGTCAAACTTAAGATATAATAGTGATTCGCCGCTGTTGACGCTCCATCTACAATGTTCTGAGCTATCTAAATCAAAAATATGAGATAGTACGGAAAATTCATACAAAAAATAGGAGTTTTTTAGGGTAGTAAATACTGAAAAGAGACTGATTAACAGGCTCAGGAGAAGAGATTAAAACACTTTACAAGCGTGGTTGCCCACTCCGTGACCATAGATGTAGCTGTTTGTATTAACACTAGATATCAAATAGGTGCCCTTGCCGTCAATGGTTGCTGCAAGTTCTCCTGTAGGATCGAAATCGAGGCCGGTAATATAGTATGCTGAGGAATAATAACGTTTGTGAATAAACCGGAAATCTTGAGATACGGCTATGCTCAGAGAGCTTGTGATGAGGATGCCATTTAGTTTTTCTTAGGAGTTTCACGCTATTCTTGTTGTCATACTCAACTTTGAAGAGATGATAGGTTGCTTTCCCGTTGATAGGAATGGCACCAAGTATATTTTTGCGAGCATTGTACGCTATATCAACTCCTGTTCCTAAGAATATCAGAATAAAATTCCGATGAATTAGAATTTAGATTTACCATTGATAATGTCTTCAGAAATAAATACTGCCTTTCCTCGTCCTCGGCGCGAGACGTCGTATAGTGCCATCTTTGCCGTGTCTCTGTGAGCATAGGTGAGAAACACAAGGAGCTTTGTATTTTGAATTTCATGAATAACACTGTAGCGGGGTACTTTATGATGATATTTCTTAAGCGCTAACACAAACCATAACAATTAAACTACCCACTCCAATTTGAAGAGAAACTCCTTCGAAATTTGCATACTGTTCCAGAGTATCAAGATCAGCTATAGTGATTGCGCACTCACTCGCGGTCCAAGCGAGAAGTCTCGAGGTTGAAGATCCTAAAAGTTGAGTGAGGGTGCGATAGAGTTTATTCGAATGTTGAGAATGGAAACGATTCTCTGAGTAACGAAGAAAAATCAAAGATAGTGAAGTTTACCGATGGGAGAAGTAGCAAAATCCGTATTAGTCTCTTGGATCATTACTTTTTGGTGAATCTGTGAGTGAATTGATGATTAATTTTTATTTCTGATTACTCAATTTCTTATATCAGACATTTGATCTCAGACTCTATATCGGAAAGAATGTTGCTTTATTGTTGCAGTTTTCATAGTCTCCAGGATAAAGTGGCAAAAGACAGCAAAAACCTCTGTTCTCAATTTAACGTGAACAGAGAACTTTCTGAAGAAATTACCCCAAGGATCATACTCTAAATGATTAAACATAGACATACGTATATGAATAATGAAGGAACAAAGTTGCTGTCTGGAATAAAGCTTCATAATGATGAATAAAAAGGAAACACTACGAAAATTAATAATGTATTAGTCAGAAATTAGTCAATATTTCATGAAATCGCATACATGCAATGAGTCTCTGAGAGAGATTGAAAATGCGCGTGGTGATATGGATCATATAATTTCCTTCTCTTCTTCAATGAATGAGTTAGGGGGTTTTGGGGTTTTGGTTCTTGATTCTGGTTCCATACCT